>Ga0210122_1000163_pt1 | contig 20740 bp, 19 predicted proteins | sample Muzzi_CordB_D2_FD_185530 | JGI IMG/M metagenome (GOLD analysis project Ga0210122, IMG submission 185530) | Wetland microbial communities from San Francisco Bay, California, USA, that impact long-term carbon sequestration - Muzzi_CordB_D2 (SPAdes) | ecosystem: Environmental > Aquatic > Marine >... | reverse complement strand
GCCCCGGGGCCGCCGGCGCAGCAACGACCGGGGCGGGGCGCGGGCGTGGCAGGGTGGCTGGCGACGCCAGCAGCGGGCCCGCGCCGAGTAGGCCGGCCGCCGCCAGGCCCAGAATCCAGCCCGGCGCGTTCCACTTCGTCGCGCCCACGGTTGTCGCCTCCATGCAAAGCCTTGCCTGCGGGACGCACCCGACTCAAAAACCGGGAAGCCCACGCCCCATTAGGCCAAACCGGCCCGGGAAGGGTACCCTCAAAACCGCGCCCTGCGACGATTGGCGCGCAAGCGCGGCGAAAGCGGGGCAGGCCGGTTCCGCCAGGTCCCGCAGGGCTTTCATCGCCAGCCCCGACCCGATAACAATGGGCCCAACCGATCTCTTGTGGAGAACTGCGCCATGGCCGCCAAGACGAGCTTCCGAGGCTCCTTCACCGCGCTCGTCACGCCGTTCAAGAACGGCTCGCTGGACGAGAAGGCGTTCCGCGAACTGGTGGACTGGCAGGTCGCCGAGGGCACCAACGGGCTGGTGCCGGTCGGCACCACCGGCGAGAGTCCGACGCTCAGCCATGACGAACACAAGCGGGTGGTGGAGTGGTGTGTCGATCAGGCCAAGGGGCGGGTACCGGTGATCGCGGGCGCCGGTTCCAATTCGACCGCCGAGGCCATCGATTTTTCCAAGCACGCCGAGAAGGCCGGTGCCGACGCGGTGCTGATCGTCACGCCCTATTACAACAAGCCGATCCAGGAAGGGCTGTACCAACACTTCAAGGCGATCAACGACGCCATTGGCATCCCGATCATCATTTACAACATCCCCGGCCGTTCCGTGATCGACATGTCGGTCGACACCATGAAGCGGTTGTTCGAGTGCAAGAACATTGCCGGCGTGAAGGACGCCACCGCCAATGTGGTGCGGGTGTCTGACCAGCGTGCCGCGATGGGGCCGGACTTCAACCAGATGTCGGGCGAAGACGCCACCTGCCTCGGCTTCATGGCGCATGGCGGCCACGGCTGCATCTCGGTGACCTCGAACGTGGCGCCTCGGCTGTGCGCCGAATTCCAGAGCGCCTGCCTGAAGGGCAATTTCGCCGCCGCGCTCAGGCTGCAGGACAAGCTGATGCCGCTGCATCACGCGCTGTTCATCGAAACCAATCCGGCCCCGGCGAAATACGCGCTGTCGGTGCTCGGCAGGTGCGCCGACACCGTAAGGCTCCCCATGGTGCCAGTATCGGAAAAGACCAGGACGGCGGTGCGCGGCGCCATGGTGCATGCCGGGCTGATCAACTAGCCCTCGCTTTTCGTTTTGCCTGCTAAAATCCGCCGGCCTGGTATACCGCCGGGCTGGCCCGACATGTCCGGCCCGCCAAAGCAACATTGGAGATACGGCAATGCTGCAGGAGTTCCGTGAATTCGCCTTGCGCGGCAACGTGGTTGATCTTGCTGTCGGCATCATCATCGGCGTTGCGTTCGGTGCCATCGTGCAGTCAATGGTGGCCGACATCATCATGCCGGTGGTCGGTGCGATTGCCGGCGGGCTCGATTTCTCCAATTATTTCATCGCGCTTTCGTCGAAGGTTACAGCAAATTCTTTGGTTGAGGCGAAAAAGCAGGGCGCGGTAATGGCTTGGGGAAATTTCATCACCCTCACGCTGAACTTCATCATCGTCGCTTGGGTCATGTTCCTGGTGGTCAAGGTGATGAACCGGCTCAAGCGCAGGCAGGCGGCCGAGCCCGACACGGCGCCGGCACCGACCCGCGAGGTCGTGCTGCTGACCGAGATCCGCGACCTGCTCAAGAAGGGAACCGCCTGATCGATGGCTGCCAAGCCAGAACGCCGCATCAAGGTGGTTGCCGACAACCGCAAGGCGCGCTTCAACTACCAGATTGGAGACACCTTCGAGGCCGGCATCGCGCTGACCGGCAGCGAGGTTAAATCGCTGCGCCAGGGCAAGGCGACGATCGCCGAGTCCTATGCCGACGCGCGCGGCGGCGAGATCTGGCTGGTAAACGCCAATATCCCCGAATACAAGCAGGCCGGCCCGTTCAACAATCATCCCCCCAAGCGGCCGCGCAAACTGTTGCTGCACCAGCGCGAGATCAACCGGCTGGCCGGCGGCGTCGATCGCGAAGGCATGACCATCGTGCCGCTCAAGCTCTATTTCAACGAGCGCGGCCGCGCCAAGGTGGAGATCGCGCTGGCCAAGGGCAAGAAGCTGCACGACAAGCGCGAGACGCTGAAGAAGCGATCGTGGGAGCGCGAGCGCGGCCGGCTATTGCGTGAGAAAGGGTAACGCAATCGCGAGAATGAACCGGTATTCGGACCAGATCGTGTGGAAGGAAACCTGCTGTCATGGCGCTGCCGACAAGCCTTGACCATTGCGTCATTCATGTTTCGGACTGGGAGCGGTCCAACGCCTTTTATCGCGACCTGCTCGGCGCCGAGCTGGTGCCGCGGCCAGCGGGCTTCGCCTATCGCTTCGGCGACAAGCAGCTCAACGTGCATGGCCCCGGCGTCGTTCCGGCGGAGGTGGCGCGGCTGCCGGTGCAGCCGGGCAACAGCGACCTCTGTTTCGAGTGGCGCGGGCCGATCGCCGACGCCATCGCGCATTTGCAGGCGCACGGAGTGGCCGTGGAGCAAGGGCCCCTGCAGCGCTTTGGCGCCAAGGGGCCGGGCACCAGCGTCTATTTCCGCGATCCCGACGGATCGCTGATGGAATTCATGTCGTATGGAGGCAAGTGATGGCGGAAGCGCCCGGCACCCATAATCCGCAAATGCTGCCGCGCGATATTCCGGTGCCGCAGAACGACGGCGCCGCCGATCATCTCGCCGGTATGACACTGCCCGACTTGGCGCTGCCGGCGACCGATGGCGCATCCGTCAACCTGGCCACGCTGTCCGGCCGCACCGTTGTCTACATCTATCCGCGCACCGGCGTGCCCGGCATCGATCCGCCCGAGGGCTGGGACATGATCCCGGGCGCGCGCGGCTGCACGCCGCAATCGTGCTCGTTCCGCGACCATTTCGGTGAGTTGAAGGCGCTCGGCGTTGCCCGCGTGTTCGGCCTGTCGACGCAGGATACCGCCTACCAGCGGGAAGCAGTGGCGCGCCTGCATCTGCCATTTCAGGTGCTTTCGGATGAAAAGCTCGCGCTCGCCACCGTACTCAGACTGCCGACCTTCACCGCCGCCGGCATGACGCTGCTCAAGCGCATGGCGCTGGTGATTGATGACGGCGTCATCACCCACGTGTTCTATCCGGTGTTCCCGCCGGACAGGAGTGCGGCGGACGTGGTTGCCTGGCTTCAAAAGCGAGGCTAGGCCGCCCCTGCCGTACTTGCCGGACCTTCGCCGAAGAATTGCCGGATCTCATTGGCGGGTCTGGCGCGGCTGAAGAGATAACCCTGCATCTCGGTGCACCCGATGGACTGCAGCATTTCCAGTTGCTGTTGCGTTTCCACGCCCTCTGCGGTTGACGCCATGTTGAGGCATTTGGCCAGGTTGGCGACCGCTTGCACGATCGCGACCGGCTCGGCGCCATTGGACAGATCTTGAATGAAGGACCGGTCGATTTTGATCTTGTCGAAGGGGAAGCTGCGCAGGTAACTGAGCGACGAGTATCCGGTGCCGAAATCATCCAACGCAACCTGGACGCCGAGATTGCGCAGTTCATGCAGCGTCGCCAACGTCGAGAACGTGTTCTGCAACAGAACCGTCTCAGTGATTTCGAGCTGCAACTTGTGCGGCGGCATGCCGCTTTCCGCCAAAGCCGCAGTGACCACGCTCAACAAATTGCGATTGTTCAGCTGGGCGGGCGAAAGGTTGACCGCAATCTTGATGTGATCGGGCCAATCAACGGCCTCGTAGCAGGCGGCCTTGAGTACCCATTCGCCAAGCGGAATGATCAGCCCGGTTTCCTCGGCGATCGGGATGAAATTTGCCGGCGATACCTGGCCGCGTTTTGGATGATTCCACCGCAGCAAGGCTTCGAAGCCGTTGACTTCATTCGATTGAAGATTGACGAGCGGCTGGTAGTGCAGTTCAAACTCCTTGTTGACCAAGGCCTTGCGAAGGTCCATTTCCAGCTCGCGCCGCGCTTTCATGCGCGTGTTCATCTCCGGCTCGAAAAAACGATAGGTTCCGCGTCCGTCGGCCTTGGCGCCGTAGAGCGCCATATCCGCGTTTCTCAAGATCGGGTCCGGTTCCACCGCGTCAAAGGGCGCTACGGAAATTCCGATGCTGATATCCGTCACGATTTGGTGCCCCTCGATCTGATAGGGCTTGATGATCGAATCGCGAATTCGCTTCGAGAGCGAAGCCGCGTCGCTCGGTTGCTGCATCTGCGTCATGATGATGGCGAACTCATCGCCGCCCAGGCGGGCGACCGTATCGGGTTCCCTGGTGCAGCCGCGCAAGCGGTCGGCGACCAGCTTCAGCAGTTCGTCGCCGATCGGATGCCCGAGCGCGTCGTTGATGCTTTTAAACTGATCGAGGTCGAGGCAAAGGACTGCCAGACATTCGCCGCGCTTGACGCGCTTGAGCTCATGTTCCAGCCGTTCGCGCAACAGGACGCGATTAGGCAGGTCGGTCAGCGCGTCGTGGCGCGCCATGTGCGCAATCTGCCGTTCCGAGCGCTGCCGCTCGGTGATGTCTTCATGCGTTGCAAGCCATCCGCCGCCGGCAATCGGCTTGCTGACCACCGAAAATGTCCGGCCGTCGGTCAGGCTGACGATGCCGGTAAAAGTATCGCCTGCGGCGATACCCTCTTTAAGCCTGACGATGTAGTCGTCCGGGTCCTCGGAAAATGTCCCGGTCTGAGTTCGATGGAGCAGCAGGTCGCGCAGATAGCGTCCGGGCCTCGCGACATCCGGCAATAATCCATACATTTCGATGTAGCGTTTATTGCAAAAAATTAATCGTGATTCCGAATCGAACAACAGCACGCCTTGCGACATGTTGTTCAAAACGGTCTGCAACAGTTCTTCCTCTTTCCGCGAAATTTGCGGGAAGGTCAGAATCTCGGCGTGCGATGTCTGCTGCGTAATCTGATCCATCATAAGCCCCTTGATGCGCGTCGGTATCGTGGTCGGATTGCCACCCCTAGGGGCTGTTTATTGGGAACCGGTCAAGCAAATGAAGACGGTTTAACTCAAGTAAGAGTTGATAGCCGGGGGGATACCTATCTGATTGACGCGAGCGAGGCGCAGGCCGGAACGAACGGTGGAGATGCGCTGTTGCTGAGAATTAAATTGTCGGCGTCAATCCGCCAGGGTCTCGCGCGCAGAGCGGAAGACGTCGCGGAACATCTCCGGCGTGAGCACGCCGGTGTTGGTGTTGTAGCGCGAGCAGTGATAGCTGGAAAACAATGTCACCCGGTCGAGCGCGTGCTTGCCGCCATGCTTGAACGGTGCCGTCGATTTCTTGACCCCTAGCGCCGTCAGCAGGCTGTCATGCGCGATGCGGCCGAGCGAGACGATGGCGCGCAGCTTTTTCATCTCGGCGATGGTGGGCGCGAGAAAATCACGGCAGGTCCTGATCTCGGCCGGCGTCGGTTTGTTCTCCGGCGGCACGCACCTCACCGCATTTGTGATGCGGCAGTCGGTCAGCGTAAGTCCATCGTCGGGGTGGGCGCCGTATTCACCGCGAGCGAAGCCGTAACGAAGCAGCGTGTCGTAGAGCAACACGCCGGCATAGTCGCCGGTGAACGGCCGTCCGGTGCGGTTGGCGCCTTGCAGTCCGGGGGCGAGGCCGACGATCAACAGCCGCGCGTCGACGGGCCCGAAGGAGGGTACGGGTGCGTTGAACCAGGCCGGTTCCTTGCGGCGCCAATGTTTACGAAAATCGACCAGCCGCGGGCAGCGCGGGCAATCACGTCCAGGCGTGGCGCCCTTTCCCGGCATGGCACGCGGCTATTCGTAAGCTTCCTCGTCGTCGTCATCGATCGGCGCGCCGGCACCGGCACGGGCCGGACGCTGCAGGAATTGCGGTGTGTGGCCGCGCGGCTCGCGCTCCTCACGCGGACCGCGCGCGGCGCGCTCGGCGGGGTCGCGGCCGATCTTGCCCTGCAACTCGACGATGTCGGTAAACACGTCGGCCTGACGGCGCAACTCGTCGGCCACCATCGGCGGCTGCGTCGACACCGTCGAGATTACGGTCACCCGTACGCCCCGCCGCTGCACGGCTTCCACCAGAGAGCGGAAATCACCATCGCCGGAGAACAGCACCATGTGGTCGATCGACCCGGCCATCTCCATGGCATCAACCGCGAGTTCGATGTCCATGTTGCCCTTGACCTTGCGCCGTCCGGTCTGGTCGACGAACTCCTTGGTCGCCTTGGTGACGACCGAATATCCGTTGTAGTCGAGCCAGTCGATCAGCGGGCGGATCGAGGAGTATTCCTGATCCTCTATAACCGCGGTGTAGTAAAACGCGCGCATGAGATAGCCGCGCGACTGGAACTCCTTCAGCAGGCGCTTGTAGTCGATGTCGAAACCGAGTGACTTGGCAGTGGCGTAAAGATTGGCTCCATCAATAAACAAAGCGATTTTTTCACCAGCGACGGCCATGTTGTCTCTCTCACCTTGCTCGCAATCCGAGCCTATTGGTCCAGATCCGCTACGCGCCCGACACGCGAGCAGCGCGGAGCGCGGGAACGGCGGATCGGCGTTAAGAACGGCTGAGGGCACCCGCGATCAAATCAGTCGGTCCCCCGCGCAATCATGCCGGTGCCGATAATAGGTGCTCGGGCCGGCCTGCTTGCGGTGAATGTCGCTAGCAGAGGGTTGCGGCCAAACCAAGACAAAAATGCCTTGAATTTCGACCGGCTAGGGGATACCTAACGGCTGTTTTCAGGACAAAGTTCCCTCGGAAGGAGTGACGAGCCGATGGCCCGTGTCACCGTAGAAGATTGCATCGACAAGGTTGAGAACCGCTTCGATCTCGTCCTGCTGGCGAGCCACCGGGCGCGCATGATCTCGTCGGGGTCGCAGATTACCGTCGACCGCGACAACGACAAGAATCCGGTCGTCTCGCTGCGCGAAATCGCCGAAACCACGGTGTCGCCCGGCGACCTGAAGGAAGACCTGATCCACTCGCTGCAGAAGTATGTCGAGGTCGACGAGCCCGAGCCGGAGGTGCCGCTGATCGGGGCAGGTGCCGGGGCCGGCGTCGATGCCGACGACACCGAGGTCGCACCCGAGCGCATGACCGAGGAAGAACTGCTCAAGGGACTGGAAGGCCTTGCTCCCCCGGAAGAGCCGCCGGAAGAGGACGCCGAGTAAGCGCTCACCTGGCTCTACCACCTTGATTTTAATGAACGGCCCGGCCTTTCGCCGGGCCGTTCGTTGTTCCGTCAACCACTCCCGCAGGATGCGCTGCGCAAACCCTTGCGGCTAAAGCCAAATGACGTGATATCTAGTAACGGGTGATGGCCTCCGGCATGCTTTCCGACCCGTCCGGGTGGCCGCGAGGCCCGTTTATGCCTGCACGCTCCTACCTGCCGCGGATGCAGAAGCAGTCGCCGACCCGGGCGCCGCTCGACCGGCCAGTGGCGGGATCGCCGGCCGTTGAAAGAGCCGGGCCCGGGCGCCTGCCCATGATGCGGCAATACGAGCTGGTCGAACGCGTGCGCCGCTACAATCCGCAGACCAACGAGGGCATGCTCAACCGTGCCTATGTCTACGCCATGCGAGCACATGGCGAGCAGCGGCGGGCCTCGGGCGATCCCTATTTCTCGCATCCACTCGAGGTGGCGGCAATTCTCACCGGCCTCAAGCTCGACGACGCGACCATCGCCGCCGCACTGTTGCATGACACCATCGAGGATACCGAAGCCACCCGTGCGGACATCGACAGCCTGTTCGGCCCCGACATCGGCGCGCTGGTCGAGGGGCTGACCAAGCTGAAAAAGCTGGACCTCGTCACCAAGGAGGCCAAGCAGGCGGAGAACCTGCGCAAGCTGCTGCTGGCCATTGCCGATGACGTGCGCGTGCTGCTGATCAAGCTCGCCGACCGGCTGCACAACATGCGCACGCTGCACTTCATGCCGGCCGACGCGCGCCGCCGCGCCGCCGAGGAGACGCTGGAAATCTATGCGCCGCTCGCCGGCCGCATGGGCATGCATGAAATGCGCGAGGAGCTGGAGGACCTGGCCTTCCGCGAGATCAATCCGGAAGCCTATGAGGTGGTGAGCACGCGGCTCAATGCGCTCGCCGATCGCAACCAGGCGCTAATCGAGGAGATTGAGCAGCAGCTTGCCCGCAAGCTCGCCGACCGCGGCATCGAGGCCGCGGTGCAAGGCCGGCGCAAGCGCGCCTATTCGGTCTGGCGAAAGATGGAGCGCAAGTCGGTCGGCTTCGAACAGTTGTCGGACATCTTCGGCTTCCGCGTCATCGTCAAGACGGTGGCCGACTGTTATCAGGCGCTCGGCATCGTGCACACCACCTGGCCGATGGTGCCGGGCCGCTTCAAGGACCACGTCTCTACACCCAAGGCCAACGACTACCGCTCGATCCACACCACGCTGATCGGCCCGGGCCAGCAACGCGTCGAGTTGCAGATCCGTACCGTCGAGATGCACGAGATCGCCGAATACGGCATTGCCGCACACCCGCTCTACAAAGATCACGAGGGCACGCCGACCGAACTGTTGTCGCGCGAATCAAGTGCCTATGCCTGGCTGCGGCGCACCATCGAATTGCTGGCGGAGGGATCCAACCCGGAGGAATTCCTTGAGCACACCAAGCTCGAACTGTTCCACGACCAGGTGTTTTGCTTCACGCCCAAGGGCAAATTGATCGCGCTGCCGCGCAAGGCAACGGCCATCGACTTCGCCTTTGCGGTGCATACCGACGTCGGCAACACCGCAGTCGGCTGCAAGATCAACGGCAAGATCGCGCCGCTGATGTCGGAAATCATGAACGGCGACGAGGTCGAAGTGCTCACCTCCAAGGCACAATTGGCGCCGCCCGCCGCCTGGGAATCGATCGTGCTCACCGGCAAGGCGCGCGCGGCCATCCGCCGCGCCACCCGTGTCGCCGTGCGCACACAATATGCCGGGCTCGGCCGCCGCATTGTCGAGCGCCTGTTCCAGCGCGCCAAGATCGCCTATTCCGACGAGCAGTTGACCGGCGCGTTGCCGCGACTAGCGCGTGCCTCGATCGAAGACGTGATGGCGGCGGTCGGCCGCAGCGAATTGAAGGCCTCCGACGTCGCTCGCGCCATGTACCCGGACTACAAGGAGGAGCGCGCCGCCGCCATGGCCGTGCGGCCGAAGCCGGAGAGCGGCTGGTTCGGCCTGAAGAAGTTTACCTCGGTCAAGTTCCGCGTGCCTGACGCACAAGGGCCGGCGATCCCGATCCGCGGCATCAATGGCGACCTGCCGGTGCGTTTTTCGCCAGAAGGAGGCGCGGTGCCGGGCGACCGTATTGTCGGCATCATGACGCCGGGCGAGGGCATTACCATCTATCCGATCCAGTCGCCGGCGCTCTCCGAGTTCGAGGACGAGCCGGAGCGCTGGCTCGACGTGCGCTGGGATTTCGACGAGCCGACACCGCGCCGCTTTCCCGCGCGCATCAGCGTACAGTCGCTCAACGAGCCGGGCTCGCTCGCCCAGATCGCGCAGATCATCGCCGAGCACGACGGCAATATTGACAATATCCGCATGACGCGGCGCGCGCCCGATTTCACCGACGTGCTCATTGACCTCGAGGTCTACGACCTCAAGCATCTCACGGCCATTTTGGCCCAGTTGCGCGCCAAGCCGATTATCGCCAAGGCGGACCGGGTGAACGGTTAGTCGCCATGTGTGCCGCGCCTCTCCGTCTCGGCGTCAACATCGATCACGTCGCCACCATCCGCAACGCGCGCGGCGGGCGCCATCCCGATCCGGTGCGCGCGGCCAAGCTGGCGATCGCCGCCGGCGCTGACGGCATTACTGCGCACTTGCGCGAGGATCGCCGCCACATCCGCGACGACGACATCGCGCGGCTGAAGGCTGAGATCGAGAAGCCGCTCAATTTCGAGATGGCGGCGACCGTGGAAATGCTCGGTATCGCGCTGAAGACGCATCCGCACGCGGTCTGCCTGGTGCCAGAAAAGCGCACGGAGCGCACCACCGAAGGCGGCCTTGACGCCGCCGGGCAGCGGAAGCAACTCGCGCCAGTGGTGCATGATATCAAGCATGCCGGCATCAGGGTGTCCCTGTTCATCGCCGCACAGCCGGCGCAGATCGAGGCGGCGGCCGAACTCGGCGTGCCGGTGATCGAGATGCACACCGGCGCCTGGTGCGAGGCGCTGGCGCAGCATGACGCCAGGGAGGCCAAGGCCGAGTGGGAACTGATCCGTACCGGCGCCGCGCTTGCCAGGAGCTACGGCCTGGAAGTCCATGCGGGGCACGGGCTCGACTACGGAACGGCGGAAGCTATCGCCGCGTTGCCAGAGGTGGTCGAACTCAATATTGGCCACTTTCTCGTCGGCGAATCGGTGTTCGAGGGACTGGCCGAAACGGTGAAGTTTATGCGGGCGGCCATGGACCGCGGCCGTAAACGGGCAAAGGCACCATGATCATTGGACTTGGCTCTGATGTCTGCGACGTGCGCCGCATTGAGGCCGTGCTGGCGCGCCATGGCGAACGCTTCCTCGACCGCATCTATACCGAAACCGAGCGTGCCAAGGCTGATCGTCGCGCCAACCGGGCGGAGACCTACGCCAAGCGCTTCGCCGCCAAGGAGGCTTGCGCCAAGGCGTTGGGCACCGGTTTCCGCCGTGGCGTGTTCTGGCGCGATATGGGCGTCATCAACCTGCCGTCCGGCCGGCCCACCATGAAGCTCACCGGCGGCGCGCTCGCCCGCCTGCAGGCAATCACGCCGGCCGGCTGTGCCGCCCGTATCGACGTCACGCTCACCGACGAGGGCCCGACCGCGCAGGCGATCGTTATTATCACCGCCGTCCCCGCCGCTGCGGCCGGCGCCGGGTGATGACAGGAAGCGCAATCCACCCAAAGAGTTATATCTCAATTCGGCCAATCTTGATTGCGTGCGGGGAGGCCACCCGCTACAAGACCGCCGGGGAGCGCGAAGCCGGTTACGGCGGGACGAAAGGCCGATGAGCGTGTCATCCGGAACAAAACGGAAAGAAGGCGGCATTGCCGAGACAATCCGCGTGATTTTTCACGCGCTGATCATTGCCCTCGTCATTCGCACCTTCCTGTTTCAGCCTTTCAACATCCCCTCCGGCTCGATGAAGGCGACGCTGCTGGTTGGCGACTACCTGTTCGTATCGAAATATTCCTACGGCTACAGCCATTTTTCGCTGCCGCTGTCGCCGCCGATTTTTTCCGGCCGCATCCCCGGCGGGCTGACGCCTGCGCGCGGCGACGTGGTCGTGTTCCGCCTGCCGCGCGATCCCTCCACCGATTACATCAAGCGGGTGATCGGACTGCCCGGCGACAAGATCCAGGTGATCGACGGCGTGGTCAACATCAACGGCACGCCGATCAAGCGCGAGCCGGCGCCGGGCTGGGTTGACACCGAGGAGGGCGTGCGCGAGCCGGAGGTCAAGCGCTGGAAGGAGACGCTACCCAACGGCGTGAGCTATTATGCGCTCGATCTGGTGGAGAACGGCTTCGCCGACAACACGCAAGTCTACACCGTGCCGCCCAACCACTATTTCATGATGGGCGACAATCGCGACAACTCGACCGACAGCCGTTTCTCCCAGGTGGGAATGGTGCCGTTCGAGAACATCGTCGGCAAGGCGCAGATTATTTTCTTTTCCGTCTATGAGGGCGAGCGCGCCTGGGAATTCTGGCGCTGGCCGATTTCGGTGCGCTGGAACAGGCTGTTCACGATCGTCAGATGAGCCGCAAGGCCAAGGACAGAAACGCCCTTGAAGACCGTATCGGCTACAAGTTCGCCGACAAGGCCCTGCTGGAACGCGCGCTGACGCATATTTCGGCGCTCTCCGGCGGCAACCGTGTCGGCAGCTATCAGCGGCTCGAATTTCTCGGCGATCACGTGCTCGGTCTCGTCATCTCCGACATGCTGTACCGCGCTTTCCCCAAGGCGAATGAGGGCGAGTTGTCGCGCCGGCTCGCCGATCTGGTGCGCAAGGAAGCCTGCGCCGAGGTCGGGCGCGAGATGGATCTTGGCCCCGCGCTCAAGCTCGGCAGTTCTGAATCGAGCGCCGGTGGTCGGCTGCGCACAACGATCCTGGCCGACGCCTGCGAGGCGCTGATCGGTGCCGTGTTCCTCGACGGCAGCTACCAGGCGGCCGAAACGCTGGTCGAGCGCTTCTGGAAGGCGCGCATGCTGAAACCCCTGCGGCCATTGCGCGATCCCAAGACCATGCTGCAGGAATGGGCGCAAGCACGCGGGCTGCCGACACCGGCCTATCGCGAGCTGGCACGCACCGGCCCGCATCACGATCCCGAATTCCGCGTCGCCGTGGTGTTGCCCGACCGGCCGCCGGCCGAGGGCATGGGCTCGTCCAAGCGCGCTGCCGAACAGGCCGCCGCTTCCGTCATGCTCGAGCGGGTCGGTGTCACAGTGGACAAGCCTGATGGCTGACGCGGGCCCGTCCGGCAGCCGCTGCGGCTTCGTCGCCCTGATCGGCGCGCCCAATGCTGGCAAATCGACACTGCTCAACGCGCTGGTCGGCGCCAAGGTCACCATCGTCTCGCGCAAGGTGCAGACCACCCGTGCCCTGATCCGCGGCATCGCCGTGGACGGGAAGTCTCAGCTTATTTTCGTCGACACACCCGGCATCTTCGCGCCCAGGCGCCGGCTCGACCGCGCCATGGTGAGCACCGCCTGGAGCGGCGCCCATGACGCCGATCTGGTCGGTGTGCTGATCGACGCGCGCAAGGGCCTGGATGAGGAGGCGGAGGCCATTCTCGATGGGCTCGTCGAGGTGAGCGTGCCGAAGCTGCTCATTCTCAACAAGGTCGACGTCACCGCCAAGGATGCGCTGCTCGCGCTCACCAGGGCGGCCAACGACAAGATGGCGTTCGAGGCAACCTTCATGGTTTCGGCGCTGACCGGCGACGGCGTCGCCGACCTCAAGTCATGGCTCGCCGCCCGCGTGCCGCCGGGGCCGTGGCTTTATCCGGCCGATCAGATGTCGGACGCACCGTTGCGCCAGCTCGCCGCCGAGATCACCCGCGAAAAACTATTCGAGCGGCTGCACCAGGAACTGCCCTATCATGCCACGGTGGAGACCGAGCAGTGGAAGGATCTGCGCGGCGGCGCCATCCGCATCGAGCAGACGATTTATGTGGAGCGCGAAAGCCAGCGCAAGATCGTGCTCGGCAAGGGCGGGCAGACCATCAAGGCGATCGGGGAGGCAGCGCGCAAGGAGATCGCGCAGATCACCGAGGCCAAGGTGCACCTGTTCCTCTTCGTCAAGGTGCGCGAGGGCTGGGGCGAGGACCCCGAGCGCTACCGGGCGATGGGGCTGGAGTTTCCGAAAGAGTAGCGGGACCGCCGGCGTGATTTTCTCAGATTCTGGGAGTATGGAATCCAGGGTCATGGGCGCGTGCCCGCTCCTCGCAATGACAGTCGTGGACCATGCAATGGACCGATGAAGGCATCGTACTGGGCGTCAAGCGGCACGGAGAGGCGAGCGGGATCCTCGAATTGATGACGCGCGACCACGGTCGCCATCTCGGCCTCGTGCGCGGCGCCTTCGGGCCGCGCATGAAGCCGGTGCTGCAGCCCGGCAATACCGTGAGTGCCACCTGGCGCGCGCGACTCGACGAGCATCTCGGCAATTACACCATCGAGGCCATGAACCTGCGCGCGGCCGGCTATTTTTCCTCTCCCCACGCGATCTACGGTGTCTCCCATCTGGCCGCGCTGATGCGGCTGTTGCCGGAGCGCGATCCGCACGAGAGCCTGCACGTCGCGCTCGATACCTTGCTCGAGCGGCTCGACGATCCGGTCCGGACCGCGCCCATGCTGGTGCGTTTCGAATTGCAGCTCCTGGCTGAACTCGGCTTCGGGCTTGATCTTGCCCAGTGCGCGGCGACCGGGGTCAGCGCCGAACTCGACTATGTCTCGCCCAAATCGGGGCGGGCGGTCTCGCGCAGCGCCGGCGCGCCTTACGCCGACCGCATGCTACGGCTGCCCGCGTTCCTGCGCGACGATGAGGCGCTACCGGCCGGCCGCGATCTTGCCGACGGCTTCGCGCTCACCGGATTCTTCCTCGCCCGCCACGTGCTGGAGCCGCGCGGGCTGACGCTTACCGACGAGCGCGCCCATTTCATTGCTGCGCTTGCCCGCGCGCTGCCGAGCGTAGCGTAAAACCGCCGGAAACGGCGGGTTCCTCGCTTGTTCGGCACCCGGAACGGCATTAGCTATCGGGTATGAACAAGCGACTGATTCCCCCAGACAAGGGTGAGATCGAGGAGGTCGCGCTGCGCGCGGCGCTGGAGGAGCGCTACCTCGCCTACGCCCTCTCCACTATCATGCACCGTGCGCTCCCCGACGCGCGCGACGGCCTGAAACCGGTGCACCGGCGCATCCTCTACGGCATGCGGCTACTTCGCCTCGATCCCGGCGCCGCTTTCAAGAAATCAGCCAAGGTGGTCGGTGACGTGATGGGTAATTTCCATCCGCACGGTGACCAGGCGATCTACGACGCCATGGTGCGGCTGGCGCAGGACTTCGCCCAGCGTTATCCGCTGATCGACGGGCAGGGCAACTTCGGCAATGTCGACGGCGATAATGCCGCCGCCATGCGCTACACCGAGTCGCGGCTGACCGAGGTGGCGCGGCTGCTGATCGACGGCATCGACGAGGATGCGGTCGATTTTCGTCCCACCTATGACGGCACCAGCGAGGAGCCGGCGGTGCTGCCGGCCGCCTTTCCCAACCTGCTCGCCAACGGCGCTCAGGGCATTGCCGTCGGCATGGCCACCGCCATTCCGCCGCACAACGCCGCCGAACTGTGCGATGCCGCGCTGTTCCTCATCGACAACCCGAAGGCGCGCAGCCGCACGTTGCTCAAATACGTCAAGGGTCCGGACTTCCCCACCGGCGGCGTGATCGTGGATTCCTCGCAGGCGATCGCCGAAGCCTATACGACCGGCCGCGGGGGCTTCCGCGTGCGCGCGCGCTGGCACACGGAGGACACCGGCCGCGGCACCTTTGTGATCGTAGTCACCGAGATCCCCTGGCTGGTTCAGAAGTCGCGGCTGGTCGAGAAGCTGGCCGAGCTGATCAATGAAAGGAAACTGCCGCTGATCGCCGACGTGCGTGATGAATCGGCAGAAGACATCCGTCTGGTGATCGAGCCGCGCGCGCGCACGGTCGAAGCCGGCCTGCTGATGGAGTCGCTGTTCAAGCTGACCGAACTGGAAGACCGCGTCTCGCTCAACATGAATGTGCTGGTCAAGGGCCGCATCCCCATGGTGATCGGCCTCGCCGAAGCCTTGCGCGAATGGCTCGACCACCGCCGCGAGGTGCTGCTGCGTCGCTCCAAGTTCCGCCAGGGCAAGATCGAGCACCGGCTGGAAGTGCTCGGCGGCTACCTGATCGCCTATCTCAACCTCGACAAAGTCATCAAGATCATCCGCAGCCAGGACGAGCCCAAGCCCGTTCTGATGAAGACCTTCAAGCTCTCCGAGGTGCAGGCCGACGCCATCCTCAACATGCGGCTGCGCAATCTGCGCAAGCTGGAGGAGATGGGGATCAAGGCCGAGGAGAAGGCGCTGCGCGAGGAGCTTAAAGCCCTCAAGGCGCTGATCGGCTCCACCGAAAAGCAGTGGAAGACCATCGCCGGCGAGATCAGGGAGCTCAAGACCAAGTTCGGGCCGAAGACCGATCTCGGCCGTCGCCGCACCGGCTTCGAGCAGGCGCCCGAGCACGACGAGGCGGCGATCGAAGAGGCGATGCAGGTGCGCGAGCCGATCACCGTGGTGGTGTCGGACAAGGGCTGGATCCGCGCGCTGCGCGGCCATGTCAGCGATCTCTCCGGAGTCACCTTCAAGGCCGGCGACAAATTGAAGTTTGCCTTCCCCACGGAGACCACCGCCAAGGTGCTGATCTTCGGCGGCAACGGGCGCTTTTACACGCTGGAGGCGGGCAAGCTGCCCGGCGGCCGCGGCCATGGCGAGCCGGTGCGCCTGTTCATCGATCTCGATCAGGGTGCCGACGTGGTGGCTGCGCTCGCCTATCAGGGCGGCCGCAAGTTCCTGGTCGCCAGTCATCTGGGCAACGGCTTCGTCGTGCCCGAGGACGAGGTGCTCGGCACCACCCGCAAGGGCAAGCAGGTGCTCAACCTGAAGGCGCCCGACGCGGCGGCGGCGCTGACCGTCGTCGAGGGCGAGCTGGCGGCGGCGATCGGGCAGAACCGCAAGATGGTGATCTTTCCGCTTAACCAGGTGCCGGAGATGACGCGCGGTCGCGGCGTGCGTCTGCAGCGCTATCGCGAGAAGGGCCTCGCCGATCTCACCACCTTCAGGGCGGACGATGGCATGACTTGGGTGACCGGCGCCGGCCGGAGCTTCACCTTGCCGCTAAAGGAGTTGAAGGACTGGCGCGGCAATCGCGCCGATGCCGGCCGCATCGCGCCCAAGGGCTTCCCCAAGAGCAACAGGTTCCGCGCGCTGCCGAGCGCAGGGAAAGCAGACGGCGAGGACGAATGAACGCGCGCGACTGTAGCCTGCGGAACAGGACGCTGACCGCTACACCTTGACCAGCATCGCGGTCGCATACATCACGCCGATGCCCAGGACGAGCCCCACGAGCATGGCCGGCGACAGCCACGTCCTGCTGCTTCGAGCGGCGCTTCGCATCAAATAGGCGCCGACCTCAACGATCACCTGCAAAATGGCGCCTACCCCGATGGCGAGCGCCAGCGCGGTCCATTGCGGCGCATAGCTGAAGCTGCCGAGCCAGATGCCGACGATCGCCGGACCGCCTGCGAGGAGCGCAAGACCCGCGAAGACCGCAATGGGCGGCCGCGCGGGCGCGAGCGGTGCAACGATGCCGATCCCCTCGGTGACGTTATGCAAAGTAAAACCCAGCACGAGGAATGTGCCAAGACCAGCAACACCCGTCGCGAAAGCTGCGCCGATGGCGAGGCCCTCGCCGAGATTGTGCAAGCCGATGCCGAGCGCGATGTAAGTCGCGAGCGCTATCCCCGTTGGCGCGCCGTGGCGCCGGCCGACCGACAGCAGTGCCAGGAACGCAATCACTGCTGCAATTACGACCATCACGATGCCTTGGAAGGCGGCCGCTGTGGTCAGCGCAAGTTCAATCGCTTCTTTGAACGAGTCGACCAGCAGGTACACCAAAAGTCCGATCGTGAGTGCAAGGACGAAATCCAGCCCCCGGCGGCCGACATTGCGTATGGCGGGATAAAACAGCATGCCAATCAGGACGGGCACGATCCCGACAAATGCGCCGAGCATCGCTTGCGGAACCAGTTGCCCGATCTGCACTGTCGGCGTCGCGACTGCGACTTCGATTTCCTTCGTAAACGTCGCTCCCGTTCTGCTCACAACCTTGACTTCGTGTTTTTCGCCGAGCACCCAAGGATAAGGAATGTGCAGCCAAGCGCTTGACAGGTGATTGAGTTGACCCGTCGGCTCCTGCGTGAACGTCCAATACGCTTCGTCTACCTGTATCTGAGCGATGCTGACCGGCTCCGAGCCGCCGACACGCACCTTGAGATGAATTCCATCGCGGTTTAGCACGACGCGTTCGAAAGTGAGCTTTTCGACCGGCGGCGCGCCCGCATCGAACGCTTTCAGCCAGTCGCTGGTGACGAGCCAGCCCGATGCCAGCAACAACGCCAGCAGCGGTAACGCAAACCAAAGGAGATTGGCAATAGTCCGCGAGCGGCCTGAAGCAGTCTCGGCCGGTGACGGGGCCGCAGGCGGAATTTCTCCGTTCACGAAGTGGCCTCCACTACATCGAACAGTCCCATCCAGCCGAGCTCGGCAAATTCGGATTGATGGGCATGAAACATGTAGAGGCCGGCTTCATGCGTCGGGAAGGAGAACTCCAATATCCCGCGTTGAGCCTGGCACTGCATGATCGTGTCGACGGTTTTCAGCGTTGGCGTCAGCGTCGTGCCGTGGTCGTAGTAATCGAAGAAATTGGCATGCAGGTGGAATGAATTGATGGGGTCGAATTCGGTCACGTTCACTAAATAGATGCGGACGAGCCGGGCGCGGTCGATCTTGATCGGGTGCTTCGAGAAATGATGGGCGACGGTGTTGACGGCATAGACTTCGTTGTCGCCGTCGAAATCGGTGTCGAATCCATTCATCACCATCACGAATTCCTGCACCTGCTTGTTTTCCGGTGTGCCGAGCAGGCGCGACCGTGCGACCGGCTCGGACTCCGGATGCCGGCCCGGGTCGGGGTCAATGATGAACGCACCATACATGCCCTTGTGGATGTGCCGCTTCAGCGGCAGGGCGTGACAGTGATAAAGGTGGCAACCGAAAGGGAATGCATCAAACTCGTAGACGAATTCCCCGCCGGGCTCGACCATCCCGGCGCCGGGAATGCCGTCCATGCGTGCAGAATGGATTCCGTGAAAATGGACCGAGTGCGGATGCGATCCATGATTGCGAAATACGATTCTCAGACGCTCCCCCTCGGTGGCCCGCAGGGCCGGACCGGGGACCCGTCCGTTGTAGGTCCACGCCGCGAAGAACACGCCGGGAACGATCTCGATCTCCTTGTCCACCGCGAATAGTTCGAAAGTGCGGAGTGCGCGGCCGTCGGGCAGGCGCGAGACTGTGCCTGTCTCCCAATCGGTCAGCATGGCGCCCGGATCGAAGCCGTTCCGTGCGTTATCGACCTCGCCGACGGCGATCATGTTGCCGTGCGCGGAGCCGCCGGCCGAGCGGATTTGCGTGGGTGGCTCGTAAATGTCGGCGGCCGCATGCTTGCGCGGCGTGAGCGCAGCGAGGATTGTGCCGCCGGCGGTCAAGAGGCTGCCGGAAAGCACGCCTCTGCGGCTCAGTGTTTTCGGAACCCAGTTCGGCATTCGACAATCCCTTAGGAAACAGACACCTGACCGCGCCGCCGGCAGGGGCCGGACAAGGCTGGCAGGTCCAACGCCCTGTCGAGCCGGAATATATTGCAATTACGAATTATTCGCAATAATTGCCGAAACCGACTGATGCCCTGGATTTGAAGGGGTGGCGAGCAAGGTTCGCTCAGCTCGCCACGAACAACAGCGACTTTTCCGACTTCTCCAGCAGCGCCGCGGCAGTGTCGCCGAAAAACAGCTTTTCGCCGGGCCGGCGACCGACACCCATGACCACCAGATTGTGCCGGTGGCGCGCGGCCTCCTTGGCTATCGCTTCCTCCGGCGCGACGTCGGAGCGCACGGCGGTGCGGATGGTGAGGTTATAGCTTTCCGCCAATTCGACGATGTCCTTGAGGATCGCCTCCTCGTATTGCCGCGAGCTCTTCGATTTCTTGCCGCCGGGCGCCACATAGAGCGCGGTGAGCGGTGCCTGGCTCGCCTTCGCCAGCACGATGGCGACCTCGGCGGCGCGCCGCGACGGTTCGGTGCCGTTGACCGGCGCCAGGATGCTGAGCTTGCCGTCGACCGGCTGCTTGAGATGGGTCTCGCGGGCATCCGTCACGGCGATCGGTCCGTCGAAACCGGCCGCGATGGCCGCGACGTCGTCGTGGAATTCGGACTTGCGGGCGACCGTCTTTTCCATGCCGATGATGATGAGGTCGTAGCCTTTGCCTGCCTCCTTCTCGATCGCCTCCGTCTTCGGCGCCTTTTCCACCATGGTGGTGACATCGGGACGGCGCTCGGATTTCTCCTCCTGCTTTTGCGGCCCCACCACCTGTTCGGCCACCTCCCGAACCGTTTCACCGGCCTCCTTGGCGCGCTCCTTGTCGGCTTCTTCGGCGGCCTTGCCGGTCTTCTTGTTGGTCCTGATGTGCATCACCGTCGTCGGCATGCCGCGGCTGCCGGCGATGATGCCGCCGATGCGGGCGGCGAACTTGCCGTTGGCGCTGTCGTCGACGGCGAGTAGCAGCCGCTCCAGGTTGGGCACGAAGCCCTTGGCCTCCATTTCCTCGCGCTCGAGCCGCTGTTTCTCTTGCCGGCTCATCGGCAGCCGCGCCAGCGCCCAGCGCAGCGTAGGCGGCATCGCCATGGTGGTGATCACCGCCATTGCCACGATCATGGTGAACAGGTTGGGGTTGAGCGCGCCCATCGACAGGCCGATGGTGGCAACGATCACCTCGGTGGAGCCGCGCGCGTTCATGCCGGTGCCGAGGGCGAAGGATTCCTTCACGGTCAAGCCACCGAATTTGCCGCCGATGAAGGCGCCGCCGAACTTGCCGATACTGGCAATGGCGATGAGCCCCAGCGTGAGTGCGAGCAGCCTGGGGTCGGCGAGGATGGTGAGGTCAGCGTGAAGCCCCGCGGTGCCGAAGAACACCGGCATGAAGAAGGCGATGATGAGCCCGCGCAATTGCTCGTCAATGTGGCGGGAGAGAATGGGCGACTCACCGACCAGAATGCCGGCGACGAAGGCGCCCAGCACCGTGTGCACGCCGATCAGGTCGGTGATCATGGCCATGAAACCCATGATCAGCAGGATGGCGGTGATGACGGCAAAGTCGCTGGCGAAGTTGTCGTTGACCCAGCGGATGATGGTAAACACGACGCGGCGCCCAATGGTAAGGCTGAGCGCCATGAAGACGATGGTGCCGCCGATACTCTGCACCAGGCTGAACGTGTCGACGTGGCCTTGCAGCGC
>Ga0210122_1000162_pt1 | contig 20803 bp, 18 predicted proteins | sample Muzzi_CordB_D2_FD_185530 | JGI IMG/M metagenome (GOLD analysis project Ga0210122, IMG submission 185530) | Wetland microbial communities from San Francisco Bay, California, USA, that impact long-term carbon sequestration - Muzzi_CordB_D2 (SPAdes) | ecosystem: Environmental > Aquatic > Marine >... | reverse complement strand
ATCGATCGAAAAATGCGAGGAGCTCATGGTCGTGCCATTCGATATCGGTCCTCACGCGCTCGACGCGAAGCGTCATCAGATTGATCAGCAACTGAGACAGTAGCGCGCGGCCGACCCCTTGATTGCGGTAATCAACACCGACGCCAAGCGTATCAAGAACGGCTGTCGGCTCGACAAGACCAAACTCACCGAAGTCGACGCGGGCCATTACAAAACCGACAGGTCGGCCGTCAAGCTCCGCCACCAGAGAAACGCGCACGTCGGACTCGTGCATGGCCTCCTCGAGCTTGCGCGCGAAATAGTCGGAGCGGTCGCGCCCGGTGATTTGCCGGTCGATCGCGACCAGCGTACCCAGATCGCTTGCTTGAATGCCGCGCACCGGGATCCGATCGCGCGCCAGTGGGCCGAAGTCGGGCGTGGGAGGATCCCCATAGTTCACTTCCGCCGGCGCGCCCACACGTTGGGGAATCTGAAATCTCTCGTTACCTCTCGTGACCCGTGCCATCGCCTAGTCCTGCTCCTCCAGCAACTCCGGGAGATCGGTCACCGTTCGCTCCAGCGCCAACCGGGGTGCAAGCGCGAAGCCGGCCGCGCGAAAGAATTGCACCAGCGAGGAGTCCTCCCAGGCGACCTGCGATTGCAGCGACCTGCACCCTCGCTCCTGCGATACCTTGATCAGCTCTTTCATCAGCGCCCGGCCGATACCGCGGCCCGCACTGTCGCGGTCGACGCCGATGGCGTCTATCACCGCGGTCGCATCCTGTCCGTGCTCTCCGCGCAGCACGCGGGCGATCGCAAAACCTTTGAGTTGCCCGTCGAGCGCCGCGCCGACCTGCACGAACTCCAAGGGATGCACCCGCTCGGCCGCCAGGCGCTTCTCGAAGAAGCGCCGCCGGCCCTGACCGGAGTGCCCGCGATCGATGGCAGTCACCGCATCCAGGTCGGAGGCGGACAGCACACGAATGCCAAGGCTTGACTCAGACGACGTGTCCATTCGACCTCACACGGCCTCGGTATACTTTTCGAACAGTTGCGCCTCTCGGTCGGCGTCCATGTTCTCGTCGAGCAGCGGCAGTAGCGCCATTTCTTCTTTCTGGACATGCGCGAGCATGCGCTCGCACAATTCCTGCCCCAGCCGGCGAAACTCGTCCCAGCGCGCGGAATCGAAGGCCTGCGTTCGCGCATCCCGGGCGAGCGAGGCGAGCGCGACGCCAAGCGGGCGCATCGCCGTATGTTCCTCCGTCAAGTGAGCGCCGATGGCCTCATCGCCTACTTCCGCCAGATAGCGGAAGAGCTCCGCCTCCTCAAAGTCGAAATGCCGCTCAACCTCGTGCGTCACCCCGGTCGATACGTCGGTCAAAAGTTTGGCAACGGCCGGATCGTTGACATCCGGCGGGCCGCCCTTGCGGAAGCGGACGATCATTTGCTCGAGCCGCTCCATCAGCGCAATTGTTGCACGGTGCTCTTCATGCAATGTCTGGGTAATACGGTTTGCGAAGCCCATGATGGCGATCACCCATGCAATGTCTGGTACTTGGCGAGAAGATCGTCGTTGCTTTCCTCCCAATCCGGGTTCGGGACGATGCAATCGGCAGGACAGACGAGTTTGCATTGCGGCTCGTCCTCCGCGCCGACGCATTCGGTGCATTTCATCGGATCGATGACGTAAATCGGGTCGCCAACCGTGATGGCTTTGTTCGGGCACACCGGCTCGCAGGCATCGCAAGCCGTGCAAGTTTCAACAATCATCAGCGCCATCGTTCCATCTCCTCGTTCACGCTGCGGTCGGCAAGTCGCCTTTGGCCGCGAGCTTGTCGAACCGGTAAGCGCCCCACAAAGCCGCACCAATGGCGCCGGCATAGATCGCGTCCGGATGGCTGCGAACGACGCTGCGCATATCCTTGATATTGCCGATGTCCTCCTCCAGCGCAGCGACCAAGCCTTTATCCAGCGCCAGACCACCGGTGAGCATGACCACGCCCTCAAGCGCACCGATCGATTTCAGGAGCTTCGACAGCCTCGCCGCCATCGACAGGTGAATTCCCTTGAGTATGTTGTGCGGCGTGATGCCACGCGACACCATGTTTATAACGTCTGTTTCAGCAAGCACCGCGCAGATACTGGAAACAACTTCCGGGTTGTCGGCTTCCTGCGACATTCCGCCGATTTCTTCCTGAGCGATGCCGAGATAGCGCGCGATATTTTCCAGGAATTGACCCGATCCTGAGGCGCATTGGCTGGTCATCTTGTAATTTAGCACCTTGCCGCGATCGTCAATGCTGATAGCACGGCCATGAAGCGCGCCGATATCAAGAGCCGCCCTCGATGCCGGATCAAAATAAATCGCGCCGCGCGCATGTGTGGTCATCGAATAAAAATGACCGGTATGAAACGGCGCATTCTCGGCTTCACCAGTGGTCGCAACGTAATCGACGTCAGCGGCCTTCATGCCGGCATCCTCGAGAACCTGATTGAATGCCACGCTCGCCAATTCGATCGGATCCCTTTGACGGATGCGCAGCATCACCCGGGATAGCCACGTCTCGGTGCCGTCCTCTACTTTGAATATCGCGGCCTTAACCGCTCCGGTCCCGACGTCAACTCCTGCTGCGATTGTCATGCTGCTTCGCTCCCAATAGAACCGTCACCATACGCTCTGCGCGCAAATTCAGCAGCTCCAAGCGCGCCGGTATAGATCGACTCCGGATTAATATTGATGGTGACATCCCCATAATTCTCATTGATGACCTTTTTCAGCTCTCGGACAGCGGCTTCGTTCTTGGCGACACCGCCGGTAAAGGTGAACTCGTCGGTGACCCCGCCCGAGCGCGAAATGATCGAGATCGCACGCAGGATGATGGCGCGGTGCAGGCCGGCCAAGATGTCCTCGCGCTTCTCGCCAAGCGAGAGCCGGTCGCGCAACTCGGCGCCGGCAAACACGGTGCAGGTCGAGTTGATGCGCGCCGGTTTGTCGGATTTCATCGCCATCGGGCCCAGTTCGTGCAGGCCCATGTTCATCTCGTCGGCAATATAGCCAAGATAGCGGCCGCAGCCGGCGGCACAACGGTCGTTCATCTGGAAGTTCTCGACGATGCCGTTGGCGTCGACCTGGATGCCCTTGGTGTCCTGGCCGCCGATGTCGAGCACGGTGCGCGTCTTGGGATACATCATGTGCGCGCCGAGTCCGTGGCAGAGGATTTCCGAACGGATATGCTCCTTGGAGAACGGCAGCGTGACGCGGCCGTAGCCCGTGCCGACCAGGTAGGTCTCGGTGAGGTCGATCGCGAGCGTATCCTCGATGGTCTTCTGCACGACCGCCGCGGACGATTGGATCGACGGCTCGGTCTTCAGAACGCGCGCCAGGGCGCGGCGGAACTTGTCGCTGAGCTGGCCTTCCGGCGGCCGGTTCTCGACCTCGATAATCGACTTGTCGTAGAGGTTGATCAGCAAATCGTAGGGCAGCGTCGCGACGCGAGCCACCTCCTCCGCGTGGATGTGATAGCGCGAGCCGGCGATATCGCGGAAGAAGTCGGACTTGCGCTTGGCGCCCGGCGCGTAGAGCTCGGGCGCCTCGTTGCGCAGCCGCACGAAGATCTCCGCGACGGCGTCCTTGATCCCGGATTCCTTGCCGCTGAAACGATCGCCCTGGATGTAACCGAGGCAGGTCTTTTCCAGATCGCCAAGCTGGCCGACGAACTGTTCCAGGCGGAAGGCGCGCTCCAGTGCCCCCAGAAAATCGTCTAGCTGCGTATTGAGCTTGCCGGTGCCGGTCAACGCGCGTCGGAACAAAGTGAACTGGCCGTCGACCTTGGCTTCCTGGCCGGCGACACGCGCGGCGGTTGAGTAATTCGAACGCGAATTGGTGATGCCACGGCCGATAACATTGCTGTTTTCGTCCAGGAGAACAGCCTTGGTCGTCGTTGAACCAAGATCGATGCCGACGAAGGTTTTCATGGCTATCCCCTCAAGCCGCCGCGCTCTCGCCGGCGCGTTTCTGCTCGACCATCTGGAAGTAGCTTTCCAAGCGGTTCTTGATATTGGCGGCCGAGAAGTAGCGCGGGTCGACCAGATCAGATTCGATGAAGGCCGCCGGCTTGCCGGTGCGCTTTTCCACCTCGCGCATGATTAGGAGCTGGCCGGCCGAGAAACTGTTACAGCTCTTGATCGAATTGATCAGCAAACCGTCCGCCTCATATTCGTTGATGTAGTTGGCCAGCATGTCGATGCGCTGCGGCAGGTTACGATTGGTGTAAACGCCGAGGCAGTACTCCGCCAAAGTCTCCAGCGGATTGTCGGGATCGTGACGGAAGCCGAGGTCATAGACACCACCGACCTTGGTGTAACTCGAGGCCACCACCACCGCGCCCTCGTCGTAGAACATCTTCCAGAACTGGCGGAAGTTGGTGTAGTTCGGCGGGCCCTCGACGACGAGGCGATATTTCTCCTTGCCCATGTCGCCGTCGGGCGTGACCGGGCCCTTGCCTTGCGCCACGCGCTCCTCGACCTCGGCGCGTAGGGACCCGTAGTAGTCGATCGCGTCGTCGGTGCCGCGGAAGGCGCCGAAGATCGGACCGATGTAATAGATGCCGCCGAAATAGGCGTCGATCGGCGACGGCTTGTTCTTGGCGCTCTGCAGCACCTTGACCAGGTTGTCTTCCGCCTTCACCGACTTCTTCAGGTATTCGCGCAACCGGTCGATGTCGAACTTGACGCCGGAGACGCGTTCCAGCTTCGGAATCACCTCTTCCTTGAGCTGCTTGACCATGTACTCGACCATGTTCTTGGTGAACTTGCCGTCGCCCATATAGGGCGTGTGCAACATGATCGTCTCGCACTTGTACTGCTCGCGCAGCAGCTCGAACCACTTCATGAAGGTGAAGCAGCCGGTATAGGACAGGAGAAGAACGTCCGGGTCCGGAAATCGCTTTCCGTTTGGAGCGAGATTGCCTTTGGCCATCATCCCGATGTCCGACTTTACGTATGTACAGACGTCCTCGGAATGCCCGATCTTCTCCGCCTCGAGCACATAAGCCCCGGATTGACGGCGTAACCCACTCTGGATGGCGTTCACCTCCGGAAGATTGTTCACGAGATCGAAGCACATGATCAGTTCATTGAGATTTCCCGGCACGAAGGTTGAGGCAATCTTCTCCCCCGTCTCAGCCGCGTTCGTCAGCCGATCATAGTGCGCAGCCATCATCTCCTTCTGCTTAAGCATGGAGTCGTCTTTGGAGACTTGCTTCGCCCGGCCGGCCTTGGGAGTTGCGATAACGGTCATGTTCCGCTCCAGAGTTTGATCGAGTCGGCGAAAGTGCCGGCTTGTTCGCGGATAGGCTGCATCTGCCCCGAGTTTTCGGCGTACTTGAAAGCGACGTACGGTATATTGGCGTCCTTAAGCACGTGCTGCAGCATTGGCCTGTCCAGCAGTGCGGGATCGCAGAAGCTTGGGCAGGCAAAGATGACACCTTCGGCCGACGTGCGCCGCACCGCGCGCACCAGATGCTGGCCTTTCTCTTTCAGATCTGGCTCGTACTTTGCCGCCGTCGACTCTGAATGGTGGAGGAAAGAGAGTGCCAGATTTTCCAGCGGATTGCCTTCGACCGGAACATCCGACGTGAGCCAGCGGGTGACCAACAGCAAGTCGTCATCGACGACATAGCAACCGGCGAGTTCCAGCGATTTGATCAGGTTGAGTGGCGGCTGCTCGCAGAACACTCCGGTCAAGACGATCCGACAGTTGTCGCGACGCGGTCGGTCTTCAGCCGTGGCGGCAGCGAGATAGTCGCGCAACAACTCCGAATGTTGCTCGACCGGCAGCACCATGCCCGCCCGAAGAACAAGATACGCTTCGGCCGCCGGCGCCTGCCAGGGACGTTCCGCGCGCAGCGCGTACAAATCGCGGACCAGTCGACGATTTTCGTTGTAGACGGCGATCGAGTTACGCAGCTCTTCGTCGGTTACCGGCTTGCCGCGCAGCTCGCCCAGATCATGCAGAAGTTCCGCCAGCTCATTGATGTAGTAGTTTCCGCCGATGTCGTCCCTGTAGTTTTGCGGCACGTCGAAATAGCGGGAGTAGACCTGCGGAAACATCATTTTCCACATGCCGGACAGGTTACGGATCACGTCGCAAATGGACGGAAACAGCATGCCGTCTACGAAATCAAGTCGGCCCGATACCCCGAGCTCGATTGTCGAGCGCGGTATTCGACAGATGTAACTTTGATAGAAGGCATCCCCATGAATGACTTCGAGCTGATCGCCGCCACCCAGGATGCCAAGCGGCAGCATGCCGGCGGCATGGATCAGCTCGCGCGGCACATAAATCGGCATATAGCCGACCACCTTTCGGTCTGGCGCTGCGGCCTTCCATTCCCGCGCAGCCGAAAACGACAGATCGTCGAACAACGACTGTGCCCGACTGACGATGTGGTGCAGCTGTGAGCCATTCACCGATGTTGCCATTGCGCCGCCCTCTTGCCGAGAAACGCATTTAGGCCTTCCAAGGCGTCATGCGATTTCATGAGTTCATCGAGATAGAGGCTCTCGACCTGTTCGATCTTTGCGCGGATCCGCGCCACATAGTCGATCCGTGCTGCCTTGACCGCATAGCGAAGGGAACTTGCGCTCTTCGGCTGCAGATGTTCGAGGAAATAGGAGTGAGCCGCCGCCTCCGGATCGGAAGCCGTGTGCACCATGCCCATGGCGGCCGCTTCCGCACCGGTGATGCTGCGCCCGGAAAGCAGCAGATCAGTCGCTCGCCCTGGTCCCACGATTTCCGGAAGAAGGCACGACGCAGCTGGCGCAAAAACTCCGATCTTGGTTTCTGGCTGGCCAAGACTCGCATCTGGCGCGGCAAAGATCAGATGGCCGCAAAGCGCCAACTCAAGACCGCCGCCGAGGCACTGCCCGCGAACGGCGACCAAAACCGGCACCGGCGAGCCGACCAGCTGCAGGACGAGTGCGTGCAGCCCTTTCAGCATATCGGCACACTGATCGGGCATGTGCTCTTCGACGCTGGCGCCGAAGCTGAAATGGGGCCCTTCGGCGTCGAGCAGAACTGCTGCAAGGTTCGGATTGCCGAGGTGCTCATCGAGTGTGCGACGAAGCGCGCCGATCATCGCCGAATCGATGATATTCGCTTTCGGGCGCGCGAGGCGGAGACGCAGCAGCCGCCCCTCGGCTTCGATCCACACTTTGAGCGGCAAGGTCATGACTTGCGGGCCCCGGGCTGAATGCTATTGGTCAACTCGTCCGTCCACGGGGTGTTGGCGGCGAGCGCCCGCCGGAGCGCCACAAAATCGGCCTCGCGACCGGTCTCCCGCGTACCCTCGTTGAAGGCCCGAAAGCCGGCGCGCGCCTCCGTCATCATGTTGAGCGCAAGCCACGCGCGGGAATTTTCCTTGTTGCGATTCCATGCGTCGAGCTTGGGCTTGCGCAGCTCCTCGATTGTCTTGCTCGTGCAATCGGGGAATGTGTGCAGGAGCTTGGTACAAAGGGTCTCGACCTTTTCATCGAGCAGGCTGAGATCGATCGTTCCACGCTGCATCAATTCTCGACCGGCCTTCAATGCGTCGCCAGACTTCTGTTTTCCAAAAACCAGTCGCCCGAATTCGTCGGTCATTCGGCTGGTTTCGACCAGGGGATTGGCGATGAACTTGCCATCGACCTTCAACGCCGGAACGATGTCCGCCAGCATGCCCATCAGATAGGCTTCATGAGCCGAGAACGGTTCGCACAGCACGCAGGCGACCATCGCCCTTTCGGCGCCTATCGTGACCGGCAGGAAATCGGTGGCACCTCCGATCGGTGCGGATCCATGCTTCGGGCCGGCCTGACCGAACCGGGCGAGATCCTGCGCCACCGAAAAATCGCAGGCCATGCCGATTTCCTGCCCGCCGCCTATGCGCATGCCGTTGACGCGGCAGATGACCGGCTTGTCACAGGCGAGAATGGCAGACACCATGTCGTTAAACAGCCGCATGTAGCCGCGGTATTCCTGCGGATTTCCAGCATAATATTCCGCATATTCCTTGGTGTTTCCGCCGGTACAAAATGACTTGTCACCGGAACCCGTGAAGACCACGGCGACCACGTCTCGCGCGGCACTGGCCTCGCGAAACGCAAAGATCACGCTCTTGACCATATCGGTCGTATAGGAATTGAACTGGGTCGGATTATCGAGCGTGATCCATGCATTGTAGAGACCGGCAACTGGCTTGCCCTGTTCGTCTTTCACGGGACGCTTGTCATAATGGACGCCCGCTCTTCCGGCCTGCCAGGTCTGCGTCGGAATCAGTGTGTGATCTTTGACCGTAGGTTCCGTCATACCGACCTTCAATGCTGCTTCGGCGGTCATAATGCACGTTCCTTCAGTGCACGGGGATCATCACGGCCCGGCGCTTGAGAGCACCTGTATGGGCCGCCTCGAATACTTCATTGATTTCGCTAAGCGGATGTTTCTCGACAAATGGCGTGACCTTCACGCGACCGCTCAAGACGAGCTCCAGGGCTTCCGGGTAAAGATCGGGCGGGCATCCCCAATTGCCGATGGCCCGCGCGTGGTAGGCCATCAGGTTGGACAACCGCACCTCGACCTTGTCCATGGTAAACCCGACAACGGCGAGCGTCGCACCATGATTAATCAGGCTGAATGCGGTCTCCTGGCCAGCGCGGCTGCCCGAGCATTCAAAGATGATCCACTCGCTCTGGCGCAGACCCCGTTCCCTGGCAAACACCTGGATCGCTTTCTTGAGATCGCGCGGCGACATTTGCTTGGCGTTCAGTGTCAGGGCCGCGCCCTGCCCCGCGGTCGCCTGGAGCTTGTCGTCGTTGACGTCGATGGCAACCACCGTGCCGCCAAGAGCAGCCGCGATCTGGACGGCATAACCGCCGACCCCGCCGACCCCGTTGACAACTACCAGATCGCCGTTGCTGACTCCGGCCTGCACCACTGCTTGGTAAGGCGTCGTCACCGCATCGGCGATGACGGAAAGGTCGGCCAAGTCGATACCGGCCGCCGTCAGCCGGTGCTCGTCGACAACACATAATCCTTGCGAGGGTACCACGATGTGCGTGGCGAAGCCTCCATGAATGTCGTTACCCGGCATCTTCTGGTTCGGGCAGATGGTCGCCTTTCCGCGCCGGCAGGCATCGCAGTGCCCGCACGGAATGACGGCAGGAACGATCACGGCCCGGTCGATATACCACAGCGCATCACTGCCGACGTCGATCACGTGGCCGCTGATCTCGTGGCCCAGTGTCAGTGGCAGTTCATGCTTGGTGCGGACGCCGTCGTAGAAATAGCCGAGATCCGTGTGGCAAACGCCACATCCGGCAATCTCGATCAGGACTTCCTCCGGGCCCAGAGCGGCCACCTCGAACTCCGTTGGGACAAGCGGTTTCCCCGCGGCCGTCATCATCCACCGTACGGGCCGTGCGCTCATGAGCCTCCCTCCAAGGTCAGCCGGTTCGTCCATCTGGGGACTCGGGAATTCCTCACGCAGGCATCTTCCAATTGCCGGCCGCGGGCGCGCCTTGACCTAAAGCAAGGAAATCAAAAAAAACGCATTCTAGTACTTAAATACAGTTTCACGGTTTCTCTGGGATATTAGTCCTATTCACTGGAGGCGGCGGTCATGGAAGCCTCGTCGAGCGTCTCAGTTGCCATCATGGGGAGCGGCGGCGCCGGCGCGCTCACCACCGGCAGTTTCCTGCTCGAAGCCGCGAGTACGGCCGGCTGGTACGGCCTGTTCTCACGCACGCTGGGACCGCAAATTCGCGGCGGCGAGGCCGCTGCATTGCTGCGCCTCGCCGTCGATCCGGTCGAAGGAGCGCCGGAACTGTACGACCTGATTATCGGGATTGACTGGCTGAACGCCCAGCGTTTCGGGGCTGAAATCCAGACTGGTCCGCACAGTCTCGTGATCAGCGATTCCGGGGGCGAAGAACCGCCGCCGAACCTGACTCAGTCCGGCGCGCGGATTGTTGCCGTGCCGATGAAGGATATGGCGAAAGCCATTCCCCATGGGCGCCCCAACATGATCGCGCTTGGCATCGCCTGCCGGCTCCTTGGGCTTGCGCCTGAGCAGGTCCTCCCGCTTGTTGGGCGTCAGCTTGCCGATAAAGGCGCGGCCGCTGTCGAGGCGAGCCGGGCCGCCATTCAGGCTGGCTACGGAGCGGTCGCGGATCTCGAATTCGATACCCGGCTCGCTGCTCCGAATCCGAGTTCGGTCAGCCGCTGGCTGATTTCCGGGAACGAGGCGACCGCACTCGGCGCCATGCGTGGCGGCGTCCGTTTTGCCGCCGCCTACCCCATCACGCCGGCGACTGAAATCCTTGAATGGCTTGCTCCGAGCCTGGCCAAGGCTGGTGGCGTGCTGCTTCAAGCCGAGGACGAACTCGCAGCGATCAACATGATCATCGGATCGTCGTTTGGCGGCACCCCTGCACTGACCGCCACTTCCGGCCCCGGCCTGTCGCTGATGATCGAGGCGCTCGGGCTGGCGACCGCGGCCGAAATTCCGGTCGTGGTCGTTGATGTGATGCGCGGCGGACCGTCCACCGGCATCCCGACCAAATCCGAGCAGGCGGACCTCAACATTGCCGTCTACGGCCTGCATGGCGATGCGCCGCACCTGGTGGTGGCGCCGCAATCGGTCGGCGATTGCCTGTTCACGACGCAATGGGCCACCTATCTTGCTGAGACCTTGCAATCTCCGGCCATCGTGCTCTCCGATCAGTTCATGGGGCAATCGCGTGCCGCCATTCCGCGACCGGCGGATGTAGCATTCATCGGCGCGCGTACCGTCGCGGGTGATATCGCCGGCGCGTACAAGCGTTATGCCATGGCTGCCAACGGCGTTTCACCGATGGCGATACCGGGAATGCGGGGTGGCCAATATACGGCCGACGGACTGACACATTCCGAGCGTGGAACGCCGACGAGTGGGGCGACCGATCATTTGACTCAACTCGACAAGCGGCGTGACAAGCTCAACGGTTTCAGCTTCGGCGAACATTGGGCGACGGTCGAAGGCAACGGAGCCCTTGCAATCCTGGTTTGGGGCTCGCTGACCGGGGCCGCCCGGGAAGCCGCCGGCCGTGCGGCGGCCGATGGAATCGAGGTGCGCCTGGTTGCGCCTCGCCTGTTGTCGCCCGTGCAACCGGAACAATTCGCGGCCGCATTGGATGGGGTCGAGCGCATTCTGGTCGTGGAGCAGACCCATGGCGCGCAATTCCACCATTACTTGCGCGCCCATTACGATCTTCCGGCGCCGGTGCGTGTGCTTAATCGTCCTGGGCCGCTTCCAATCACCGCGAGCGAAATCCAACGCGCTATCACCGAGTGGAGATGACGATGTCGATCGCGAACGTCGCCCCCGCCTTGAAGCCCGCCGACTACAAATCCGACACCACGCCGATCTGGTGCCCCGGCTGCGGTGATTACCACGTGCTCCTGTCGTTCACCCGCGCATTCGCGCGCCTGGGACTGCCGCCCGAGGAGATCGTCGTTGTATCCGGAATTGGCTGCTCCTCTCGCATTCCTGCCTACACCAACTGCTATGGTTTTCACGGCGTTCACGGGCGCTCGCTGGCTCTCGCCGCTGGACTGAAGGTGGCGCGGCCCGACTTGACAGTGGTGGTCGCCAGCGGCGATGGCGATGGCTATTCCATCGGCGGCAACCATTTTCTGCACGCTTGCCGCCGCAACGTCGATATGACGTATGTCGTCATGGACAACCACATCTACGGGATGACCAAGGGGCAACCATCGCCGACGACAGAGCCGGAATTCGATACCGCATTATCACCGGGTGGCACCGGCCTGCGGCCATTTCACCCGCTGGTTATCGCGCTTGCCTCCGGAGCTAATTTCGTTGCCCGCTGCTTCTCCGGCGAGCTGAACCAAACGACCGACGTGCTGGTGGAAGCGATCCAGCATCCCGGGTTCTCTTTTGTCGAGATTCTCAGCCCTTGCGTAACTTTTCGCCCCGACGAGCGGGCATGGAAACAGCTGGTGCATCCGGCCCCGGTTGCCGCGACCAACGACCCAGGAAAAGCAGCGCGCCGGATCATGACCGATGACGGCTTCAACATCGGCATTCTTTACCGCGGTGACCGTAGCCCTTATCAGCCCCCCATCGGGATGGCGACCATCGACCTATCGGAACTCGAAAAGGAGTTCGAACGATGAGCAAGAAACCAGCCGAGCCGAACGTCACCAGCCTCACCGATCTCATGGCGGTGGCCTATCAGATCGAGATTGATGCAGTGGAGCGCTACCGTCTGCTGGCCGATCAGATGGAAATGCACAACAACACCGAGTTGACGGACATATTCCGCGATTTGGCCCGCGCCGAAGGCCTTCATGCCGAGGAGATCCGCCGCCTCGCCGGCGACGTCGATCTTGCCAAGGCATCCCAGCTCGCCGCATCCAAGCGCGGCGAGAGCCCGGAAGAGGCGGATATGGGCGCGGTACATTACATGATGACGCCGTGGCACGCCCTCCAGCTCGCACTCGGCTGCGAAGAGCGCGCTCTCGCCTATTTCACAGCCATTCTGGAGAAGGCCAAGGACTCCAAGGTCAAGGCGATGGCGGCAGAACTCGTGGAAGAGGAGGCAGAGCACGTGAGTCTGGTGCACCGCCTGCTGTTGAGGTATCCGCAACCTGACAATACTTGGGCCGATGATCCGGACCCGCCGGTACCGCAGGATTGAGCGCTTGCTGCTTTTTGACCCGATCGACGCTGCGTAACCGCGGCGGTCCGGCTATCCGTTTGTTTTATTGCGCTGGTCTTTGACCCGTATCGCCTTGCCCTGAGACCGCGGCAGCTCGCCTGGCGACTTCGTTGTTACCTGGCAGGTAACACCGATTAGCGACTTGATATGATGAGTGACCTCCCCGCTTTTTTGCATCGGGTCTCCATCGAAGCCTGGATCCAGTTCGACCTCGATCAACATCGCGTCGAGTGCGCCGTCCCGTGTCAGTACGATTTGATAGTGCGGTGAAAGGCCAGGAAAGCCGACCAAGACCGCCTCGACTTGCGAGGGATAGACGTTGACGCCGCGAATGATCAACATATCGTCGTTGCGGCCCGTGAGCCGCATAATGCGGAGGTGCGTCCTGCCACACTCGCACGGCTCGTCACTGAGCCGACTGATGTCCCGCGTGCGATAGCGAATCATGGGCTGTGCCTGCTTGGTCAAGGTCGTGATGACCAATTCCCCGGTCGCACCCACCGGCAATGGTTCCAGCGTTTCCGGATCAATGATTTCGAATAGAAAATGGTCTTCCCAGCCATGCAGTCCCTGAGCGAGATGGCATTCACACGCCACTCCGGGTCCGATGATCTCGGACAGCCCATAGACATCCACCGCCTTGAGCCCGAGCCGTGCCTCGAGATCGCGCCGCATGGCCTCGCTCCACGGTTCGGCTCCGAACAGACCGACACGCAGTGGCAATCCACGCAAGTCGATACCCATCTTTTGGGCGACCTCGGCAATATTGAGTGCGTAGGAGGGAGTGGCGCACAAGACATCGGCGGCGAAATCGTTGATAAGCGTGACTTGCCGCTCGGTCCCGCCACCGGATACCGGAACGACGGTGCAACCGAGCCGCTCCGCGCCATAGTGAGCTCCGAGCCCCCCGGTGAACAACCCATAGCCGTAGGCGTTGTGCACCAAGTCTCCGGGCACAGCGCCAGCGCAGGCAAAACAGCGCGCCATAAGGTCAGCCCAGTTATTAAGATCTTCCGCGGTGTAGCCGACTACGGTTGGCTTTCCCGTTGTCCCTGACGAGGCGTGGACGCGCAACAATTTCTCGCGCGGAACAGCCAACATGCCAAAAGGATAATTGTCACGTAGATCGCTCTTCAGGGTAAAAGGGAAGCGGTTAAGATCCGCGAGTGTTTTGAAAGACGCGGGGCTCACGCCCGCGGCATCGAATTTCTTGCGATAATGTGGGACATTGGCATACGCGTCACTGAGGGTCTGCCGAAGACGGGCCATCTGCAGATCCAGCAGCTTTTTGCGTGGCATGACCTCCACGTCCGGCTCGAACATGTAGTTGTTCGCGGCGCGGGTTGCACCTTGTCTGCTCATCGCGTACTTCCTTCGTATGCCTATTGCCAGCTTTCCTCGTCAGGGGACTGACCACCCCGGTTTGACAGCAGTCCCTGCGCGGACCCCTCCTCGGCTCGGGGTGGAGGTGAGCGCGAATCCCTGATTGAATCCGGCGCGATCGACCAGGACGAACTTCAACGCCGCACCGGCGACCGCAATGCTAAGTCCGGAAATTACAAAGAGCGGCAACGTCAACATCGGTAATACGAAGCCGACGGCAACAAGAAGCAACGGCAAGGCGAGGCCGAAGGCAAAAAACCACGGCCTGAAGTCGGAAAGTGTCGCAAGGGCCTGTGTGGGCGCCCCTTCCCTCCGAAGCGCGCTGTAATAAGCCCACCAGACCCAGCCTCGGCCGGCCGCCAGGACGACCGCGGCGACCGCCGAAATTTCCATCAGCGACCGCGCTGTTGCCAATTGAGTGGAGGCGACGAGATACAGGCCGCCTCCTTCCGCAAGCCCTGTTGCCACTATCAGGGGCACGATTCTCGGCTCGCGCCAGGCTGGAATCCCTTTTGCCTCCATGAGAATTTTCGCCTGGCTGTACAGGAACAGCATGGCAAGGATGGCAGCGCCGACCAGTAGCGCGGATACCTGGAACCAAAGGGCGAGAGCCCCAATCGGAAAAAGCGCGATGGCGAGCCAAGCTTCCCGCGCCATCCAAGACCGCTTCGGCTGTCGCAAGACGTAGATGGATCGCCACGGACGACCGATCTTAAGCAGCACCATGAACAGCCCAAGAGCGATCAATGCGAGTGCAGCCCAACCGGCCGGCCTCACCTCACCATTCGGGGTGGGCACCAGCGCCACGAACATAAACAAGCCGGTTCCCATGCCGCCGCAGATAAAGTTGCTGGCAGCCTTCCAGTTCCAATGCTCCTGGCGCGAGGGCTGGGCGGCGAGATTGCGTGTTTGATCGCTCCCGCCACCGGCTGTTGGCGAACCGACGCTCCCTGCAGGAACGTCAGCCGCCGCGGCATAAACATAATGAAAACTGGGATCCGTGTTCAGCTCGGCATGCATCCGGAAGCTCGGTTGCTCACGGAGCAGCCGGCTCACATTGCTGCTCGGGTCATCGATGTCGCCGAAATGCAAGGCATCGGCGATGCAGGCGTTTGCACAGACGGGCGTCGCGCGCGGGTCGAGGCCCGGCGTCAACCCGTTATCGAGACCAAAGTCGACCCGGTCAACGCAGTACGTACATTTTTGTGCGACGCCAATTCGGCTTTGATCGAACCGTTCCGATTCATTCTGCATCGCTGTGGCATAGGCGTAGTGTGGCTCATTGATGAGGAAACGCGCCTGATAGGGACAGGCGACTTCGCAATAGGCACAGCCGATGCACACGTCGTAATCGATGGTGACGATCCCGTCGGGGCGCTGCCGCGTTGCCGTCGTCGGGCAGACATGCATGCACGGCGGATCGGCACAATGCTGGCAGCCCGTCGGAACGAAAATGCGGCTGACATTTGGATAGCTACCCGCCTCGACGTCCAGCACCCGGCGCCATTGCTCGGCTGGCGAGGTCGCATTGGCGTGGCGGCAGGCCGCGACACAGGTCTGGCAGCCCACGCACCGCTCCAAATCGGCGACCATGGTCCAGCGTGTCATGCGGTACCTTCCAGCCGGGTGACCTTGACCTTGACCAGATCTGCGCTAGAGCCGGTCGCATCGGTCAGGTCCAGCAACATCGGCATCAGGGCATTCATGCTCGGCGCCCGGATGTCCTTGGCGAAAGGCGTCGCCCAGTGATCGAACTGGCCGATCATCAGCAGCGTGTCGGGGCGGATGCCCTCGCACAGCATGACCTGGCCCTTGGTGTGATTGAGCGGCGAGCGCACTTCCAGCCGGTCGCCATCCGCTATCCCGAGGCGTTCGGCCGCGCCACGATTCATAACGATCTTGCCGTGTCCGGCGACATTGTCTGCGACTTCCTTGATGAGCTGAATGCCGACGTTGGCGCCCCAGGAATACTGCATGCTCCGTGCCGTGATCAGCCAGAACGGGTAATCGGCGATTTGAACTTCAAAGTGCTGTTCGAGCGCCTTTTCCCAGAGCCCACCAAGATCGCGCCAATGGGGCAACGCCTCATATTCGCCAAGCTGCCGGTCCCACCAATGGATATCCTGCTCATGCAGGCGGCGGCCGAGTTGCTCGCCGATACGATGGAGCCGCTCCTGATAGGGCAGCTCGAAACGCAAGCCCTCAGCAACGAGCTTGGGGTAAAGGTACCACTGCAACCGCGGAAACGGCTTCACGCGGTAACCGTGCTCGCGGAACCAATCGAGCCCTTGCGATTCGGCGCCGTCGGTGAGTTCGGCGCTCGCGGCGCGGCAGCTCGCATCCCAGATCGCCTCGACCGAATGGGTTTCGTCAACCGCAAGCGAGAAATCGTAGTTCTCGCCCGACAGTCTGACGCCGGCGGCGCCGCGGTTGATTGCGGAGTTGTATTCCTTGAGCAGGCCTGTGCATCGGGCCAGCTCAGTCGCAATCCAGCTGAAATCCCGTGCCTCGCCTTGCGCTGGTACCGCCGGTGCTCGCAGCGCAAACCCTTGGTGATCCCAAAACTGTTCGACGTATTTCGTCCCGCCGATACGGAGCAATTGCAGGCCTTCGAGATCGGTGCAGTCCGGGAGAAGGACGTCGGCGGTATGGTTGGTTTCGTCCAGCGTATAGGCAAAGCATACGGTGAATGGAAACTTCGCCATCGACCGGGATACCGCGTCTGTATCCCAGAACGATATTGCCGGATTCGTCCGGTATACGAACCAGACATCCGGAGGCGTCGCCACCGGCAAGTGGTTAAAGTCCTCGTTCTGCATCATCCATGCGAGATGTGTCGGGCCGAGCGCCTGGCTCCATGCAGAGTTGGCAACAAGCGGCACCAGCATTCGATGGGCGCTGCGCACCTCCGGCCGCGAGTTCCATTCTTCCTTGCTTGTCGAATTCATCGGGTATTGCATGAAGCCGTCGTCGCCGCCCTTGACGCTCGACCACCGACTATCGGCTGGCCGGTTTAACCTGACCGTCGTGCCCAACGTGCCACCCGGCACTTCGAGCCCCCCAATCAGGCACGCAAGCAAGGTTCGCGCCCAGCAGCATTCAAAACCGCCCCACCCGTTGTTGACCGTTTTCCCGAGCGAAATCGACACAGGCCGGAGCGGCAATACGGCTCCCTCGATTTCAACGGTTTCGCCGACGCGGGCGTGGTCGAGGTATTCGTTAGCGACCCGCCGGATGGTTGCCGCCGGCACGTCGCAGACCGACTCCGCCCATTCCGGCGAATAGTCCTTCACGTGATTGACGAGATGCACAAAGGCGGTACTGACGCTGACACCCGCATGGGGAATAATCTCGTCGTCAGGACCGATTTCGACGCCATCGACGACGACCGAGCCTTCCAGCAACGGCTCCACTGCGACGTCAAACGGTACGGCTGCGCCAGTTGTCCTGTCGACTACCAGAGGCTTGCGCGTTGATCGATCGCGCATGAAATAGCCGCTTGGGCCGACAAGATAGGGCGACGACGTCCTATCCTTAAGGAACGGCAGATCCAAACGATCACGCGGCTGCTCGTGCAGCAGCACGTGGATCATCGCAAGCAGGAACGCCGAATCGGTTTTTGGCTTGATCGGAATCCATTCCGCCGAACATGCACCGGTAACCGATAGATGAGGCTCGATCTGCACGCGCTTCATGCCGCGCTTGCGGGCATCCGCGTGCCGCTTTACGCCGCACACCCCGCCGGACGCTTCAACATTGGCGCCAAAGGAGACCAGGTATTCGCAGAGTGGCGTGTCAGGTGAAACGGTGAAGGCGCGATGCCAGAACTCTCCATAGAGATGCTCCGAGTGATAGCATTTCACGCCCTGACCCGAGCCAAAGCTCATGTCGACGGGACCCCACGCCGTCAGGAACGCCGGGAAAGTCCCCATGTAGGCGGTTGGGGTTCCGCCACCGCCAAAGCTCGCCGCAATGCGGGGATAACCTGACTCATCGATCAGCCCAGCGGTACGCGCGGCATTGAGTTGGTCGGCCACCAGCGCCAGCGCTTCGTCCCAAGAAATGCGAACGAAGCCGGGATCTTCATTGCGGCCTTTTTTCGGATTGGTCCGCTTCATCGGGTAGAGCACCCGACTCGGATTGTAGGCCTTCTGCACCAACCCATATGCCTTGACGCAGGCCTTGCCGCCGGCCGGATGAACGGCGGCGGCTTCGAGATTGGGCATCACCTCCGTCGCGGTGCCGTCCTCAACACGCACTTTCAACAGGTCGGGACCAGCCACGCACTGGTAGCAATAGGTCGATATGGTCCGTTCGTTACGGCCGGTGCGCTGGGGCATGACCACCATCCTGCGCTCGCTCCGACGCCTTGGCGGATTTCTTCTTTAGTCGTTCGACCGTCTTGTCGATAGCGGTCACGAAGCGGCCGTGCGTGCCTGCACAAATCGGTTCTACGTCGTCGCAAGCCGAAATTTCAAACGAGACCCGTCGCCCGTCGACCGCAGCCACTGTCGCGGTAATTTCGACCTTCATGTCAAGCAATGTCGGCGCGAGATGCTTGATACTGACGTCGGTACCGACTGAATCCTCGTTGGGGTCGCAATAGTCCAGCAGCAACTCGCGACAGGTAACTTCGATGTCACGCACCAGATTGGGCGTGCTGTAGACGCGGCCTTCCTCACCCATAAAATCGATCGAACGCCCGCGATCCACGACGATCGTGTTGGTCCGGGATACCCCGGGGCGAAGCCCCTCCTTCATCTGTCATCTCCTAGACGGCGATCATTGGAGGAAATTAGGTGTGCCTCGCGGCCGCTGGCTTGACCGATGTCAATGGGCCCAAGATTTCTTGGGTGTTGGCACCCTGGCTGGCAGACCGCGCCGATACTCCATGGTGAACCTCAAGTCGGATAGACGGATTGTGGGTTCCCGCGGAACGAGCGGAGCCTTTACTAAATTAAGGCGAAGTATCCTTCCTGACGGCTATCCATTTTACTTGTTCGGCCAGCAAATCACGGGTCTTCGACATGGTCAACGTCCTGACCGCGCGGTCGATTCATTCTCGCCAATCGAGGGGTTCCAGTAATGATTTGGCTGGATCCGACTGAGCCAGCCAGGCGAGATCGTACGCGATGTTGGCTTCTGCCCCACGGCGAAGGCGATTGAAGCGACCTTCAACCTGCAGTGAGATCGACCGAGCGGCCTTCTCGCTTGATCGAAGTTGCGACGACCACCAAAGCATAGCTTATGAGGGCGACAACCGTTGCCAGGCCAGCGATCTCGCGTCCGTTCTGCCATTCGACCAGATCGGCCCACACGCGCAACCCTACAGAAGCGTGCAGGAGCATGAGGGGCGTGTAGGCGGCAGCGTTTGAGCGGATGCGGACACCCGTTACAGCGGGAAAAATGATAGGAGCGTGACCGAAGATCATGGAAAAAACGAAGCCAATCGTAATTGCATGGATTGTCGCATCGTAAGCGAAGGTCGCCGCCGCCGGCGGCAGAAGCAATAGCAGCAATCCTGCCGTCATCAACCACACATAGCCGGCGAGCATGCAGGCCGCTGAAAACCGGGCCGTTCCGGCAGAACGGATGGTTCGTACCGCAATGTCGTACCGCAACAGCCATGCGGTCATGACAATCAAGCCGACACCCATGAATGGCGCGACACCGCGCGCGAGCTCGCCGCGCCATGCGCCTGCGATGACCAGCACATTGGCGGCCGCGAACACCAATTGGCTGACCATCCCGGGGGCCTTCAGGCGACTGAGTTCGAGACGCTCGGCGGCAATGGTCAGGATCAGGAAATCCAGCCACCATCCAGTGACGACGGGCATGTCATGTCCGGTCAGCCACAGGCCCGTTCCTGCCGCCCAGCAAGCCGCCGCCAGCGCCAAGATCGCTGTGGAAAGCGCGCCGTGGCGCACCATGAGGGCCGCCGACGCCGTGGTGAGTGCGGCACCCGCCGCCAGAATTGCCAGCGCAGACAGCGTGGGAAATCCGGCCACGAGCGCCAGGGCACCGGCGGCGGCCAGCACCGGTGCGATGTAACCCCACCACCGGCCAATCGCGACGGCCCTTTCCAGGCTGATGACGGTGCCGAGAAAGCCGGCGATCATGAACGCGCTGTGAAATTCCGCCAGATCGACGGCGACGTCCGGCACCTGCAGGCCGAGCCGCGCCAGTCCGGTGAGCAAACCTGCGATGAGCGCAATGGCGCCAAGGCCGAGTGGGATGAAACGCAGTTTGCGCCGGTTTACCGAAATGGACATGGCTCGGCCGTCCGGGCTTCCTTCATGGCGGCTTACCGATTCCGATGAACCGGCCATGCCGGCAGCTCCGCTGTGGCGACCGCGCTTCGAGCTGCCGAGGTCGCGTCCATTCTATAGGTGCCGGAATGCGAACCCTGTCCGGCCCACCCGCAAACCTTTTCATTTCCTACCCCGACAATCCGAGCTGGCGTCTCCCCGCGTCGCTCAGCCGGTCGGGGGACCACAGGACGCCACGGAGCAACCTGACTTCGACGCCGCCGGCCTCGGGGAAGCAACCGGCAAGAACCTGCTCCGCCTCTTCGACGATCATCTCGCCCAGCGGGCATGCCGGCGTCGTCATAATCAGGGCCACCTTGATGCCGCCGTCGGTACAGACAACTTGCTGAACCAGCCCAAGGTCGACGATGTTG
>Ga0210122_1000161_pt1 | contig 20865 bp, 17 predicted proteins | sample Muzzi_CordB_D2_FD_185530 | JGI IMG/M metagenome (GOLD analysis project Ga0210122, IMG submission 185530) | Wetland microbial communities from San Francisco Bay, California, USA, that impact long-term carbon sequestration - Muzzi_CordB_D2 (SPAdes) | ecosystem: Environmental > Aquatic > Marine >... | reverse complement strand
TTGTGAGGGTGGAAGTCGACGGCGCTGCTCTGACCAAACCACAGGATTGCGGAGCACTTCTTCCGTCCGTCAGATCGATCGAAGGATGAAACGCAACTCCCGCCGGCTGTCACAGGGTGTACAGAGAGCGCAGGGTGCTTCACCGTGGAGGGCCGGGCGGCTCAGCTCCGGCAGAAGGTGGCGGGCTCACCTCGTGGGTTCGCCGGGTCATGCGCTGGATGATCACTCCTCCTTTGTCCTTCCACGGGACTCGAAGCTCGGCGCCCGGGACCTGGCCGCTCCAGGGGGCAGGCCGATTCCGAAGACCTCCCGTTCTGACCAGGTCCGCGCCTCCCGGCGCGTCCAAGGCGATCCTGCCGCAGGTGTAGATTTCTCCGGCGACTCGCAGGGCAGCTAAACGAAGAAAGCTAGTGGTCCGTCAACCCTCAACTGACAGGGTATCGGGCGAGGATTTCGCGTCGCTGGCAAGGCGCTCCGACGCAGGCGTAGCGGTGCCTACGTGGAGGAGGAGCAACGCCGCCAGCGGCGTGAAGGACCGCCAGGACCCGTCAGTTGAGGATTGACGGACCACGAGTCCAGATCCTGGCGGCGCTCGCCGTCCTGGCCGCAGTCGCCCTGCCCTCCGGAGCCTCGATCCTCCGGTCGACCAGGAGCTCAAAGAGCGCGGGCCGGTAATGGAAGGTGATGTCCGCCGGATCAGGCTGGGTGGAATTGGATGCTTTCAGCCGGCGTCCTCGGCGGTGGCTTCGAGGACCTGCTTCATGCGCTGCTTGGTGAGGACGGCATCCATGATGGTGAAGAGTGCCTCGCGGTCGCGCGGGTCGAGGGTGGCAACACGATCCAGGCCCGGGCGTTCGGTAGCCTGGGGTGGAGCAGCACCCCTCGGTCTCGGTGGTGGGCGACAGCCAGGCACAGCCAGAGAGCCTCGTCTTCAGCGAGCTCTTCCCTGCCCCCATTCGCCAGCCGGTTGAGCCGGCTTCGGTACGGCGTTCTGGCCCAACGTGGCCGGCCGCTCTCACCCTGCTTCGAACGGCGTTTCCCCTGCTGTTTCCCGTAGTGGACGCGGCGGGGGGATGGCCTCGCTGGGCTTTGAAGCTGTGCTAGAAGTCGGCAAACAGGTAGACTCGGCCATACGAAGGATTTGAATGGCAGGCCAGGTCGCCGGCCTCATCGGCGCCGCCTCTGGGCCGGGTGGGCCCGGAAGTGCGTGCGGAGGCCGTTCAGGTCGCGTCCTCGACCTCGGGGGGTCGTTGACGCTCGCTCTGGAGGCGGGCAGCGTGCGGCTCGGGACCCAGCGCCTGAGTCGGCGCGGCCGGTGTCGAAGCCCGGTCGGCTGCCAGTCGAGCCGTTGCTTCGGGAAAGCGGCTCTGAGCATGCGCGCGAGGGGGGAGCGGTGAGCGCGCAGTGTGAGGCTGTCAATTAAAGAGGAGATTGTTCATCGGATTTGTCGTCATCTGCAGTTTTCTGCGATGACGGATTTGTTGTCGTAGCTCAGGTTTTCGACCGTCGGTTCGCTTCGGCGGTCGGTCTGGTCCCGCCTGGCGTGTGGGGATCGCGATGGGGCCGAGAGCATCGGATGGGCGGGTACGTCGGCCCCGCGATCTGAACATCGGATCCAGGGGATCGGGCCGTTCCGGGCCGGGGCGTATGGAGGACCCGAGCGATCGAAACTCACGAGAGGGCCAAGAGCCAGGAAGGAAAGACGTTGTGAAACCGAGCACCATCGAAATCGTCAAGGCCACCGCACCTGTCCTGAAGGAACATGGACAAGAGATCACGCAACGGATGTATGAGATCGCGTTCGAGGCACGCCCGGACTTGCGACCCTTCTTCGGCAAGACCTGGATGCAGGGACCGGAGGAGGGGCGCAAGCAGGCGGCTCGCCTGGCCGGGTCCGTGTATGCCTACGCGTTGCACATCGACGAGCTCGAGAAGTTGAGCAAGGCTATCGACCACATCGCACAGGTCCATGTGGAGGCCAAGATCATCCCGGAGATGTATCCACCTATCGGGGAGTGTCTGCTGGCCGCCATGAAGGATGTGCTGGGCGATGCAGCAACTCCCGAGGTGCTGGATGCTTGGGAGGACGCCTATGGTGCGCTCGCGGAGATCTGTATCGACCGCGAGCGAGAGATCTACCGGGAGCAGGAGCGCGCACTGTTCGAGGTCGAGAGGTCGCGCGTCGCCTGAGCAACGGGCCGAGCGAGCTCAAACTGCCCGCGGCGCCGAGCCCTGGTGCCGCGGGCTTTCTCTCGTCGTTCCTATTCGAAGAGCTCTGGCAACTGCGTCTGCCGGTAGTCGAAGATCTTCTTCAGATCCCGCGCCACGAAGGGGTGGACCAGCGGGTCGAGCCAGACCGCGTAGTCGACCCGGTCGATCGCCCGCGTGCCCCCGGAGTGATCGGCTTCGAAGAGATGCTCATGGTGCCAGATGCGGTAGGGGCCGCGGCGCTGCTCGTCGACGAAGCGGTGGGGCGGTTCCCAGGCGGTGATCTCGCTCTGCCAGGAGAGCGGGAGTCCGTGGACCTTGATTCGGTAGTCGATCAACACCCCTTCGGCCATGGGTATGGGGAGGTCGCTCGCGATCGAGAAGGCGAGCCAGGGAGGGGTGAGCCGCTCGAGGTTCGCCGCGTCGGCGAAGAACGCGAAGACTTCGTCCAGAGGCCGGCGTACGACGGTCGAGCGCTCGAGCCTCCGGACCTTCATGGGCTGCCGCTCCCCGCGGCTTCGCTGCCGGCCTTCGGGCTAGCGCTCGGCTTCGGCGTTTCACCGAAGATGACCAGCACCTCCAGGTCCTCCTCGATGTCGATGAACCGGTGCTCCACGCCGGCCCGGACGAAGACGATCGATCCCGGCTCGACGGGGATCCGCTCGTCGGCGGCACGGAGCACGGCGCGTCCCCGAACCACGTAGTAGATCTCGTCGTCCTCGTGGACCGGCTGGCCGTCGAAGGCGCCCGCCGGGAGGGCGTAGAGGCCGAGGCGGAGGCTCCGTGAGTCGAAGAAGGGCAGGTACTGCTCGTCCGATTCCGCGAGCCGCCGTTCGAGGCTACGGAGGTCGAAGCCGGCACTGGCCGGAGGCTCTTCAGAGGTCGGACCAGATACCCCGGAGGCGGAGCCGGCCGCGAGGGCGAGAAGTGGAGCGGAGAGGGCGAGGGCGGTCCAGAGCATCGAGTCCACGGTCTGTCCTCCAATGGAAATCGTGATCGTCTTCGAAACTGCGTGCGAACCTGGTCGAAGACTACACCGGGGGGCTGGACATGGGCTCGACGGCGATCAGGTGCTCGTCGCAATTTCCTCGTGCAGCACCATGGCGTGGGTGAGACGGTTGCGGCCTTGCTTCTTCGACCGGTAGAGGGCTCGATCCGCGGTCTGGATGAGCATGTCGGCCAGCACTTCGAGGTCCAGCGAGCGGTGCGCCTCGACGCTCAGGGTGGCCGCGCCGACGCTCAAGGTCACGGGCCGGCGGGCACCGAGGCGCTCGGCGACCACCTGGCGCAGCTTCTCGCCAAGGATGATGGCCCCTTCGATGTCGGTTCCCGGGAGCAGGACGATAAGCTCTTCGCCGCCGATGCGGGCAACCAGGTCGGAGGTGCGCACGGAGTCGGCCAGCAATCCACCGAGCTTGATCAGCAACTCGTCGCCCGCTGGATGGCCGTACCGGTCGTTGTAGTGTTTGAAGTGGTCGAGGTCGAGGTAAAGGAGCGATAAGGGCTGGGCGGTGCGGCTGCTCCGTCGCAGCTCGAGGTTGAGCTGCCGATCGAGCTCTCGACGGTTTCCGAGTCCGGTCAGAGGATCGGTCGCCGCGATCTCCTTGAGCGAGAGGTTCGCCTGCTTGAGGTGCCGGTTGGCCTCTTCGAGCCGCCGGGCCAGGTCCCGGATGCGCTCCTCGGAGCGTTTGCGGGCGGTGACGTCTCTCGAGCTGGAATGGATCTCGGCCCGCTCGCTCCTCTCGTCGAGTCGGACCAGCCGGGCGCAGGTTTCGAACCAGACCCAGGATCCGTCCTTGCGCCGGATCCGGTGGGTGACCGTCTGCGCCTTGCCGCTCTCGACGAGCGCCGCGCGGTCGCTCTCCGCGTCGGCCACTTCCGCCGGGTGCACGAGCTCGTGGACGGGGCGGCCGAGCATTTCTTCGGGCTCGTAGCCCAGGAGGTTCCGGCACGCCGGCGACACGTAGAGGAACGTTCCTTCGAGGTCCTGCCGGGCGATCATGTCGGAGGAGGTCTCGGCGAGTAGCCGAAACTCCTCGCGGCTCTCCCGGAGCTGTCGTTCGGCGTCCTTGCGCGCCGAGATATCCTCCACCTGGGTGATGAAGAATCGCGGCGAGGCGCCGGTCTGGTCACGGACCGCCGAGACGGTCACGCTCCCGTGGACGGTGCCGCCGTCGGGGCGCAGGTAGCGCTTTTCGACGGTCAGCGACTCGGCGGCTCCGCGGCTGAGCTGCCGGTGGAGCTGCTCGCTGATGGCGCGGTCGTCCGGGTGTGTGATCGATTGGAAGTCGGAGCCGATGAGCTCCTCCGGTTGCCGCCCGAGAAACTCGCAGAAGCGCTTGTTGACCCGAAGGAAATTGCCCTGGGGGTCGAGCAAGCAAAGGCCGATGGCCGCGTCGTCGCACGCCTGCTCGAAGAGGAGGGCATCTTCCCCCGGGGCTAGGTGGTGCGGGCCTTCTGGAAGAGCCGAACCCATGGTTCCCTCGCCGTGCTGCCGGCTCCGGGAGGATGGAGCCCTACGTGCCTAGGGTAGGCCAAGAAAAGGTGAGAGTGCGCCACCCTGCGGGATGGGAGCGGTAACTGCGGGGCCGGGTGGCAGAGCCATATGAGTATGTATAGAACAGGATGTGAGACTGCGATGAGTGATGGAGACGCGAAGAGAACGGGAGCGGTGGTGAAGCGGGCCGACTCGGTGGTCGGAACCCAGGTCGAGGCGGGCACCGAGACGGAGGTCCAGGTGTTGCTCGGCGAGGGGGACGGCGTGCCGGGGTTCGCCATGCGCCGGTTCCGCATGGGGGCCGGAGGCGGCATGCCCCGTCACACGAACCGAGTCGAGCACGAGCAGTACGTTCTGGCCGGAAGAGGGCGGGTCACGGTCGGCGAGGAGAGCCATCTGGTGTCGCCGGGCGACGTTCTGTACATTCCCGCCGGCACGCCGCACTCCTACGAGGTGGTCGAGGCGCCGTTCGAGTTCCTGTGCATGGTGCCGAACCGGCCGGACACGATCGAGATCGTCGACTCCGAAGCCTGAGTGGGCCCGGAGCCCAGCATCGAGCCGGGCAAGGACCGGGTCCTCGATCAGCAGGGGCTCTGCTCCGGGCTATTTCGCTGGCCGGGGGCTCGGGGGCTCCTCGAGGATGCCGTGCACCTCCCGAATGTCCACCGGCTTGAGGAGGAACCGGTCGAAGAGCGCCTCTCCGGCCTGCTGCCGGCCCTCCTCCTGGTCGTAGCCGGTGACCGCCACGAGGAGCGGGCGTTGGCCCGGCAGGCCCGCGAGACGTGAGGCGACCTCCTGGCCGGTCATCCCGGGCAACCCGATGTCGAGGAAGACGACCTCGGGCCGGAGGTCGAGCGCGGCTTCCAGGGCCGCGGCACCGTCCCGGACCGCGGTCACCTGGTGTCCGGCGAGGCGGAGGAGCTCGGCGAAGCTCTCGGCGGTCTCGATACTGTCCTCGACGACCAGGACCCTGCGCCTCGGGGCGGCATCTCCCTCCCGCGGGCTCTCCCGGCGCTCTCCGGTCGAGACCGGCGCCTCCATGCCACCGTCCTCGGCTGCCTCGGTCACCTCCGCCAAGGCAGCCAGCGGCGTGGCGGGGAGACGCACCGTGAAGACGCTCCCTTGCCCGAGCCCTTCGCTCTCCGCCTCGACCGATCCCCCGTGGAGCTCGGTGAGGGCCTTGACGAGGGTCAGGCCCAGGCCCAGCCCGCCCTGCGCCCGGTCGCGCGAGGGCGTCATCGGGTCGACGGGATCGAACAGTCCGTCCAGCCGTTCACGGGGAATTCCGATTCCCTCGTCCCGGACCCGCACCGTGACGACCCGGTCGTCGTAGACGGCGGTCAGAGCGATGGCCGAGCCGGGCTCCGAGTACTTGCTCGCGTTGCCGAGGAGGTTCGACAGCACCTGGGCCAGGCGCACCGGGTCGCCGTCGATTGCCACCGGCGGCTCGGACAGCGAGATCTCCAGGCGCTGCCGTTGCCTGCGCAACGCCGGCTCGACCGCTTCCACCGCCATCGCGACGATGGCCGACAGCTCCAGGTGCTCGCGCCGGAGCTCGACGAGACCGCGGGTGATGCGGGCCACGTCCAGGAGGTCGTCGGCCAGCCGGGCCAGGTGGTCGAGCTGGCGGTCGATGATCAGGAGCTCGGGCTCCGAGGCCGCCCCGGCGGCCGCCCGGCGCCGGCGGAGGGTCTCGAGAGCGTTGCGGATCGCCGCCAGGGGGCTCCGGAGCTCGTGGGCGAGCATGGCGATGAAATCGTCCTTGCGCCGGTCGGCGTCGACCAGAGCCCGCGCCTGCCGGCGGAGCGCGTCCGCCGTGGCATGGGAGCCCGAGGCGTCGTCGGGGGTGGGAGGGGGGCGTTTGCGCAGCATGGCGAGGGTCGAAACGTCCAGTGGCCCACCGCCCCGTGGAGTGTGCCCCCGGGGAGTGTGGCTGAACCCGGCCCGTTCGCGGTGCGTCCCTCCTTATGATGCCGATGCCCGGTTCGCGATCCGCGCGGGCCTGGTAGTGATTGTAGCGGTCACGGGCGATCGGAGGCTACGCGGGCACCCCGAGGCTGCTACAATCCTGCGCCGTGAGCGTCGCCCGACTTCGGATCTTGATCGCCAAGCCCGGTCTGGACGGCCACGACCGTGGAGCGAAGGTCGTGGCCCGTGCTCTCCGTGACGCCGGGTTCGAGGTGATCTACACAGGGTTGCGCCAGACACCGGAGCAGATCGCCGCCGCTGCGGTCCAGGAGGATGTGGAGGCGGTCGGGCTGTCGATCCTCTCCGGTGCCCACAACCGGTTGCTGCCGGAGGTCATCCGGCTTCTCCGGGAGAGGGGAGCTCCGGACATCTTGGTGTTCGCGGGGGGAATCATCCCCGAGAGCGACATCCAGGGGCTCAAGGAGGCCGGCGTCGACGAACTCTTCCTTCCCGGAACGGCCACCGGGGAGATCGTGCGCTACTTGCGGGAGCGCCTGGCAGCATAGCGGCCGACCCGCCGATCCGGGAAAGCCCCGGGAAAGCCCCGGAAAGCCGAAGGTAAGACCGGGAAGCCGGGGCGGGCCGCAACCGAGAGCGAGGAGCATCATGAGCCGAACCATCCTGCTTGCCGACGACAGCGTCACCATTCAGAAGGTCATCGAGCTGACCTTCATGGACGAGGACTACGAAGTGGTGGCGGTAGGCAACGGGGACGACGCGCTGGAGAAGCTCGAGGAGATCACCCCCGACTTCGTCATCGCCGACGTGCACATGCCTGGCGCCAACGGCTACGACGTGGCCAAGCACTCGAAGAGCCTGCGGCCGGACGTACCGGTGCTGCTTCTGGTCGGAACCTTCGAGCCGTTCGACGAGGAGCAGGCGCAGAAGTCGGGTTGCGACGCCTATCTGAAGAAGCCGTTCGATTCCCAGGAGCTCCAGCGACTGGTCGAAGAGCTGTCGGCGGATTCGGAGCACGGCAAGGACCTCAGCGGGCCCCTCGAGGCCACCGGCTGGCGTGCCGAGAGCCCCGAGGGCCCTGGCGGAGCGCCGGGCTCGGAGGCCGCCGCAGCCCCGGGTGGGGCGGCGGCAGGAGCCGGAGCGGTCGGCATCGGCGGCGCCCCGGAGGAGTCGAAGGCGGAGCCGTTCTCGATCGGTCTGGACGACGACGAGGAGACGCCGTCGACCCGCGTCGAGCCGCCGGTGTTCGATCTCGAGGAGCTCGAAGCTCTTCCCGAGATGCCAGGAGACGAGGCTCTGGGCGTCGTGCCCGAGGTGGAGATCTCGCCCGCTGAGGCGGCGGGTGGAGACGAGCTGCCGGCCTTCGGGGATCTTCCCGAAGAGCTTCCGCCGGTCTCCGCACCGGCAGAGGCAATTCCGGCCGCTGCCGTCGAGCCCCCGGCGGTCGCCGCCGAGGCGGCCCCGGTGGCAGGTGTCGTACCCGAGGGGCTCAGCAGCCCGCTCTCGGACGAGGACGTCGACCGGGTCGCGCGGCGGATCGTCGAGCTCCTCGGCGACCGGGCGATCCGCGACGTCGCCTGGGAGGTCGTTCCGGACATGGCGGAGGTCGTCATCCGCAGCCGGCTCCGGGAGCTCGAGAACCAGGTCGAGTCGGTCGAGTAGCATTTCCCCCGCTTCGCATCCCCAGGAGCCCACGCCGCCCCGGCGCGTGGGCTCCCAGACTTCCGACCGAGCCAGGAAGGCGGGCGGCGCACCCGTTGCGTGGCCCGCGTCCGTGCTCGGCGCTGTGACGAGACGAGATCATCATGGAGAAACAGTTCGACCCCAAGAGCTTCGAGCAGCGGTGGCGGGAGCGTTGGCGCGAGGGAGGCTATTACACGGCGCAGGCGCCCTCGGATCGCGACGGCTTCTGCATCATGATCCCGCCGCCGAACGTCACGGGGAAGCTGCACATCGGCCACGCGCTCCAGACGGCGCTCCAGGACCTGCTCACCCGGTGGAAGCGGATGCAGGGGTTCAACACTCTGTGGCTGCCGGGGACGGACCACGCCGGAATCGCCACTCAGTTGATGGTCGAGCGACAGCTCGCCGGCGAGGGGACGAGCCGGGAGGCCCTCGGCCGTGAGGCGTTTCTCGAGCGGATGTGGCAGTGGAAGAGCCAGTACCACGACAACATCCGCCGCCAGCTCGAGCGACTCGGTGCGAGCTGTGACTGGGGGCGCGAGCGGTTCACCCTCGACGAGGGGTTGAACCGGGCGGTCCGCGAAGCGTTCGTGCGCCTCTATGACGAGGGGCTGATCTACCGCGGCGAGTACATGGTCAACTGGTCGCCCGAGCTCAACACGGCAATCTCCGACCTCGAGGTCGAGATGAAGACCGTCCAGGGGCACCTCTGGACCATCGCCTATCCCTTGGAGGGAGAGGGCGACGAGCGGGTGATGGTCGCCACCACCCGGCCGGAGACGATGCTGGGCGACACCGCGGTCGCCTACAACCCGAACGACGAGCGTTACCAGCACCTGGCCGGCAAGTCGGTCATCCTGCCGATCGTCGGCCGAAGGATTCCGCTCGTGCCGGACGAGGCGGTGGAGCCGGACTTCGGCACCGGCCTGGTCAAAGTGACGCCCTTCCACGACCCGGCCGACTTCGAGATGGGGCAGCGTCACGGCCTGGCGCGCATCCAGGTGATCGGCCGTGACGCCCGGATGACCGAGCAGGCCGGCCCCGACTTCGCCGGCCTCGACCGCTTCGAGGCGCGGGAGAAGGTGGTCGAGCGGCTGCGGGACGAGGGCTGCCTGGTCAAAGTAGAGAAGTACACCCACAACGTGGGCCACAGCCAGCGTAGCGGCGAGCCGGTCGAGCCGCTGGTGTCGAACCAGTGGTTCTGCGACGTTTCGGGCATGGCGGCACGGGCTCTCGAGGCTGTTCGCTCGGGCGAGATCACCTTGGTTCCGGGTACCTGGGAGAAGACCTGGGAGCACTGGCTCGAGAACATCAAACCCTGGTGTATTTCGCGCCAGCTCTGGTGGGGTCACCAGATTCCAGCCTGGTACGCGCCGGACGGCGAGCTGGTGGTCGCGCGCACCGAGGAGGAGGCACGGGAGAAGGCGGAGGCTCGCGGCCTTGGATGCGAGCTCCGGCGGGACGAGGACGTGCTCGACACCTGGTTCTCCTCGGGTCTCTGGCCGTTCTCGACTCTCGGTTGGCCAGAAGAGAGCCCGGACATGGACACCTTCTATCCGACCGACGTGCTGATCACCGGTCACGACATCCTGTTCTTCTGGGTGGCGCGGATGGTGATGATGGGCTACCACTTCACCGGCCGGGAGCCGTTCCACACTGTTCATCTGACCGGCCTGGTGCGCGACGCCGAAGGGCAGAAGATGTCGAAGACCCGCGGCAACGTGCTCGACCCCGAGGACCTGGTCGACGAGTACGGTGCGGATGCGGTCCGCTTCACGCTCACGATCCTCGACTCGCCGGGCCGGGACATCCCGCTCGACCCGGAGCGCATGGCCGGGTACCGCGCCTTCGGCAACAAGATCTGGAACGCCGCCCGCTTCGCCCTGACCCGACTGGAGGGCTCCGGCGCCCGGGTGATCGCGGAGGACGAGGCCCTCGACCTGGCGGAGCTCGCGGCGCCGGAGCGCTGGATTCTGTCCCGCTTCTCCCGGGCCGCGGCCGAGGTGGGCGAGCGGTTCGAGCGCTTCCGCTTCGACGAGGCCTGCAACCGCCTGTACCATTTTTTCTGGGGTGAGCTGTGCGACTGGTACATCGAGCTGACCAAGCCGGCGCTCCTCGGCGGCGCCGAGGAGTGGGCGGCACGGCCCCGCGTCGGCGACGTGCTGCTGTCGATCCTGGACCGGTCGCTCCGCCTGCTGCACCCGGTGATGCCCTTCCTGACCGAGGAGGTCTGGCAGCGGCTCCCGGGCCACGAGGCGGTCCATCCGGAGACGATCTCGCTCGCTTCGTACCCCGAGGGCCGGCCGGCCTGGGAGGACGACGGCGTCGAGGAGCGGATGGGCCGGTTCATGGAGGTGGTGACGCGCATCCGGAGCATGGCCCATGAGCTCGGCATCCGGCCGGGCCAGGGACTCACGGTCTACCTGGACGCGGAGGACGGCGAGATCGCCACGTTCTTCACGGAGCAGAAGCCCCTTCTCGAGTTCCTGCTGCCCCTGGGAGAGGGCGGAGGCGTCGAGCTCGCCCCGGCGCCCGAAGGGGCGAGCCGGGACCTGGTGGGCGGTGTCAACATCGGTCTGGTGCCCGAGGCGGTGGAGCTGGGCGAAGAGGAGCGGGCGCGTCTCGAGGCCGAGCTCGAAAAGCTCGAAGCCGAGATCGGACGGGCCAGGGGCCGTCTCTCGAACGAGCAGTTCCTGGCGAAGGCCCCGGCGGCGGTCGTGGAGGGCAACAAGAAGCGGCTGGCCGAGCTCGAGCAGCGGCGCGAGCAGATCGCGGCCGGCCTGGGCCGATGACGCCCAGGGCGGGGTGACGATGGATTTTGCGACCTTCTTGACCGAGCTGGACGGCGCGGGGTGGGGGCCGGAGAACCGCGTTGTGGTCGAGCGGATCGACTCGACGAACCGGCTGGCACGACGGGTCGTCACCGCGTACCAGCGGGAGGAGATGGTGCCTCCCGAGCTCCTCGTGCTGGCGCTCGAGCAGGTGGCGGGGCGTGGGCGCCACGGCCGGGTCTGGCTGAGCCCGGCGGGCGGGGGCGTCTACGCGACCCGCGTGGTGGCCGTGGCCGGAGCGGCTGAGCTTCAGACCGTCCCCTTGCTCGCCGCGGTCGGCCTGGCGCGGGCCGTCGGCGCCCTGTTGCCGGAAGGCCTCTGCGGTCTCAAGTGGCCCAACGACCTGATGGTCGGCAAGCGCAAGCTCGGAGGCGTGTTGGTGGAGTCGATCGGGAGGACCGGGGACGCCTCGGTGGCGATGATCGGGTTCGGCGTCAACTACCGCCCGGCCGCCCGGCCCACGGGAAATGACGCGGCGGCGTTTGCCCGCGCCACGTGGCTCGCGAACGAGCTCACCGGCCCGCCCTCCCTCGGCGAGCTGGCTCGCGTTCTGGTCGAAGGCCTGGATGCGGAGCTCCGGCACCTGGGGGATGCCGCCTACGCCGCGGAGAGCTTCCGGGCTCTCTCGGTGCATCGGCCGGGAGAGACGATCCGCTGTCGGGTGGCGAGCGAGCTCGTGGCGGGGGAGCTCGTCGGCTTCGACGAGCGTGGGTTCCTGCGGTTGTCGACCGACGCCGGCGAGGCGCTGATCTCCGCGGGGGAGATCGTGGAGTCGGACAGGCTGGGCGAAGGAGGGGGAGGACGATGACGAGAGAGGGACGAGCAAGCGGTGCCGGCGGACGCGCCGAGGGAGGGGAGGACGGGCTCCTGCTGGTGGTCGACGTCGGCAACACCACCACCGTCTTCGGCGTCTACCGGGGCGACAGTCTGGTCGAGAGCTTTCGGATGTCCTCGGAGTCGGAGCGCACGGCGGACGAGTACGGGGCGACCCTGATGCCGCTCTTCGACCTCCACGGCCTCGACCCGAAAGAGACCGAGGGCGTGATGATTTCCTCGGTCGTGCCGCCGCTTCACGAGACCCTGGACCGGCTCGCTCAGCGCTACTTCGGCCGCACGCCGCTGTTCGTCGAGCCGGGGGTCAAGACCGGCATGGTGATTCGCATGGACAACCCGGCAGAGGTCGGGGCGGACCGGATCGTCAACGCAGTCGCGGCGCGGGAGCGCTACGGCTCGCCGGTGGTGGTGGTCGATTTCGGTACCGCGACCACCTTCGACGTGGTCAACGCGGCGGGCGAGTACGTGGGCGGCATCATCGCGCCCGGCATCTCGATCTCGGCCGAGGCCCTCTTCTCCCATGGCTCGCGCCTCTACCGGGTCGACATCCGGCGGCCCGACCACCTGGTGGGAAAGAACACCGCCGGCGCCATGCAGTCCGGCATCTACTACGGGTACATCGGTCTCGTCGACGGCATCCTCGAGCGGCTGGTCAGGGAGATGCCGGACCTCAAGACCGTGGTCGCCACCGGAGGGCAGGCGCGGCTGATCGCCTCCGGCTCCCAGTTCATTCGGAAAGTCGATCCCCTCATCACCCTCGCTGGCCTCAAGCTGATCTATGACCGGAACCGAAGAGACTGAGGCCCTGACCGATCACCAGTACTTCCAGGCGATCGAGGAGGTCTTCGTCCGCTTGCGGGGCGCGCCGCTCCTGCTGCCGCCGAAGGACTGGCAGACGGCGCGCGCGTGGCATCGCGAGGGGATTCCCCTGGACCTGGTGCTGCGGACCGTGGAGGAGGTCTTCGAGCGACGGCGGGAGCGCGGGGAGGAGCAGAAGGTCCTTTATCTCCGCTACTGCGACCGGGCCGTCCGGGGGGCCTGGGAGGAGGCGCGGGAGCTGACCGCCGCCGCCGCTGCGCGGAGGGCCGAAGGGGTCGCGGACCGAGGCGGCGGGGGGCTCGACGTCGGCCGGCGGCTCGATGCCCTGGCCGGGTCGTTGCCAGGGGACTTGCCGGGCCGGGCCGAGCTCGCCGAAGGCATCCGGCGGCTCGGGTCGGCCGGCACGGACGCGGGCCCTTCGAGCGTCGACGAACGGCGGGTCGAGAAGGAGCTCGCGGCGCTCGACCGCGAGACCGTCGAAGGCTTGATCGACGCGCTCGACCCGGAGCGCCGCGCGGTCCTCGACGCCGAGGTAGGGCGGGCCATGGCAGGGTTGGCCGCTCGGCTGCCCCGGGACGAAGGGGAGCGGGCGAGGGCACGGCTCCTCCAGCAGAAGGTGCGAAGGATCTTCGGTCTACCCACCCTTTCGCTCTTCGCCCCCGAGGCCGATCCCGAGAGATCGCCCGGCGCCGGTTCCTGACCGCGTCCGGCGCCTGCTGACGCCGCTTCGGTACCGGACGATTCGGCCGGCCGCGTCAGATCGCGCACGCGGTTTCCGTCCTCCAGGATATGGAGGAAGCAACAGCCCGTCCGTCGCCGTTTCGTTCACCCGCCCTGGCTCCGGCCACCGCCCTCCTCGCCGGGCTGCGCCTGGGGCTTGTCGCTCCCGGTCTACCTGGCGGCCTGCCGTGGGGCCTTCTGCTCGGGCTCGGTCTGCTCGGGGTCGCCTGGGGACGGCGAGCGGGTTGGCTCCTCGCCGTCTGCGCCCTCGGCGCCACGGCCGGCGCCGTCGGGGCCGGTCAGGGGCTCGGTCCCTCCGAGTCGTGGCGTCCGGATCCGGATCGGCCGGTGGTGGCCCTGGCGGAGGTGACGGGTCACTGGCGACACTTCGAGGACTCCTGGTCGGCACCGGTGCGGGTACTGCGCCTGCGGCAGGGTGGGGGGGCGGGCATGCGGGTACGGAGCCGACCACTCGAGGCCTGGCTGCGGCTCGACGGATCACAGGAGCCGCCTCCCGTCGGCAGCCGACTGCGGGTCCGCGGGCACCTGAGGCGGGCGCCGCCGCTCGGCAACCGCCCGCCCACGCCGCCCGGCCCGTGGCGCCTGAGCTGCAAGAGCCGTCGCCTGCTCGACGAGGTCGGCCCCCCGGGGCCGGTCGCGCGTGCGGCGAACGCGCTGCGCCGGCGGGTCGAGCGGGCGTTCGCCGCGAGCCGGACGGAGAGAGTGCCCTCCGGCGCACGGGTTCCCGCAGGCTCGAACGCTCCGGAGCGGGACCGGTCCTCAGGACGGGAGCTGGGTCGGCCTCTGGTTCGGGCCCTCGTGCTGGGGGACGCGTCGCGCGTCAGCCTGCCGGTCCGCCAGGGGCTCCGACGCCTCGGCCTCGCCCACGTGCTCGCGGTCTCGGGCCTTCACGTAGCCTTGCTGGCCGGGGTGGCGGCCCTGGCCAGCGCCTGGCTCGGACGCGCTGCCCGGCTGGCGTCGATCCTCGGTGCGATGGCGGCCTACCTGCTCGTCGTCGGGCCGCGGCCGTCGCTTCTGCGCGCCTCGGTCATGGGAGGCCTGGCGGTGGCCGCGCTGCTGAAGGAGCGACCACCTCGAGCGGCGAACGCCCTGGCGGTGTCCGCGGCGGCGCTCGCTCTCCACCGGCCGGCGATCCTCCTCGACCTGGGCTTCCGCCTGACGGTCGGAGCGACTGCCGGCATCGTCCTTCTCGGCCCGGCACTGGCGCGCGCCTGGCAGGGGCCGGAACATGGAGCGGGCGGAGACCCGGCCGAGAGCGCGGCCTCGACCTCCGGCCGTTCAGGTTCGATTCGCCGCTGGATCAAGCGCTCGTTGGCGGCCAGCGTCGGCGCCCAGATCGGCGTCCTTCCGTGGGCCCTGCCGTCGTTCTGCCTGCTGACGCCCTGGGCACCGGTGGCGAACCTCGTCGCCGTACCCTGGACCGCCCTGTCCCTCGCGGTCTGCCTGGTGTGGACCGGGATCGCCGGCATCGTTCCGGCGGCGGCCCGCGCCTCGGCCGGAGTGCTCGACGCCGTGGCGGCGCCTTTCGCCTGGGCGGCGGCGCTGCCGCCTCGACCCTGGATCGCGTTGCCCGTCTCCATTGGACCGCTGCCGGCGGCGCTCCTGGCGTGTGGTCTGGTGGTGGTGCTTCGCTGCCCGACCTGGCGGCGGGGCCTCGGGCTGGCGGCCGGTGTCTGTCTGGCGGGGTTGCTCCTCGGCGGTGCCGGGGCCGGCCCGAGCGGCGAAGCGGTGACCGCGGTGGAGGCGGTGGCGATCGACGTCGGGCAGGGGGACGCGATCTTGCTTCGGGACGGCCGGGCGGCGGCTCTCGTCGACGGGGGCGGTTGGCGCCATGGCGACCTGGGAGGGCGGGTGCTGCTCCCGGTCCTCGCCCGGCTCGGGGTGCGGCGCCTCGACGCCGTCGTCGCGAGCCACCCGGACCGGGACCACTGTGGAGGCCTGGTGGACATCGCCGGCTATCTGGCGGTCGGCCAGGCGATCACCGGCTCAGGCGTGGAGGCGACCTCCTGCGGCCGTGCCCTCGAGAGTCTGCCGGGAGTGCGGCATCGAGCGGTGGTGGCGGGCGACCGCATCGCCGTGGGCCGCTGGCGCCTCCACGTGCTCCATCCGTCGGGTAAGCGGGGGCGCGCCGGCGACAACGACGACTCCCTGGTAATCGTCGCCGAGGCGTTCGGCCGGCGGCTGCTCCTGACCGGAGACATCGAGCTCCGTGGCGAGCGGCAGGTGCTGCGGAGGGCCGGGCCGGATCTGGCCTGCGATCTGCTCAAGGTGGCCCACCATGGCAGCCGGAGCTCGACCGGCGAACGCTTCCTCGAGAGCGCGCATCCGAAGATCGCGATCGTCTCGGCCGGCGTTCGGAACTCCTACGGACATCCCGCGCCAGAGGTGCTGGAGAGTCTCCGGCGCCGGGGCGTCGCGACTTTCCGCACGGATCGGGACGGCATGATCGTGCTCGAGATCTTCCCGGGCGGGTCGATGCGGATCGGCTTGCCGGCGGCGCCCAAGGGGGTGGGGGAGTGACTCCCTTCGAGGCGATCGGGAGCGCGGGCTCCGGGAGGCCGGCCGCCGGTGGGGGAGCACGGCGCCCGGTGGACGGTGCTACGGGCTACACTCTGCGCCATGCGGGAGGACCTTCAAGAGGCCGGAGCACGACCGGTGGTCGCCGTATTGGGGCCGACGGCGGTGGGCAAGAGCGCTCTCGGGATGGTCCTCGCCGAAGGACTGCCCGAGGGCGGGGAGATCGTCAACGCCGACGCCCTCCAGGTCTATCGCGGCATGGACATCGGAACAGCCAAGCCCTCGGCGGACGACCTCGCGCGGGTCCCGCACCATCTGATCGACATCCTGAATCCGGAGCAGCGCTACTCGGCCGGGGAGTTCGCGCGGCGGGCCCGCGCGGCGATCGGTGAAATCCGTGACCGGGGCCGGCGGCCGATCGTGGTCGGGGGTAGCGGCCTGTACCTGCGCGCGCTGCTCGACGGCATCAGTCCGGTGCCCCAGGGGGATGCGCGGGTGCGCCAGGAGCTTCGGGACGAGCTCGCGCGAAACGGCCTGGAGGCGCTCTACGAGGAGCTTCGGCGGGTCGACCCGGCAACGGCGGGTCGCCTGCCTCGGGGCGACTCGCAGCGCATTCTGAGGGCGCTCGAGGTCGCGCGGACGAGCGGCGCTCCGCTGTCGGAGTGGATCGCGCGGCGGCCGTACGGGCAACACCGCATGGAGGCCGTGCGCGTCGGATTGACGCTTCCGCGGAGCGTCTTGTACGATGCGATCGAGCAACGGGTGGGCCGAATGATGGAGCGAGGGTGGGTCGACGAAGTGGAAAAGCTCCTCTCCGGTGGCCTCTCTCCAGCGCTCCCAGGCTTCCAGGCCATCGGCTATCGTCAGATCGCGCGGCATCTCCGCGGGGAATGCTCGCTGGAGCGGGCCATTGAGGAGACCGTGCGCGCCACGCGTCGATACGCGAAGCGCCAATTGACATGGTTCCGGAAGGAACCTGGTATCCACTGGTTCGACGCCCGTAGGGTCGCGAGAGATCCGGCCCCGGTCGTGGACCTCTGTTCTTCTCCTATAGGCCGCTGAACTCGCGGGGGGGATCGATGGGCAAGCACAACATCAACATCCAAGACGGCTTCCTCTTTCAGAATCTGAAAGAGGCTCAGACCATGTTCATCGAGCTGGTGACAGGCAGTCACCTGGTGGGCAAGCTCAAGAGGTTCGACCGGTTCGCGGTGGTGATCGAGTCGAAGGGAAAGGAGATTCTCGTCTACAAGCATGCCATCTCGACGATTGCCACCGCCAGCCCGGAGCAGGCAGCCGCCGAGGGCTGATTCTCCTTTCATGAAACTCCTCCCTGCCGGGCGGCTCTCCGGTCTCTTCGGGAGGCGACTCGCCCTACTGACCCTTGCGGTTTCGGCCGCGGTGACGCTCGTGGCATGTTCCTCGGGCGGTGCCGGTGCACCCGTCGGGGCGGACGCGGCGGTCGCCGGCATCGCCGTGGCGGAGCGACCCTTCGTGGTCGATCCGGGCGCGGGGTATCCGCTCATCGCCGCGCCGGAGCTCGTGGCCGAGGTACGCGAGGCGTACCGCATGCTGGCCCGGAGCGGTGACACCGGCGCCGCCGAACGGCGGGCGGAGGAGCTGCTGGCGGAGTTTCCCGGGTTGCACCCGGCGACGGTCCTCGCCGCGCAGGCCGATCTCCTCTCCGGTCAGGCTGCCTCCGCGATCGAACGGCTGGAGCCGATCGTCGCCGAGATCCCCGAGTACATGGCGGCCCAGCTCCTGCTCGGCCGCGCGGCGGAACGGGCCGACCGGGTGCCGCGCGCCTACGAGGCCTTCCGCGCCGTGGCCGAAGAGTCCGATGCCGCGGCCGAGCGGGCCGAGGTGCTGCGGCCGAGGGCGGTCGAGATCGTGGCCAACCGCATTGCCGACGCGTTGACCCGAGGGCGGGTGGACGTGGCCTCGGAGGAGCTGGCGCGCCTCGAGATCTGGGCGCCCGAGGCGGACCAGACGCTCGAAGCCGCGAGGACCGTGGCGGGGGCGCGGGGTGATCTCGAGGGCGAGCTCGGCGCGCTGCGCCAACTCGTGGACCGATATCCCGACCGCACCGAGCTGGCCCTCAGCCTGGCGGAGCTGGAGCTCGCCGTGGGGGACGCGACCGAGGGCCTTCAGAGGCTTCGGGCTCTCGCCGAGCGCTCCCCCCGCGACGCGCGCATCCAGGAGGCCCTGGAGCGGGGCAAGTTCCGCTGGCGGCTGACACTGCTGCCGCGGGATGTCCAGGAGCTGGCCCGGCGGCCGGAGATCACGCGCGGGGAGGTTGCGGTGCTGATCCACTGGCTGATCCCGCAGGTGCGCTCCGCGCGCAGGTCGGGAGGGCGGATCGCCGCCGACATCCTGGAGCACCCGTTCCGCGACGAGATCGCTCGCGTGGTCAATCTGGGCCTGCTGGACGTCGACCCCACCCTCCATACCTTCTCGCCCGACCGCCCGGTGCGCCGGGCCGACCTGCTCGGCGCCCTCTTGCGCGCGGTGAAGATTCTGGGCAACGGTGTCGCCTGCGTCGAGGACGCGCCGCTCGGCCGCCGGCCCACGGACGAGGCCGTCTGTACCGTGGCCACCCAGTGCCGGATTCTGCGCGAGGCGGGCGACTGCCTGCCGGGGGCTACCCTATCCGGGAGCGAGGCCCTCGAGATGATCCGGCGCAGCGTCGAGCTCCTGACTCCTCCGGCCGCCAGCGACTCGCCGTGACCGTACCGAACCTCCTGTCGATCTTCCGCATGGGGCTCATCCCCCTGTTCATCATCGCGCTGGTGGACGGGCGCCCCGGCAGGGCCCTGGTGATCTTCCTGATCGGCGGGCTGACCGACGCCCTGGACGGCTTCATCGCCCGGTTCTGGGGGCAGCAGTCGCACCTCGGGACGTACCTCGATCCGATGGCCGACAAGCTGCTCCTCGTCTCGTCGTTCGTCATTCTGGCGATCCCGACCGCCGGTGGCGGGTTGACGATTCCGCTCTGGGTCTCAATTCTGGTGATCGCCCGCGACGTGCTGATCTCGCTGGTGGCGTTGATCCTCTATCTGGCTCTCCACGTCACGAGCTTCCGCCCGGCGCTGATCGGCAAGCTGAGCACGGCGGTCCAGATCGTGACCGTGGTCCTGGTGCTTTGCGCCCGGGTCTGGCCCGGCGTCGCGGGGGTCGCGATCGGCGCCATCTACACCACGGCGGCGCTCACCGTCGCATCGGGCGTCTACTACATCGTGGTGGCGAGTAGAATGTCCGAGCAGCCGCCCGAGCCATCGTCCGGAGCCGCGCGATAAGAGGCTTCGGACCTCCCGTGCGACGCCATCGTGCGGATCTGCTGTTGCTGGTAGCCTGAGCGAGCCGATGTCGGAGTTCGTCCACCTCCATCTCCACAGCCAGTTCAGTCTCCTCGACGGAGCCAACCGTCTCGACGACGTGATCGCGGCGGCCAAGGAGCAGGGCATGCCCGCCCTGGCCCTGACCGACCACGGCAACATGTTCGGCGCGATCGAGTTCTACCAGAAGGCTCGCGCCGCGGGGATCAAGCCGATCATCGGCGTCGAGGCGTACATCACGCCGAAGCGCATGACCGATCGGGAGCTGGCGTCCGACGGCGACAACAACCACCTGGTCCTGCTGGCGGAGAACGAGACCGGCTACCGGAACCTTCTGAAGCTGACCTCCCGGGCCTATCTCGAAGGCTTTTACTACAAGCCGCGGATCGACCACGATCTACTCGAGCGCCACGCCGAGGGATTGATCGGGCTGTCGGCGTGCCTCAAGGGCGAGATCAACCAGCGCATCATGGCGCGGCGCGAGGCCGATGCCGAGGCCAAGGTGCGTCAGTACCTGGACATCTTCGGCCAGGGCAACTTCTTCCTCGAGCTCCAGGACCACGGCATCCCGGAGCAGCGGGCGGCCAACGAAGTGCTGCGCCGCCTCTCCCGGAAGCTCGGAGTGCCGCTGGTGGCGACGAACGATTGCCACTACCTGAAGAAGGGCGACGCCGAGGCCCACGACGTGCTGCTGTGCATCGGCACCCAGCGCCAGCTCGCGGACCCCGATCGCCTGCGGTACTACTCGGACAACTTCTACCTCAAGTCGGCGGACGAGATGCTGGCCCTCTTCCCGGAGGACCGGCAGGCGCTCGAGAACACCTCGCTGATCGCCGAGCGGTGCGGGCTGGAGATCGACACCTCGACCTTCCACCTGCCGAAGTTCCCGGTGCCCGAGGGCGAGACCCTGGACTCCTACTTCGAGGCGGTGGCCCGGGACGGCCTCGAGGAGCGGCTTGCCCAGCTCGCGGGGCGGGGCTCGCGGGCGCTCGCCAACCTGGGCACCGACACCTACTGGGAGCGCCTCCGCAAGGAGATCGACATCATCAAGCGGATGGGCTTCCCGGGCTACTTCCTCGTGGTCTGGGACTTCATCCGCTACTCCCGCGAGCGGGGCATTCCGGTGGGCCCGGGTCGTGGCTCGGCGGCGGGCTCTCTCGTCTCCTACGCCCTCGGCATCACGGACATCGATCCCCTCGAGTACAACCTGCTGTTCGAGCGCTTCCTCAACCCCGACCGGGTGTCGATGCCGGATATCGACATCGACTTCTGCATGCGCCGCCGGGGCGAGGTCATCAACTACGTGGCGGAGAAGTACGGCCGCGACCGCGTGGCCCAGATCATCACCTTCGGGACCCTGGCGGCCAAGGCGGTGATCCGGGACGTGGGACGGGTGCTCGGGCTGCCGTACTCCAAGGTCGACCGGATCGCCAAGCTGGTGCCGGACATGACCAAGTCGCTCGCCGCCGCGGCC
>Ga0210122_1000160_pt1 | contig 20920 bp, 19 predicted proteins | sample Muzzi_CordB_D2_FD_185530 | JGI IMG/M metagenome (GOLD analysis project Ga0210122, IMG submission 185530) | Wetland microbial communities from San Francisco Bay, California, USA, that impact long-term carbon sequestration - Muzzi_CordB_D2 (SPAdes) | ecosystem: Environmental > Aquatic > Marine >... | reverse complement strand
ACGGCGCGCCGGTGCACATCGGCAAGCCGGAGCTGATCGGCATCAGGGACATGATGAAGCCGGACTACGGCGATGCCGTCGAGGTGCGCGACGACGAACTGCCGGTGTTCTGGGCCTGCGGGGTGACGCCGCAGTCGGTGATCGCGACGGTGAAGGCGGAATTCTGCATCACGCACTATCCCGGCAGCATGCTGGTGACGGACCAGAAAAATACCGAATTCGCGATTTTGTGACTGCCAAAGAGCGCCGCTGACCGATGTCCGTTGCGCGGAGCAAAACAGAGGTGCCTAACGGACTACTTCTTGTCCGGAATCTCGATTGGTGTTGCGCTCTTCGAAGGCATCTTCCTGATGAGCGGTTTCTTCTTGTCCGGAATCTCGATTGGTGTTGCGCTCTTCGAGGGCGGCGTTTGCACCTGTGTCCCGGACATTTGTGAATGACCCGGAAGCGAACCCGCCAGCAGAAGCGACAAGGCGGCGATCGGAGTGAAAATTCTGGCCCGCATGGCTCACCTGCTCATGACCACAAACCATTTTATTTAGATTATTTAGAGCATTTCTCTGACTGCCTGCATTGATCTGCCGCAAGGGTACTTGGCGTTACAGTCAGACGCGACGGCAAGCGAGCGTTTTAGCCGATGCGACGATTACCAGGCTCCCAATTCTCGAGCAGGTCCACTCCCGCCGGACGAGGCGGTCGGACGATTTCAGCAAAAACCTTGTTTGGAATTCAGGGACGACCGCAAGCAATGGCGGCCCCGGCAGGACTCGAACTTGCGACCTTCAAAAATACCCTTCGGCAATGACAGTTTGCCGGCGTTGACCTGCATCAATGCCCTTGATGGTTCCAGGTGCCATTTTTTTAACTAGGAGGGAACCATGCCCATTCACCTGGAACCCCGCGATGTTACGGCCGACCTTGAGGGCTTCAATTCGGTCCTGATTGTCTCGTGCCCCATCTGCCCGCCCATGTGCGTCTCGATGCAGAAGAAAAAGCCTTTCATCGAGTTCTTCAAACACGGCCTGAAGACCCAGGCCTTCGAAGACTATATCGCGTCAATTCGCAAGCCGCTTGAGCAACGCGGAATCCGAACGGGCGTGTTCACCATGCGCGTGCCCGTCCCAACGATGTGCCTCTGGACGGAAGGGCAACGTAACCGGCTTTTGCGGCGCGCAAAGGACTACGATGCGGTGCTCGTACTCGGGTGCGATTCCGCCACATATACCGCGAAAGACGCTCTCAAAGAGACCGGATGTCAGGTCTTTCAGGCCATGCGGGTCGAAACGATCACAAACGCGATAGCGAAATTCCGGTTTCCGCTGACGGTGGAATTCGATTATCGCCCGACGCCAACCAGGACCAGGATCGGCCGATACAACGAGCACGTGGATAGAGCACAGGATTAGACCTGTGGCCGCTCGAAATAATCGCGAAGCCCCCGCAATAGGGCCTCGGAAGCGAAGCATGAGGGCCGGTCGTGGCCCCCTGCGGGCATCCCGATTGCACGGCCTATGGTCGCTTTGAGGAGGTAAAGCGGCAGTGGCCGGATATCCGCTAATGGTCCAATGCGGACATCGCAAATGTCCTGGCCGGTGTCAGCCTTGTAGAGCAGACCGGGCGTGCCCGATCGGCGCAATTGATGAGGACTCGCCCTAAGCCGCGTCGCGGGCTGCGTTCTTGTCCAGCAGCTGCGCCTCGATCAGCGCCGCGCGAATGCGCGCGATCTCTGAGTGCTCGATCTTGACCAGCGGCGGACGCACCACCGCGCCTGGCAATTTACCGAGCAGCACCAGCGCCTCCTTCATGCGGTTGTGCATGTCGACGAAGGGATCGGCATAGAACACGCGCATCAGCGGCTCGATGCGATCGTTGAGGCGCCTTGCTTCGGCCAGGTCGTTGCCCTGCACGGCGCGGAACAGGCGCGCCTGCAGGTCGGCGATGACGCTGCCCGAGCCGGACAGCAGGCCGTTGCAGCCGAGCACCAGCGAGGAGAACAGCCAGGCGCTGTGGGTGGTAAGCACATTCACCGGTCGCGGCAGGCTTTGCAGGGTGCGGATGTGCCATTCGTGGTGCGGCACGTTGCCGATCCAGTCCTTGATGGCGCGGATCGAGGGCACCTCCTCGACCAGCCGGAGCAGCGTGTCCTTGGGGTAGCCCTGCCCGCTCGCCAATGGATACTGAAAGGCGATCAGCGGCAGGTCCGTGGCGTCGGCGATGCGCTTGAAATGGGCAAGCGCCATTTGCGGTGACTGGCCGAGCGTGAACGGCGCCGGCGGGAACACCAGCAATGCCGAGGCGCCGCCGTCAGCCGCCATGCGGGCAAGCCGCGCGGCTTCCATGCTGCCATCGGCCCAGATTCCGTTGATCAGCGGCAGCCTGTCGCCGATCTCGTCCTGCGCGATGTCGAGCACGCGCTTCTGCTCCTCGAAGGTGCAGGAGCCGACCTCGGTGGAATGGGCGTTGATGGTGACGGCGGACAGGCCTTGCGTTGCCGCCACGTCGCGCAGGTGCTTGCGGAAGCTCGTCTCGTCGATGGCGAGTTCATTGTCGAACGGCAGCAGCACTGCCGGGATCACGCCGTGGGGAACGTAGGATACGTGCCGTGACATAGTTCACCTCATGCCTTGATCACACCGCAGCCTTGAACCGCGGCTCAAGCGCGCCGGTATAGCCGAACTCGGCCGACAACCGGTCGGCGGCGGCGCGCACGATGCGCACACGCTTTTGTAATGTGTCCATCGACAGCCGCCAGACCGGGCCGGAAATGCCCATAGCACCGATCACCTGCCCGGTGAAATCGCGCACCGGCAGCGCCACGCAGCGCAGCTCTGTGTCGAACTCACCGTCATCGAAGGCGACGCCGGTACGACGCACCTCGGCGATCTCGCGCAGCAGACGGTCCACGCTGGTGATGGTGTTGGGCGTGCGCAGCTTCAGCTCGGTGCGCTCGACAAAGGCTTCGAACTGGTCGGGCTGCATCGCCGCCAGCATGATCTTGCCGAGCGCGGTACAGTGGGCTGGACGTACCACGCCGATGCGGTCGCTCAACTGGAAGGCGCCCGGGCCGCTGGTGCGCGCCAGTACCACCACATCGTCGCCCATGCGCACGGAAAAATGCGAACTCTCGCCGGTCTCGCGCGACAGACCCTCGAGCAAGGGGGTGGCAAGGCTGGTCATTTCGATCTCGTCGAGCGCGTTTGCCGCGAGCGCAAACAGCGGACGGCCGATGCGGTAACGTTTGGAATCCTTCATCTGCCGCACATAGCCGAGCGAGACCATGGTACGGACGAGATGAAAGGTGGTGCTGTTATGCAGGCCGACCCGCTTGGACAGTTCGGCAAGCCCGATGCCTTCGCGGTTGCGCGCGATCTCTTCCATGATGGCGAAGGCGCGGCCAATCGACTGCACGCCGCCGCGCGCGGGCTCGGAATGATCGTTGTCCCTGGCGCGGGCCCGCGACCGCGGCGGCCGGCTGCTCGACGCCCGCTGTTTGATTCGTACCGTCAAAATGCGTTCGCCTCCGCTTCGGGAAGGGCCGGACGTTATCACTCCGGTTTTTCGATTGGCAAATGTCAATTCACCATGTTGAATCCGGGGCATGTCCGGTCTCCGCGCTGAAGACCGGGTGGCGCGCCTCTGCAAAGCCATGACCGACACCGATAAACAATGCTTTGACGTGGTCGTGGTCGGCGGCGGCGGTGCAGGGCTGGCCGCGGCCATCGAAGCGCGCGCGCTGGGACGCAGCGTTTTGCTGCTGGAAAAAAACTCCTCGCTCGGCGGTTCCACCGCCTGGTCGGTCGGTTCGGTCACCGCCAGCGCCACCCCGCATCAACGCGCCAGGGGCATTGCGGACTGCCCGGAAGATCATTGGCGCGACATGGCGGCCTTCAATGGCACGCTCGACAATCGCGACAATCCAGCGCTGCGGCGTGTGCTCGCCGACTCCATGCCTGACACCTTCGACTGGCTGCTCGCGCACGGCATTCGCTTCACCGGGCCGATGCCGGAACCGCCGCACACCAAACCGCGCATGCATAATGTGCTGCCGAATTCACATTCGTTCATCCGCAACCTGGAGCGAGCGGCGCGACGCGACGGCGTTGTCATCGTTACCGGCACCCGGGCGCGCGAGCTGGTGAAGGACGGCGCCCGAGTGAGCGGCGTCACTTGCGACACCGGGCAAGGCCGCCACACTTTTGCGGCACGCGGCGGCGTGGTGCTGGCGGCCGGCGATTTTACCAACGACCCCGAACTGAAGGGGCGTTACATGGGCCCACAAGAAGCGAAAGCCTCCGGCGTCAATCCGACTGCCACCGGCGACGGGCAGAAGCTCGCGCTCGCGCTGGCGCTGGGCGCTCGCATCATCAACGGCGATCTCGCGCTCGGCCCCGAATTACGCTTTGTGCCGCCACAGCGGCAAAACTTGTTGTTGAAGTTGCCGCCATGGCCTTGGCTCGCGCAAATAATGGCGTGGTCGCTCGAGCACATGCCGGACGCGCTGCTGCGCCCCTTCATCATGAGTTTCGTCACCACCGCGCTGGCGCCCTCGCCTGGCCTGTTCGAGACCGGCGCCCTGCTGGTCAACAGAGATGGCGCGCGCTTCACCGACGAACGCAATCAGCCGGCGCTGGCCGTGCCCGATCAGCCCGGCGGAGAAGCCTTCATTTTGCTCGACGCCCGCATGGCGAAATTGTTCGCAGGCTGGCCGCATTTCATTTCTACCGCACCGGGCGTGGCCTACGCCTATCTCGCCGACTACCGCCGTAACCGGCGCGATATCTATCACGCGGCACCGACGCTCGGGGCGCTGGCGCGCAAGCTCGGCATGCATGACGAAACGCTCGCACATACGGTGGCTGCCTATAACGCCCAGGTCGGCGATCGTCCTGCTTTTGGCGCGGGTCCGTATGTCGCGCTGGGACCGGCGCGCGCGGTCTTCGTGCACAACGAGGGCGGACTGGCGGTCGACCACGACCACCGTGTGCTCGGCGCCGGCGACGCGCCAATCGAAGGGCTCTATGCCGCCGGCGCGACCGGCCAGGGCGGGTTGCTGCTCAAGGGCCACGGTCATCATTTGGCCTGGGCGTTCGTCTCGGGGCGGCGCGCGGGACGGAACGCGGCGAGCCGCCACGCCGGCAGCTAGAACTCCTTTTTCAATATGAGGCCTCCAGCGGGGAGGCTCGGAACGGAATCCGTGGCGGGGCCGGTATATCCGGGCCTGTGTGGATCCTTCGGAGCCTCAATTGTCCCAAAGGTTCCCTTCATGCCGCCCGGGAGTTCGATTTCCGGCTTTTTGAATTCCGTCTTGGGCCCGGAATCGGCATCCGCCGGCTTCTGCTTCGTGGCGGCCGGCCGGCCCTTGGCTGCATCAGGTTTTTCCGCCGATTGCGCCACGCCGAGGCCCGCGACCAAAACGAGCAAGACCGTCGCTACCCATTTCATGAGTGCCTCCCACGAGCTGGATCGGACACGCCGAAATCTGCGCAGTCCAGCGGAGCACATTCAGCAAATCACAGGATTGCGGCAAGTCCTTGGTGACGCAGCCACATACACGAGCCCGAGGACTAGCCCGGCTTTTCGTCGTCGCTGACCGGCGAGGTCACCACGAGGAAGACGAGATTGACCAGGCCCGTGTTCTCGATCGCATGCTCAACGCCCGGCGGCAGATAGATGAAGTCATGCTTGCGCACGACATGGTCCTTGCCGGCGATGTGCATCAGCCCCTCGCCTTCGATCACGTGATAGACCTGTTCCTGCACCTTGTGGCTGTGCTTCTCCACATAGGCTTTCGGCTGGTACATCGAGATGCGGTAGTCGATGTGCCTGGAACCGGCCGTCTCCGGCATGACCAGCGGCTTGGACAGCGCGCCCCCGAAATGGTTGGGAAACTCGAGCCATGGCACTTCGGCGATGTTGCGGATGAAAGCCTGGCGGGACGGTGCGGACATCGGTCGGACCTTTCGCGAATAACCTGCAACTATTGCGCTGCGGGAGGCGCACGGATTGCGGTTGCGGTCGTGCCGGAGAGACTTTAACGATAGCGCTACCGACCGACAATCTTCGCGCCCTGTGAAAGTTGCATGAAAGCCGCGCCGTTCGAATATTCGCGTCCTGCCGATCTTGACGAAGCCTGTGCGTTGCTCGCTGCCGACGACGGTGCGCGCGTGATCGCCGGCGGGCAGACGCTGGTGCCGATGATGGCCATGCGGTTGGCGCGACCGACGCGGCTCGTCGACATCAATCGCATTGCCGACCTCTCCTATATCCGCGAGGACTGCGACGGTGTGGCGATCGGCGCGGTGACGCCACAATGCATCGCCGAGCGCGACGCGCTGATCGCACGCAAGCTGCCGCTGCTGGCGCGGGCCATTCCGTTCATCGGTCATGCCGCCACCCGCGCGCGCGGTACCGTCGGTGGCTCGCTGGCCCATGCCGATCCGGCCGCCGAACTGGCGCTCGTCTCCGTCACCCTCGACGCCACGCTAAGCTATCGCGTAGTCGGTACCAGCACCGACGTCGCGGCCCGCGACTTTTTCATCGGACCCATGGTGACCAGCCTGCCGGACGGCGCCTGTCTGACCGCGGTGCGTTTTCCCGTGTGGTCCGGCACGACCGGTGTCGGCTTCCACGAGGTCAACGCGCGCCGCAGCGATTTTGCCTTCGCCTCTGCGGCGGCCCAAGTGGAGCTCGACGCCTCCGGCAAGGCGAAGCGCATCGCCATCGGCATCGGTGCGGCCTCTGATTTTCCCATCCGGCTGGCCACCGCCGAACAGCAATTGACCGGCACGGCCCTGGAACCTGCCAAGGTCTCCGAGGCCGTGCGCGCAGCGCTGGCCGACATCGAGACGCTTGACGACCTGCATGCCTCGGCCGACTACCGCCGCCGCGCGGCGGCTTCGCTCGCCGCCAGCGCCATCGCCGATGCCAAGACCGACTCCCAGGGACGCAACGCCCATGCGCATTAAGTTGTCCGTCAACGGCGAAACCCATGAGCTCGATGTTGAGCCGCGTACGACCTTGCTCGACGCCTTGCGCGATCATCTCAGGCTCACCGGCGCACATGCCGGCTGCGAGCACGGCGTCTGCGGAGCCTGCACCGTGCTGTTCGACGGCGTCGCCGTGCGCTCGTGCCTGATGTTCGCGCCGCAGGCGGAAGGCACCGCCATCACCACCATCGAAGGCGTGACGCCGGGGCCGGGCGAACTGTCGCCGGTGCAGGACGCCTTCTGCGAGACCCACGGCATGCAGTGCGGTTATTGCACGCCGGCCATGATCCTCGCCGCCCATTCGCTGCTGGCGGGCAACCCGAACCCGACGCGCGAGGACATCGTCGAGGCGATCTCCGGCAATATCTGCCGCTGCACCGGCTATGCGCAGATCATCGAGGCGATCGCACTTGCCGCCGAGCGCATGCGCGGGGACAACCGGCCGCTGGACCGAACGCCATGAGCGAAGCACCCCACCACTTCCGTTATGTCGCGACCGATCGGCGGGTCCGGGAGGATCGCCGTTTTGTCGCCGGCAAGGGACGGTTTGTGGCCGACGTCGATTTGCCGGGAACCCGTCACGTGGCGCTGGTCACCTGTCCGCATGCGGCCGCGCGCATAAAGTCGATCGACAAGAGCCGGGCGCTGAAGATGCCCGGCGTACATTACGTTCTCGATGGCACCGAACTCGCCGAAGCCACGCAGCCGCTGCTGGCCGGCCTCGACACACCGAACGTGCCACGCCGGCCGCTGGCATTCGAGGTCGCCCGCTATTCCGGCGAATGGGTCGCAGCGGTGGTTGCCGATACGCGCGCGCAGGCCGAGGACGCGGCGGAAGAGGTCGACGTCGACTACGAGCCGTTGCCCTTCGTGCTCGACGCGGAACGGGCGATGGAAAAGGACAGCCCGCTGGTGCACGAGGCGCACGGCTCCAACGTGCTGCTCGACAAGACCTTCGTCTGGGGCGAGGTCGACAAGGACTTTGCCAAGAGCCCCCACAAACTGTCATTGCGCGCCAAATGGGGCCGCAGTTCCACGGTGCCGATCGAAACCTTCGGCGTGGTGGCAGGCTGGGATCCATGGCACGAAATCCTGGATGTTCACGCGTCGATCCAGTTGCCGCGCTACAACGACCAGATCGGCGCCGCCCTGAAAATCCCGGTGTCGTCGGTGCGGGTGCATCATGACGTCGACGTCGGCGGCAGCTACGGCGTCAAGCGCGGCATCAAGCACACGGTACTGTGCGGCTACCTTGCCCGACGGCTCGGTTTCCCAGTGCGGCTGATCGAGGACCGGCTGGAAAACATGCGTGGCGGTGACGCGCACGGTCCGGAACGCCTGTTCGACGTCGAACTCGCTTACGACGACAACGGCATCGTACATTCGATGAAGATGCGGGCGCTGGAAAATCTCGGCGCCTACGCGGGACGGTCGCCGTTCCAGCTCGGCAAGCCGGCCGGCTCCATTGTCGGTCCCTATAAGATCAACAGCGTGCAGTACCGCGCCATTGCCGTGGTCACCAACAAGACCACACAGGACGCCGTGCGTGGCTTCGGCGCGGGTCCGACAAATATGGCGCTGGAGCGCGCGATGGACGAGGTCGCCCATGCGGTTGGCCTCGACCCGCTGGAAGTGCGCCGGCGCAACATGATCCGGCATGAGGAATTTCCCTACACCATCCCGAGTGGCACCGAATACGACAGCGGCGACTACCACACCGTCATCGACAAGGTGCTCGCAGGCGACACCTTCGAGACCCTGAAGCGGCAGCGCGACGCCTTGCGCGCCGAGGGCAAACTCGCCGGCATCGGGATCGCCGCCTGCCTCGAACCGAGTGGCGGCAACGCCATTTTCGAGGCGCTGCTCAATCCCAAGATCACCACTTCCACCTTTATGGACTCCTGCCGCATCACAGTGGACGGGCTGGGCTCCATCACCGCGACCATGCACACCACCTCGTCCGGGCAGGGCCATGAGACCTTGGTCGGCACGGTGGTCGGTGAAGCCCTGCAGATGGACCCCGACCGCATCCGCGTGACGCGGCCGGATTCGCTCAATTCGTTGCCGAGCGGCACGCCCGTCGCCAGCCGCATGGCCATCATGCTGGGCGGCGCCGCCTACCGCGCGGCGCAGAAGCTGAAAGACAAGCTCATTGCCATCGCCGCGCACGACCTCGGCATTCCGCCGACGCGTGCCGTATACGAAGCCGGCAACGTCTATGACCGTGACGACCCTTCAACCAAGCGCACCTGGAGCGAACTGGTCGAGATCGCGCACCGCAACTATCACCGCATGCCGCCGGGCTTCGAGCCGGGCCTGGCGGTGAGCGATATCTACCAGGTGCCAACCGGCGGCAAGCTGCCGACTCCCGACGGCCGCGTGCAGATGTATCCGTGCTTCTCCTTTGAATTTCACCTGATCCTGCTCACCATCGATCCCGTTCTCGGCACGCCGAAGATCGTGCGATACCGCCTCGGCCACGATTGCGGCACGCAGATCAACCCGAAGATCGTACGCGGTATGGCCATGGGCGGCATTGCCCACGGCATCGGCGCCGCACTCTACGAGGAATTCGCCTATAACGACGAGGGCCAGCTCATCGCCCAGAGCTTCATGGACTACCTGCTGCCGTCCTCGCACGAGGTGCCGCCGGTCGAGGTAATCGATCACGAGACCCCGTCGCCGCACACCGTGCTGGGCCAGAAGGGTTCCGGCGAGTCCGGCTATCTCGGGGCGCCGGCGGCGATCGCCAACGCGGTCAACGACGCGCTGCGGCCGCTCGGCCTCAACATCAACACCTTGCCCCTGAAAGCCTCGCACCTCGCCGACATGATTGCCGAGGCGCAGAAAAGTTAGGACAAGTTCAATGATCGTCGATTGCCACGCCCATCTGGTGCCGCCCGACCTGCTGGCCGCCATCCGCAAGGACGCAGCGCGTTTGCCCAATGTGCGACCGGTCGAGGACGCTGGCAGCCTCGCCTTCTCCTTTGCCGGTGGCAAGCAGACGCGGCCGGTGTCGAAGCCGCTCTCGGACATCCCTGCGCGCGTCGCCTGGATGCAGAAGCAGGGCATCGACAAGCAGGTGGTCGGCGGCTGGGTCGACATGTTCGGCTATGAGTTGCCCGGCGCCGACGCAGAGGCCTGGAGCAGGATGATCAACGACGCGCTGATGGCCGCCGCCAGGGCGGAGCCGCGGTTCGTGCCGCTCGCCAGCGTGCCGCTGGGCGACGGCAAGCGCGCGGCGGTCGTGCTGAAGGATGCCATCGCTGCCGGATTTCCAGGCTGCATGATCGGCACGCTGCCGCGCGGCGTCGGCTCAACCCTTGACGACGCCGATCTCGATGCATTCTGGCAGGCGGCGGACGAGACCGGCGCGGTTATCCATATCCATCCGAGCTTCGATGCCGGCGACGTGCGGGTGAACGCCTTCGGCCTGGCCAACGGGCTTGGCCGCATCACCGACGCGGCGGTGGCGGTGGCGCGACTGATCTCGGCCGGCCATCTGGCGCGATACAAGCAGGCCAAGTTCTTCGCGCCGATGGGCGGGGCCGCGCTGCCCTTCGTGCTCGGCCGGCTCAAGCGCAATCACCAGATCACCCCGGACGTCGGCGATCCGGCCGAAGGGCTCTCTCGCCTCTACACCGACACCATTCTGCACGATGCGCGCGTACTGAAATTCGTGATCGAGATGATGGGGACCGAGCGCCTCATGATGGGCTCCGACATGCCGTTCCCGATCGGCGATTCAGAGCCGCTGCGCATCGTGGCCGAAGCCGGGCTGTCGAAGGAGCAGGCAGCGTCGGTCAATGGCGCCCTCGCCGCGCGCCTGTTTCGCATTCGGTGAGCGCGCAATAGCGGCGCGCTGATCAGCCCGCCTGCTTCACGCCGGCGCCAAGGCGGCTCAAGCGCGCCTTCAGATCGAACGACAGATCGGCGGCCTCATCCGGAGTGATCGACTCGCCGGCGGCCAGCAGGCGGCGGCCGAACATGTGGTCGGCGGCGCGGTTGACCGACTCGATGCCGAGCAGCCGCTGACCGGCAAAGCAGAATACCGAGAAGGCACGGCTTGCCGGATCGCCACGCACGACGATGTGATCGCTGCCGCCGGTCAAGCCCACCATCTGCAATTTGAGATCGCGCTGGTCGCTCCAGAACCAGGGCACGGCCGCGTAGTCCTCCGCGTGGCCGGTGAGCCGTCTAGCAACGCAGCGCGCCTGGTCGACGGCGTTCTGCACCGACTCCAGACGTATGAGGCCACCGCCGGCCGGATCGGGAAAGGCGGCACAATCGCCGAGCGCAGAAATATTCGGATCCGCGGTTACCAGCTGCTTGTCGACGACGATGCCGTTGTCGGCTGGTAAACCCGCTTCGGTGGCGAATTCGGTATTTGGAACGATGCCGATGCCGACCAGAACCAGATCGGCCGTCAGCGTGCGTCCGTCAGCGAGCGCGATGCCGGTGACGCGACCGGCTTCACCGTCGACGCGGGTCAGCCGCGCATCCATGTGCAGCTGCGCGCCCCATTGCGCGTGCGCCTGCGCATAGAAGTCGGAGGTGGCGTGCGACACCGCCCGGCTCATCACCCGCGACAGCGCTTCTACTACATGCACCGTCTTGCCGAGCTTGCTGGCGACGGCCGCGATTTCGAGACCGATGAAGCCGGCGCCGACCACGACGATCGTGCGCGCCATCTCGAGCCGTTCCCTGATCACGTCCGACTCGGCTTTGGTGCGCAGATAGAAGACGCCATCGAGGTCCGCGCCCTCCACCGGCAGCAGCCGGTTGCGCGCCCCGATGGCGAGCACGAGATGGGCGTAACCAAGGCCTGAGCCCGAAGCGAGATGCACGCGGCGCGCGGCGCGATCGATGCCGACAACGCGGTCGCCCATGATCAGGTCGATGCTGTGCTTGTCATAAAAGGTTTCCGGCCGCAGCAGCAGCCGCTCAGCCGTCATCTCGCCGAGAAGATAGGCCTTGGACAGCGGCGGTCGCTGATAAGGCAGCACCGGCTCGTCGCCGACGATGGTGACCGGCTCCTGATAGCCCTGCTCGCGCAGCGAGGCGGCGGCCTGAAAGCCGCCCTGCCCGCCGCCGATGATAATTGTTCCCGCCGCCGCCATTAGCTTCGTCCTTCACATCGGCGCATCGCGCGTGTTTCCGCAGCCCTTGGCATAGACGCGACCTTTGCCCGGCGCAATGTCAGCGGCGATTTGTTCGTTGATCTCCCTTCTCGGTCGCTCACCAACCGCTCAGCGTGGCATTTTGCGCCGGAGCGTCTGTCTGCTAGGCATTCTGAGAAGCGTCAGCAGGAGGAAACCCGGCCATGGACGAGACTCCTCTTCTCGTCGACAGATGCGACGGCTATCGCCGCGTTACGCTCAACCGGCCGCAACGGCTCAATGCCTTCAACGATGCAATGCACCGCGCGCTGCAGACGGCGCTCGACGAAGCGGAACGGGATCCGTCCTGCCGCGCGCTGCTGCTGACCGGCGCCGGGCGTGGCTTCTGCGCAGGCCAGGACCTCAGTGATCGGGTGGCCAGCGGAGACAAGAAGCCCGATCTCGGCAAGAGTATCGACACCTTTTACAATCCGCTGATCCGCCGGTTGCGCGGCTTGTCCTTTCCGGTCATCGCCGCGGTCAACGGCGTTGCCGCGGGCGCCGGCGCCAACATCGCGTTCAACTGCGACATCGTGCTCGCCGCCCGCTCGGCAAGCTTCGTACAGGCCTTCGCCAGGATCGGGCTGGTGCCGGACTCCGGCGGCACCTGGGTTCTGCCGCGGCTGGCGGGTGCCGCCCGCGCACGCGGCCTCGCGCTGCTGGCCGAGCCCTTGCCGGCAGAAAAGGCGGAAGGCTGGGGCATGATCTGGAAGGTGGTCGACGACGACTCGTTGATGAGCGAAGCCGAAAAGCTCTGTGCGCATTTCGCCAGTGCGCCAACCGTCGGCCTGTCGCTGATCAAGCGCGCGCTTGATGCTTCGGAAACCAACACGCTCGATGAGCAGCTCGACCTCGAGCGCGACCTGCAGCGCGAGGCCGGCAATACATCCGATTACGCCGAAGGCGTGCGCGCCTTCATGGAAAAGCGCGCGCCGGCCTTCACCGGCCGCAAGCGATAATGCATGACCGCACAGCAACTGGCGCACGCCTACGCCGACGTCATGTGGGAGGAAGACGCAGCCACCCACGGGCTCGGCGGGAACTTGTCGTCTACGACATCACGGTGACGTGGCAGGACGGCACCGTGATCACCGAGTTCCAAGGCCAATTGCGCAGCAGCACCATTCGCGCGGCATCAAAGGAAAACTGGCTGGCCGGACCCGGACAGGCGCAATCGGCAACCAGAAACTGGCCGCCTTGAACATGGCCACGCCCTGGCGGCTGCCGCCGAGGCATAATTTGCTGGAAAATCGTCGCAGTGGCTTGAATAATCAGGGGGCCCACATGCAAATTGCCAACTGCCGGGTTTGCGGATAATGCCAATCTCCTGATGGGGGAGCCGGCTTGCCGGGAGGGCAAGCGGAATGGCCTTGCAGGCGCGGCCAGCCAAAATGGTAGTAATAATGACCAGTCGGGGGGACGGTGGCCAAGCTACTTGAAATTGCGAATCTGCAAACGCAGTTCTTTACGTCGGCCGGCGTGGTGCGGGCCGTTGACGGCATCTCCTATGACGTCAACGAAGGCGAAACGGTCGCCATCGTCGGCGAGTCCGGCTGCGGGAAATCCGTCGGCGCGCTGTCGATCCTGCGCCTCATCCCCGATCCGCCCGGCCGCATCGTCGGCGGCAGCATCCGGTTCGAGGGACGAGACCTCCTCCAACTGAGCGACGAGGAGATCCGTGACGTCCGTGGCAAGGACATCGCCATGGTGTTCCAGGAGCCGATGACCTCGCTCAACCCGGTGCTCACCATCGGCCGCCAGCTCACCGAGACCCTGCAACAGCATCTCAACATGAGCCACGAACAGGCGACCGCGCGCGCGGTCGAATTGCTGGGCATGGTCGGCATTTCCGATCCCGCCCGCCGGCTCAAGCAATATCCGCATCACCTCAGCGGCGGCATGCGCCAGCGCGTGATGATCGCCATGGCGCTGTGCTGCGAGCCCAAGCTCATCATCGCCGACGAGCCGACCACCGCGCTCGACGTCACCATCCAGGCGCAGATTCTCGAATTGATGAAGGATCTGACGCGGCGACTGGGCGTGGCCCTGATCGTCATCACCCATAACCTGGGCATCGTCGCCCGCTACGCTGACCGTGTGAACGTGATGTATGCCGGCCGGATCGTCGAAAGCGGGACCGCGAACGAAATCTACCATAACCCGCGCCATCCCTACACGCTCGCGCTGCTCAAGTCGGTGCCGCGCATGGACCAGCCGCGCCGTGGCAAGCTCGATCCCGTGCAAGGCCAACCGCCCGACCTCACGCGCCTGGACGACAGCTGCTCGTTCCGCCCGCGCTGCGGCTTTGCCATTGAGCGCTGCGCCACCGCGCCTGACCTCGAGCAGGTTGGCGCCGAAGGCCACATCGCAGCCTGCTGGCAGGCGCAACAGGTGGCCGATTCCTTGAGGAAGGCGTCATGAGTACGGCCCAGACGGCTGCTGACATAGAAAGCAGCGGCCACGAGCAGCGGCGCCAATCGGTAGAGCGCGTTGCCCAGGCAGCGGATCTGGTCACGGTGCGCAACCTGAAAATGCACTTCCCGGTCACCGAGGGCGCTCTGTTGTCGCGGGTGGTCGCCCATGTGAAAGCCATCGACGGCATCAGCTTCACCATTCGCAGGGGCGAAACCCTGGGCCTGGTCGGCGAATCCGGTTGCGGCAAGACCACCACCGGCCGCTGCATTCTGCAGCTGGAACATGCGACCTCGGGCGAAATCCTGTTCGACGGCACCAACCTGATCGGCCTCGACCGCAAGTCGATGATGGCGCTGCGGCACAAGATCCAGGTGATCTTCCAGGACCCCTACTCGTCGCTCAATCCGCGCATGAAGATCGGCGACATCATCGCCGAGCCGATGCTGGTGCATAAGACCGAGCCAGACAAGGCGGCGCGCGACGCCCGCGTCAAAGACCTGCTCAGGCTTTGCGGCCTCGATCCCCGCTTCGCCGACCGTTACCCGCATGAGATGAGCGGCGGCCAGCGCCAGCGGGTTGGCATTGCGCGCGCCCTGTCGGTCCGTCCCGAGTTCATCATCTGCGATGAGGCGATTTCGGCCCTGGACGTGTCGATTCAGGCGCAAATCATCAATCTTTTGGAGGATTTGCGCGACGAGTTCGGCCTCACGTACCTGTTTATCGCCCATGACCTCAGCGTCGTGCGCCATCTTTGCCACCGGGTAGCGGTCATGTATCTGGGCAAAATCGTCGAATTGGCGGAATGCGACGAGTTGTACAACAACCCGTTGCATCCTTATACTCAAGCTCTGCTTGCTGCGGTGCCAGTGCCGGACCCGGAGGTGGAACGCAAACGCGCCCACCAGATCGTCAGAGGCGAGGTGCCGAGCCCGATCAATCCGCCGAGCGGATGCGTGTTTCATCCGCGGTGCCGCCTCGCCGTAGACAACTGCTCGAAGGAGATACCGGAATTCAGGGAATTGCGACCGGGGCACTGGGTAGCCTGCTCCGTCGTTTAAACGCTCCGCAGAAGAGTGATGGTCTTGAGGACACACAAAGAAGGTCCTCGGGCCGGTCCAAAGGAAACGAAGCAAAACAAGATCAAGGGAGGAACGACAATGCAATTTGCTCGACTGATTAGATCGGCTTTGGTGCTGGCGGCCGCCGCCGCTGTGACCATTGCCTACACCGCGCCTTCTGTCGCGGCCGGACCAGCCAAAGGCGGCGTCCTGAAATACGTCGTGCCGGCCGAACCGCCGAGCTTCGACGGTCACCGCGAGACCACCTTCGCGCTCATTCACCCGATCGCCCCCTTCTACAGCCTGCTGATCCGGGTCGATCCGACGGTCCCGTACAAATCCGGCAACTTCGTCTGCGACCTTTGCACCGATATGCCGAAGGCGACCGACGACGGCAAGACCTACACCTTCAAGATCCGCGACGGCGTCAAGTTCAGCGACGGCTCGACACTGACCGCGCAGGACGTGGTGGCGACCTACAAGAAGATAATCTTCCCGCCGCAGGGCGTCGCCAGCGCGCGCAAGGCGTTTTACGTGATGGTCGACAGCGTGAGTGCACCCGACGACCACACCGTCGTGTTCAAGCTCAAGTATCCGTCCGGCGCATTCCTCCCGGCGCTCGCGAATCCCTACAACTTCATCTACTCCAAGGCGATCCTCGACAAGGATATGCATTGGTATGAGAAGAACGTCATGGGTTCCGGTCCGTTCATTTGGGACGGACGCGAAGCCGGCGCCTTCATCAAGGGCAAGCGCAATCCGAACTTCTATATCAAGGGCAGGCCCTATCTCGACGGCTTCGAGGCTATCTTCGCCAAGAAGCAGTCGCTGCGCGTGCAGGCCATTCAGGGCGACCGCGCGGCGATCGAGTTCCGCGGCTTCCCACCGAAGAGCCGCGACGACCTGGTCAAGGCCCTGGGCGACAAAATCACAGTCCAGGAGAGCAACTGGAACTGCGTGCTGATTACTACATTTAATCATAAGAACAAGCCGTTCGACGACGCACGCGTGCGGCGGGCCTTGACGCTGGCCGTCGACCGCTGGGGCGGCTCCAAATACCTGTCGAGCATCGCCATCGTGAAGGCGGTGGGCGGCGTGGCTTTCCCGGGTCATTCGCTGGCGGCGACCAAGGAGGAACTGCAGCAGATCGCCGGCTACTGGCCCGACATCGAGAAGTCGCGCGCGGAAGCCAAAAGACTGCTGAAGGAGGCCGGTCAGGAGAACCTCAAGTTCACGCTCAACAACCGCGGTGTCGACCAGCCGTACAAGATCGTCGGCACCTGGCTCATCGACCAGTGGAAGAAGATCGGTCTCCAGGTCGACCAGCGGGTGCAGCCGACCGGTCCGTTCTACGCGACGCTGCGCAAGAAAAAGGACTACGACGTCTCGCTCGACTTCAATTGTCAGGCCGTGGTGAACCCACTGCTCGACGTGGCGAAGTTCATCTCCGATGACGTTTCCGGAAACCAGTACGGCTCGTACCAGGACCGCGAGTTGGACAAGATGTTCAATGCCATGAACCAGTCTGGCGACCCGAAGGAACAGCGCGCCATCATGCGCAAGTTCGAAAAGCGGGCGCTCGACGAACAGGCGCACGCGTTCATCTCGCTGTGGTGGTACCGCATCATTCCGCATCGGTCCTATGTCAAGGGATGGCACATAACGCCAAGCCATTACTTGAATCAGCAACTCGATAGCGTCTGGATCGACAAGTCGCTGATGTGAGACCAGCCGGTCACCTGAACCAATCCGCCCGCGGCGTTCTCGCCGCGGGCGGAGCACCGGCAGATGAACTTGAATGTCGCAATACATCGTCAAACGTCTTTTGCTGACCATACCGACCCTTCTCGGGGCGGCGATCCTGGTCTTTTTCCTGATGCGCCTCATTCCCGGCGACATCTGCGAACTTCGCTTGGCCGGCACCGGCGGCTATTTCGACGAGGCCGCGCTGAAAATCTGTCGGAGCGAGATCGGCATCGACCAGCCAACCATCGTGCAATTGGGCGGCTACCTCTGGGGACTCGCCACCTTCAATTTCGGCAACTCGATGTGGACCGGCCGCCCTATCGTCGAGGAAATCGGATTACGCTTCGAGCTGTCGCTGATGATTGCCATCCTGGCGACTGTGACCGCCACCATCATCGCCATTCCCCTGGGAACGATCTCCGCCATCAAGCAGGACACCTGGATCGACTATGTCGTCCGCTCCTTCAGCATCGCGGGCATCGCCATTCCGTCCTTCTGGTTCGGCATCCTCATTATTTTCGGCATCCTGTTCACCACGCAATGGTGGACCGGAATTCCCTGGATGCCGCCGATCCAGTACAAGTCTGACTGGACCAGTTGGGCGAACATATCCAATAATTTCGGCTTGCTGATCTGGCCGGCGCTGGCGACGGGATACCGCTATTCAGCCGTTGCTACCCGCATGACGCGCTCGGCCATGCTCGAGGTGCTGCGCGAGGACTACATCCGCACCGCCCGCGCCAAGGGCCTGGTCGAACGGCTGATCATTCAGCGCCATTCGCTCAAGAATGCCATGCTGCCCGTGGTCACCGTCATCGGCCTCGAGTTCGCATTCCTCATGGGCGGTCTCGTTGTTACCGAGCAGGTGTTCAATCTCAATGGTCTCGGCAAACTGTTTGTCGAGTCGGTGACGAACTACGACTACACAATGACGCAGGCGCTGGTCATGGTCGTCGTGGCCGTCTTCGTGTTCACCAACTTCCTGGTGGACGTGTTCTACGCCTGGCTCGATCCTCGCATTCGCTACAAGTAAGAGACCTGCAACATGGTTGTGACCTCGGAAGTGGTCGTTGAATCGGAATTCGAGACCCTGACCGAAAAAAAGTCGGTCGGCCGCACCATTGTTCAGTTGATGCGACGCAAGCCTCTGGGTGCGGCGGGCGCCATGATCGTCATCGTGATGATCCTGATGGCCATGTTCGCGGATTTTCTAACGCCCTACGATCCGGTGGCCAATTCGTTCGCATCGATGACCGAGGCGCCAGGCTGGACCCACTGGCTCGGCACCGACCAGTTCGGCCGCGATCTGCTCTCGCGCATCATCTACGGCGCGCGCACCGCGCTCCTTGTCGGCTTTACCTCTTCCGTCATCGGGGCCACCGCCGGCCTCGTGCTCGGCGTCGGCAGCGCCTATTTCGGCGGCCGCATCGATCTGATCTTCCAGCGCGTCATGGACATCTTCATGGCGTTTCCGCTGATCATTATGGCGCTCGCGGTGGTGTCGATCTTCGGCACCGGCGCGCAGAACGTGATCATCGCCATCACCATCCCCTTCATTCCACGTTGCGCCCGCGTGGTGCGATCGAGCGCGCTGGCGATCCGTGAGGTCCCCTATATCGACGCTGCGCGCGCCAATGGTTTCAGCCACGCGCGCATTATTCTGCGCCACATGGTGCCGAACGTCATGGCGCCCTACCTGATCATGATCACCGCCTTCGTCGGCCAGGCGATCCTGCTGGAGGCATCGCTCTCCTATCTCGGCCTCGGCGTGCAGGAGCCGACCCCGGCGTGGGGCCTGATGCTGCAGGGCGGCGCGGAGGAATACGCATTGAGCGCGCCATGGATGGCGATCTTTCCGGGCGTCGCCATCAGCCTGGCCGTCTTCGGCTTCAACTTGTTCGGCGATGCCGTGCGCGACGTGCTCGACCCCAGGCTGCGGTCGCGGTAGGGCGAACTGCCCTATCCCGCCTTGGCGACCTTGATCTTGGCCGGCGACTGCGGCCCACGGTAGCGCTCGCGCAGATCGTCCCATTCGGCGGCTCCGAAACGCGCAAACGCCTCGTGCGGCGACAGGTCCTTGGGCGGCGCCGGAAAGTTGCCCTTCCTGACCTCCGCCAGAAGCTCCTCGCAGCAGCCGATGACGCCGCGAAACAGCAGCGTCGGCAGGATGGCGAGCTTGTAGCCCATGGCCTCGGCATCCTTCAGCTCGACCGCCGGAGTTTTGCCGCGACGCACGACGTTGAGCAGGCACGGTCCCTGAACGAGCCCGGGCACCGCCGCCACCTCGTCCATGGTCTGCGGCGCCTCCACGAAAGCGATATCGGCGCCGGCAGCGAGCGCGGCCTGGGCGCGCGCGATTGCCTCGTCAAAGCCGATTACGGCCCGCGAGTCGGTGCGGGCGATGATGATGAAATCGGAGCTCCCGCGCGCATCGACGGCGGCCCGGATTTTCGCGATGTAATCGTCGGCCGGAATAACTTCCTTGTTGTCGAGGTGGCCGCACTTCTTCGGAAACACCTGATCCTCGATGTGGATGGCGGCAACGCCGTGCCGCGCGTATTCGCGCACCGTGCGCACCACGTTCAACTCGTTGCCGTAACCGGTGTCGGCGTCGGCGATGACCGGCAGGTCGACGGTCGCCGCGATCTTGCCGGCGTTGCCGACCATCTCGCTCATGGTCAGCAGGCCATAATCCGGATAGCCATGCGCGGCCGCCGTACCGGCGCCGGTCATGTAGACCGCCTCGAAGCCGGCATGGGCGATCAGCTTGGCTGTAATGCAGTCATAGGCGCCCGGCGCGATGGTCATGCCGCCGCGCTTGATCATCGCCCGTAGCTCGCTCGCCTTGTTCATTCCGGCCTCCCTTTAGCGCGCGCCTGCGCCGCCACTCGATCGACTTAGGTTATCACCATCGCCGCAACAGCGGCCACTACCTTAAAGCACAGACGGCTCCGAAGGCGCGTCCTTGATGAAAAAGCCGAGCGGGATGGTGGCGGCGGTCAGCACCGCCACGATCACCACCGTGCTGGCGAGGCCGATCTGGTCGCTGATAAATCCTGCGACCGGCGGCGCCACCGCGGCGGATCCGATCGTAATCGTGTAGAAAACGCTCAGTGCATGGGTGCGCCGTTCAGGCGCCGAATAAACCGGCACCGAACCGTAGATCACCGTCGTCACGCCGTTGAGCACGATGCCGAGCAGCGGCAGCAAACTAATCGCGGGTCCCAGCGGAAGCAGAAGCACGGCAACCATCCCCGCCGCCGTGAGGGCCTGGGCGACAACGATGGTGGCGACCGTGCCGATCCAGTTGGCGACCCAGCCGCAGGCGAGCTTGCCGGCAGCGCCGCCGACAAAAACCAGCGTCAGCGCAAATCCCGCCGTGGTGACGGCGGCACCCTTGCCGATCAGCAGAAACGGCAGGCAGACGAAGAATGCGCCGCGCACCACGCTGTCGACAATGCCGAAGGCGACCAGCACGCGAAAGCCGAAGCGCAGCCGCGCGCTCTGCGCTTTGGCGGCGGTGTCATGCGCGGGCGCAGTGACCGCGGGCGGCTGC
>Ga0210122_1000159_pt1 | contig 21044 bp, 19 predicted proteins | sample Muzzi_CordB_D2_FD_185530 | JGI IMG/M metagenome (GOLD analysis project Ga0210122, IMG submission 185530) | Wetland microbial communities from San Francisco Bay, California, USA, that impact long-term carbon sequestration - Muzzi_CordB_D2 (SPAdes) | ecosystem: Environmental > Aquatic > Marine >... | reverse complement strand
CCGCCGCTCGACGAGGAGGGGGTCGAAAGGCTGGCGGCGCGTTTTGCGCGACTCGTGATCGACAAGGTCGTTGCCGCACCAATGGTCGCGGGCGCACAGGCTTTTCTGGAAAGCCAGCGCGGGCGGGTGCCCATGTTCGTGGTATCCGGGACGCCATCGGAAGAACTCGCGGCGATCATCGAGCGTCGCGGGCTCGACCCCTATTTCGAGGCCAGTTGGGGTTCCCCCGGCAGCAAGGCCGAGCATATCGCCGAGTTGCTGGGTCTGCACGGGCTCGACGCCGGCCGCTGCGTCATGATCGGCGACGCCATGGCCGACTACGAGGGCGCGCTGGCCAACGGCGTGGCATTCCTCGGCCGAGTCGCCAGTGGTGACGCGAACCCGTTTCCGCCGGGTACGAAAATATTCACCGATTTTTCCGAATTGCCCGAACAGCTGTAAGCACCGCTTTCCGCGAACTTCGCATGCCGCGTAAAGGGCGGTGGCCGACTGCCCGCGGGACACGCTCGAGGCTTCCCTGCACCCTCGGCATCCGTTCCCGACGGATGCACGGTCCCGCGCGACAGTCGGCTACCGCCCTCCGTCAAGTGCACGGCAGACTTGGGCGTTCTCGCTTATTGCGCCAAGTACCGACCAATATGCCGGCCTGGGATATTCCAAAGCGTCACGTGGCCGGGACAGGTGCTAGGTGTATACAACGTCGCTGGAATTCACAGCTAGAACATGTCCACTGTTTTCTCGAGTGCGTCGGCAAGCACATCGATTTCGGCACGCGTGTTGTAGATCCCAAGCGACGCGCGCGCAGTGGCCGGCAAGCCGAAGAACTGCACCACCGGCATCGCGCAGTGGTGACCGGTGCGGATCGCCACACCATGCAGGTCGACGATGGTGCCGACGTCGTTGGCGTGTATATCGCCGAGCACGAAGGACATCACCCCGGCCTTGTGCGCCGCCGTGCCGATCATCCTGAAGCCTTCCACCCGGGCCAGACGCTCGCTGCCATAGGCCAACAGTTCGGCTTCGTGCGCGGCGATGTTGTGCATGCCGAGCGCCTGCAGATAATCGACCGCCGCACCGAGGCCGACCGCGCCGGCAATATTGGGCGTTCCGGCTTCGAACTTGCCGGGCGGTGCGCTGTACTCGGATTTTTCGAAGGTCACGCGGCTGATCATCTCACCGCCGCCCTGGTACGGCGGCATGTCCTCCAGGTGCCGGGCGCGGGCCCATAGTGCGCCGATACCGGTGGGACCATACATCTTGTGACCGGAAAAACAGTAGAAATCGCAGCCGATGGCCTGCACGTCGACCGCCTGGTGCGGCACGGCCTGGGCGCCGTCGACGAGTACCGGTATCTCCCGATTGCGGGCCAGGGCGCAAATTTCCTGCACCGGGTTGACGGTACCCAGCGCGTTGGACACGTGCACGACGCCGAGGAACTTGACCCGCTCCGACAGCATCGTCTCCAATGCGTCCATTTCGAGTTCGCCGCGTCGGTTGATCGGCACGATTTTAAGTATCGCGCCGGTTTCTTCACACAGCAGTTGCCATGGCACGATATTGGAATGGTGTTCCATCCAGGTAATCACGATCTCGTCGCCAGGCTGTAACCGCGGCCGCACGAAGCTGTGGGCCACCAGGTTAATGGACTCGGTCGTGCCGCGCGTGAATACGATCTCTTCGACCGCGGGGGCGTTGATGAACCCGGCCACCCGTTCACGGGCCTGTTCATAGGCCTCGGTGGCTTCCTGGCTCAGCAGGTGCACACCGCGGTGGATGTTGGCGTTGTGGCTGAGATAAAAATCGCTCACCGCATTGACGACCGCCAGCGGTCTCTGGGCCGAGGCCGCGGAATCAAAATACACCAGGGGTTTGCCGTGCACGCTGCGTTGCAGTATCGGAAAATCCGCACGGACTTTTTCGACATCGAAGTCGACCGTGTCCGCGGCGCCGCCAGTCGAATTTACAACTGTCCTGCTCATTGCCTTGGCTGCGCTTCCAGCAAACGTGCGGATATCGCCTCCGCCATCGCGGGGTCGGTGAGTCGGTCACTGACCGAGCGGCAAAACGCCGTGATCAACAACTGCCGCGCCTCGTCTTCATTCAAACCGCGGCTGCGCAGGTAAAAAACCGCCTGCTCATCCAGTTGCCCGACCGTGGCGCCATGGCTGGCAACGACTTCATCGGCGTAAATCTCGAACTCCGGCTTGGCATCGATTTCGGCCCGGGCGGACAACAGGATATTGGCGTTGGATTGCAGGGCCTCCGTACCGTCCGCACCCGGGTGCACGCACACCGCGGTGTTGAATACGGCCTTGCCGCCGCCGCCGGCGACACCCCTGAAAACCTGCTCGCTGACACAGCCGGGCGCCGCGTGGTCCACCTTGACGTGGTTGTCGACGAGACGGTTTCCATCCACCAGGTAAGCGCCGTTGAAGTGCGCGCTGGCGCCAGCGCCGGCGAGGGTGCTGTGCAAATCGTGACGGACAAAACCACCCCCCAGGTCAAAGCCGTAGTAGCTGTATTCACTGTCGGCGCCCTGGCTTATTTCCGTGCGGGTGATCAGACCGGCCGACCCTGGCTCCTGTTGCAGACGCACGTGCGACAGGCACGCGCCTTCGTCCAGCACGGCCTGCATCACGACATTGCCGGTGTCATCGCTGCCCTTTGCGGACTGGTACTGTTCGACCAACTCGAGTCCGGCACCCGCTCCGAGCAGTATGCAGATACGGGTGTTGAACAGGCTCGGCGTTTCGGCGGCGGCGCTTGAATAATTCAGCAGGATCCGCCCGGCATCGCCCCCCGCGCCAACGCGGATCAACACGCCCCGCTCGAGCGTGGCCGTGTTGAGCGCGGTGAAAGCATGGGCGGAGCCACTGGCCGGCAAGGATTCGAGCAGGGACCGCAAATCCGCGCTCGCACCCGCAAGCGCCTCGTGCAGCGGCACCACACTGACCCCCGCAGGCATTTCGCCATTGATTTCCAGCACCCGCCCGCTCAGCAGATCGACGCGCAAGCCCGCCGCCGCAAAAGGGTCTGCCATGGCCGTCCGCCCTGCTGCGGATTCACCTGCGGCCATCCGCACGTCGTCCAGGCGAAGTGCGCCCAGCGGCGTATATTTCCAGGCTTCGTCTTTGCGGGTAGGCAACCCGCTGGCGCGAAACTGCTCCGCGCCATCGTGCTTGAGTTCCCTGAGCCACGCAGGTTGCTGTCCGGCGCTGTCGGTGGCCGGGATCTGTACAGACAGGCTGTTCATGGGCTCGCGACTTGCTCCTGCTGATCCGCGCCCAGCGGCGCGATGCCGCCGTCGTCCAGCCAGGCATAGCCCTGATCTTCCAGTTTCAGGGCCAGTTCGGCGCCGCCGGTCGCGACCAGCCTGCCATTGGCCAGAACGTGCACCTTGTCCGGCACGATGTAGTCAAGCAGTCGCTGGTAATGGGTGACCAGGATCATGGCACGGTCCGGGCTGCGCAGGCTGTTGACACCGCTGGCAACCGTTTTGAGCGCATCGATGTCCAAACCGGAATCGGTTTCGTCCAGGATCGCCAGTTGCGGCTCGAGCACCGCCATCTGGAAAATCTCGTTGCGTTTCTTCTCGCCGCCGGAAAAGCCCTCGTTCACGGCGCGCCGCAACAACTCGTCGCCGATTTGCAGGATTTTCAGTTTGTCCCTTACCAGGCGCAGGAACCCGGCCGAATCCAGTATGTCCTCACCCCGGTATTTGCGCTGCGCGTTCAGAGCCGCCCGCAAAAAATACGTATTGTTGACGCCGGGTATTTCGACCGGATACTGAAAGGCCAGGAAGACACCCTCGCAGGCCCGCTCCTCGGGCTCCATTTCCAGCAGGTTCCTACCCTTGAAAATAACCTCGCCCTGCGTGACCTCATAGCCCTCGCGACCGGCCAACACGTTGCCGAGCGTACTCTTGCCGGCGCCGTTCGGCCCCATGATGGCGTGCACTTCACCGCCCTTGACCTCGAGGTCGAGGCCCTTGAGGATTTCCTTGCCATCCACACGGGCGTGAAGATTCCTGATTGTTAACATGCTTGTCATACTCTTCAATTGGCTGTTCCAAATCGCATCATTTATTCAAATCCCGCTGTCAGGGTTTAACCGACCGCGCCTTCCAGGCTGACTTCCAGCAAGGCCTTGGCTTCAACGGCAAACTCCATTGGCAGCTCCTTGAATACCTGTTTACAGAAACCATCGACGATCATCGAAACGGCATCCTCCTCGGAAATACCGCGCTGGAGGCAATAAAACAGCTGATCTTCGCCGATCCTGGAAGTCGTCGCCTCGTGTTCGACCTTGGCGCTGGGGTTACGCACCTCGATATAGGGAAAGGTGTGCGCGCCGCAGCGCTTGCCGATCAGCATCGAATCGCATTGCGTGTAGTTGCGCGCGTTCTGCGCCCGGGGCGTCATCCTGACCAGGCCGCGGTAAGCGTTTTGTCCGTGGCCCGCGGATATACCCTTGGAAATGATCTTGCTGCGGGTGTTGCGGCCGATGTGGACCATCTTCGTGCCGGTGTCCGCCTGCTGATGATTGTTGGTCAACGCAACCGAGTAGAACTCTCCCACCGAATCGTCTCCGCGCAGGATGCAGCTGGGATATTTCCAGGTGATCGCGGAACCGGTTTCTACCTGGGTCCAGGAAATCCTCGACCGGGCACCGCGGCAGTCACCGCGCTTGGTGACAAAATTGTAGATGCCGCCCTTGCCGTTTTCATCGCCGGGGTACCAGTTCTGGACGGTCGAGTACTTGATGGCCGCGTCGTCGAGCGCCACCAACTCCACGACCGCGGCGTGCAGTTGATTCTCGTCACGCATGGGCGCCGTGCAGCCTTCCAGATAGCTGACGTGGCTGCCTTCCTCGGCAACGATCAGCGTGCGTTCGAACTGACCGGTTTCCGCGGCGTTGATACGGAAATAGGTAGACAGCTCCATCGGGCAACGCACGTTCTTGGGTATATAGACAAAACTGCCGTCACTGAACACGGCCGAGTTCAGGGCAGCGAAGAAATTGTCGCGGGTCGGCACGACGCTGCCGAGATAGCGGCGCACCAGTTCGGGGTGTTCCTGCACGGCCTCCGAAAACGAACAGAATATGACCCCGGCCTGCTTGAGCTCTTTTTTGAACGTCGTGCCAACCGAAACCGAATCGAACACCGCGTCCACGGCCACGCCGGCCAGACGCGCGCGTTCGTGCAACGGCACTCCGAGTTTGTCATAGGTTTCCAGCAGCTTCGGGTCCACCTCGTCCAGGCTCTTGGGGCGGTCCTTGTCCGATCTCGGCGCCGAAAAATAGGAAATCGCCTGAAAGTCGATGGCATCGATGTCAAGGTGCGCCCAATGCGGCTGTGGCATTTCGAGCCAGTACCGATACGCTTCGAGCCGCCATTCCAGCAACCATTCGGGTTCCTGTTTACGCGCCGAAATGGCACGCACGACATCCTCCGTCAGACCGGGCGGGAGTGTGTCCGACTCGATATCGGTGACAAAACCGTGCCGGTATTTCTTGTCGACCAGCGTGTCGAGGGTGTGGGTTTCATTACTCATCGGTTGTTCAGGTCCCTTTCAAGCGGATCTTGCTCATGCGTTCAGGGTCGTGATTCGCAGCGGCTCACGGGCCGTCCTGGGCGGTTCTGCCATTTCGGCAAGCGACACGCCTTCCATCGCCCGGGCCACGGCCATGCTGATGCGCTGCCAGTTGCCGCGCAGGCTGCACATGGCTTCCTGGGCGCACAGACCTTCCTCGACGCTGCACTCCGTCATCGCGATCGGTCCCTCGATGGCCGCGATGATGCTCGCAACGCTGATGTCACGCGCGTCCTGTGTCATGCTGTAACCGCCGCTGGGGCCCCGGTACGACGCCACCAGTCCATATTTTACCAATAATTTCAATACTTTACTAACTGTTGGCAGTTCCAGGTTGGAACGCTCCGCCAGTGCCTGCGCACTCAACACCGCACCTTTCGATGCGTTCAGTTCCACCATCACCATGATGGCGTAGTCGGTCATTTTGCTGATGCGCAACATCGGTCGTTTATACCCGGGCGGTCCTCGTCAATGTCCTGGTCTTTATATAGTACCATATTAGTCCCCTTTAAAGCCCCCCTTGAGGAAAAAAGATGAAAGAGCCGGCGGCCATTTCCATACCCGGTGAATTACGGCAGAATTCACGCCATGAACAGGCCGACAGCCACCCCGAGGAGCGACCGGCGCCTGCAGGCGGCACGACAGTGGCTGGCAGCATCCGGTGTCGAACTATCGTCCGCGTTCGTGCCGATCGCGGGCGACGCCAGTTTCCGCCGTTATTTTCGCGTAACGGCCGACGGGCGCTCCCGCGTACTGATGGATGCCGCACCGCCGGCGGAGGACGTCGGCCCGTTCTGCGATATCAGCCGACGCCTGATCGATGCCGGCCTGAAGGCCCCGAATATCCTGCACGCGGATCGGAAACTCGGCTTTCTGCTGCTGGAAGACCTCGGCAATACGCTCTACCGCGATCTTCTGACGAAACAAACGGCAGGGGTCCACTTCGAACCGCTGTTTGACGTCCTCCGCGACATGGCCGTGGAGGTGGACTGCCGCGGTTTGCCGTCGTACGATGCGGCCCTGCTGCAGGCGGAGCTCGACCTCTTCCCGGACTGGTACCTGGGCCGCCATCGCCCCCGCTTACCCCGCGACCGTTTCGACGGCGTCTGGGAGCCCGTGTGCCGGCATCTGCTGGACGCGGCCCTGGCGCAGCCGCGCTGTTTCGTGCACCGCGACTTTCATTCCTGCAACCTGCTGCGCACACCCGGGGGACAAGTCGGTATCATCGACTTCCAGGACGCGGTGGCGGGACCGTTGAGCTATGACCTGGTTTCGCTGCTTTGGGACCGTTACATCAGTTGGCCCCGCGAGCAGTTGCGGGGGTGGATCGAGGCCTTTCGCGACAGGCTGGGCCTGGACCTGCCGCCCGCGGACTGGCAGCGCTGCTGCGACCTGATGGCCCTGCAGCGCAACATCAAGGTCGTGGGCATATTCGCCCGGCTGCACTACCGGGACGGCAAGCGCGGTTACCTGGAGATGATCCCGCGTTTCTATGCTTACCTGCTGGAAACGCTGCGGCACTATCCCGAGTTCGACGATTTCCGCAAACTGCTGGAGCGAGAAACATGCGCGCCATGATCCTTGCCGCCGGCCGCGGCGAGCGCCTGAGGCCCCTGAGCGACCATACACCCAAGCCGCTGCTCCAGGCCGGGGACAAGTCGCTGATCGAATACCACCTGGAACGGCTGGCGCTGGCAGGCTTTCGGGAAATCGTCATCAACCTGGCACACCTGGGCGGGCAAATCCGCGCGGCATTGGGCACGGGCTCGGACTGGGGCCTCAACATCCGCTACTCCGAGGAGCCGCCAGGCGCGCTGGACAGCGGCGGCGGTATTCACCAGGCCTTGCCGCTGCTGGGCCACGCACCGTTTGTCGTGATCAACGGCGACATCTTCAGCAACTACCCGCTGTCGAGGTTGCGGGCGGTCAAGTGCGAACAGGCACACCTGGTCCTGGTCCCGAAACCGGACTACAGGCAGCGAGGCGACTTCGCGCTGGCCGCCGGCCGCCTGGCGAACAGCGGCGAGCCGCTTTACACCTTCAGCGGCATTGCCGTTTACAACCCGGGGTTCTTTGCCGGCTGCGCAGCCGGCCGCTTCTCCGTCGTGCCGCTTTTGCGCGCCGCCGCCGAGGCGGGGCGGTTAACCGGCGAGCTTTACCGCGGCGAATGGCACGATATCGGCACACCCGGGCGGCTCGAGCAGTTGCGGCGGCGCATGATGGATAATGCATGACATAAATCATCTTGCCGCGGTGCAATCGGTCTACAATACGCCACGCTTTTAAGGGATAATATGCGGTTTGCAATTCCGTCTTTACCGCATAACTGCACTTGGAACAGGGAGAATAACTGATGTCATTAACCGTAGCGGTGCTGAAAGAGCATGCTGCTGGAGAACGCCGCGTGGCGTTAGATCCGGTCACTGCCAACAAGCTGGCGGGCAAAGGCTTCCGGGTCCTGATCGAGAAGGGCGCCGGCGATGCGGCCGGGTTTTCCGATGAACAATATTCAGAATGCGTGCTGCTGGACGACGCGGAAAGCATCCTCACGATGACCGATATCTGGTTGTGGGTACAGGCACCGCCGACTGACCGGCTGAGCCACCTGCCCGAAGGCGGTCTCTGCATGGGACTGGTCTTTGCGCACCGCAACCCCGACGTTGCGGAAACACTCAGGCAGCGCGGCCTGACTTGCATGGCCATGGAACTGGTGCCGCGTATCTCCCGGGCGCAATCCATGGACGTGCTCTCGTCGCAGGCGACCGTCGCCGGCTACAAGGCGGTCATCCGCGGCGCCACCCTGGCGCCGAGGCTGTTCCCGATGCTGACGACCGCCGCCGGTACTTTGCGGCCGGCCAGCGTGGTCGTGATTGGGGCCGGCGTCGCCGGTTTGCAGGCGATCGCCACGGCGCGCCGCCTGGGCGCCAGGGTCGAAGCCTATGACATCCGTGCCGCCGCCCGCGAGCAGGTCGAATCGCTCGGCGCGAAAATGATCGACACCGGCATCAGCGCGGAAGGCGAAGGCGGTTACGCAAGGGAATTGACCGACGAGGAGAAACAGCAACAGGCCGACAAACTGGCGGAACACCTCGCCAAGGCCGACGTGGTCATCTCCACCGCCGCCATACCGGGCAGGCCAGCGCCGAAGATCATCACCGGGTCCATGGTCGAAGGCATGGCGCCGGGTTCGGTCATTATCGACCTGGCGGCTGAATCGGGCGGCAACTGCGTGCTGACCGAACCCGGCAGCACCGTCAAGCACCGGGACGTTCTCGTCGACGGACCGCTGAACCTCGCCAGCCAGGCCGCCATCCACGCGAGTGAAATGTATGCGCGCAACCTGGTCAACCTGCTGGAGTTGCTCGTCAGCGACGACCAGCTGAACATAGACCGCGACGATGAGATCGTCGATGGCACGCTGCTGACCCACGAAGGTGAAGTGGTCCACGAGGCCACGGCCGAACTGCTCGCAAGCGGTAATCAAACCAAGACACAGGGAGATTGATATGGAAGGTTTTGTCGCCCTCTACATATTCATGCTGGCCGCGTTCACCGGCTATGAAGTCATTTCCAAGGTACCGACCATATTGCACACACCGCTGATGTCGGGTTCCAATTTCGTCCACGGCATCGTACTCGTTGGCGCCATGGTGGCGTTGGGCCACGCCGAAACCGACGTGGAAAAGATCATCGGCTTTATCGCCGTGATCCTCGGCGCGGGCAACGCGGTCGGCGGCTACGTGGTCACCGAAAGGATGCTCGAAATGTTCAAGTCCACCAAGGACAAGGGCTGATCACCATGAATATGAATATCGATTTGCTAATCCAGGTGGTATATTTCCTGGCAGCCATCCTGTTTATCATGGGTTTGAAGGCGATGTCTTCGCCCGTCACGGCGCGCAAGGGCATCATCTGGGCCGGTCTCGGCATGCTGGCCGCGACGGCGATCTCCTTTGCCTGGCCCGGCATGCACAACTACGTGGCCATGACCAGCGCGATGTTCGTCGGCGGGGCGCTGGCCTGGTGGACCGGCAAACGCGTAGCGATGACCGACATGCCACAGATGATCGCGCTCTACAACGGCATGGGCGGCGGTTCCGCGGCCGCCATCGCGGCGGTCGAGTTGGTGCGTCTATCCGGCGGCGGCAACCTGACCCACGAAGGACCGGTCAGCCAGGAGCTGGCGGTGCTCGGTGCGTTGATCGGAACCATCGCTTTTTCCGGCTCGATGATCGCCTTTGCCAAGCTCCAGGGCTGGATGCGGAAGGTTTATCGTTTCAAGGGTCAGCAGGTGTTCAACCTGTTGGTGTTCGTCTGCCTGCTGTACTTTGCCTGGAGCAATACCGGCGCCGAAGTCACGCAGCAAAACCTGTTGATATTTTTCGCGCTGGCGCTGGTCACCGGCGTGCTGATGACCGTGCCCATCGGCGGTGCCGACATGCCGGTCGTCATATCGCTGTATAACGCGCTGACCGGTCTCGCGGTCGGTTTCGAGGGTTTCGTGCTGCAGAACCCGGCCATGATGATCGCCGGTATCGTCGTCGGCTCCGCGGGCACGCTGCTGACGCAACTGATGGCCACGGCCATGAACCGCTCGCTCGGCAACGTGCTGTTCAGCAGTTTCGGCACCGGTGACGACGGCGGCGACGCCATCGCGGTCAGCGGCAGCATGAAGGCTATCGACGCAGCCGACGCGGCCATCACGATGGCATACGCCGAAAGCGTCATCATCGTCCCCGGCTACGGCATGGCGGTCGCCCAGGCCCAGCACAAGGTGTGGGAGTTGACCAAGGTGCTGCAGGAAAAGGGTGTCAAAGTCAGCTTTGCCATTCACCCGGTCGCCGGCCGCATGCCGGGTCATATGAACGTGCTGCTGGCCGAGGCCGGCGTGCCCTATGACCTGATCTACGACCTCGAGGACATCAACAGCCAGTTCCCGACCGCCGATGTCGCACTGGTGATCGGCGCCAACGACGTGGTCAACCCTGCCGCACGCAAGGACACATCGAGCCCCATTTACGGCATGCCGATACTCGACGCCGACAAGGCCAAGAACGTGTTTGTCATCAAGCGCGGCCAGGGCACCGGCTTCTCCGGCATCGAAAACCTGCTGTTCTTCGAGGACAACACCCGCATGTGTTACGGCGACGCACAGGAGGTCGCACAAAAGCTGATCGCCGGTGTGAAGTCGCTTTAGCCGGCCGACCAATGCTCGTCTCGGCGCCTCGCCGGGACGAATCCACTCCGGCGCGGCCGCTTGCCGCGCCGCGGGTGCCGCCTGGCCCGCATATTGCGCCAATCGGCGGCGAGTCCGTTGTCTGATCTTTGAATATTCAAGCAATCAACGTATTCCCATGCGGTTTTCAAAAGTACAGTTTGTCAATGACGGCCATGGGTTTCGGCCGAGCCCTGCGTGCAGCCGCACCTGGCCTGCGCCCACTTCCGGGATACCGGGGCAATGTACGGGCTAGCAGGTTCCGCCCTGCGTTCTGAGCGAATTCTTGCACATAGTGTTATACTGTGGTAAAACACCTATACTCAACACGACCCAGGACAACAAAACGATGAAATTCAAAGTGACGTTATCCCTGCTTGCCGGCGTCGGCCTGTTGCTGTCGGGCTGCCACAAGGAACCCGAAGTCAGTGTCCGGGAAGGTGGCAATCCCCTGCTCGCTTATGCACCGGCCGACACACCCTACGTGTTTGCGGAACTCGAACCGGCGCCCAAGGAAATCACGGACGCCTACGTCGCTCGTGCACAGCCCCTGCTCGACGCCATCAATGCCAAGGCGGCCAGGTTCCAGGCCGGCTACACTGCCGCAGAGACGGAACATGGCAGCGGCGAACGGTTGTTGTCCGCCGTACTCGATGAACTGGGCGGCACGGTCAGCCCCGAAAGCCTGGAGAAGATCGGCATCTCACTGCAGGCTCACCACGCCATCTACGGAATGGGTATCTTTCCCGTTATGCGCATGGAACTTGGCAATGCGGAGGCGCTGCGCACCGCGGTTACGCATATCGAGGCAAAAACCGGATTCGAATTGCCGCGGCAGGAACTCGGCGGTACGCAATACTGGCGCCTCACCGAGGCTGAAATGCCGCTCGCCATCTATATCGCGATCCTCGATGATCAACTGGCCGTGGCCGCCTTTCCGGTCAGCGCCCAGGCGGCACTGTTGCCCGCCTTCCTCGGCCAGACCAGCCCCGCGCAGAGCATCGCATCCGGCAAGGTGCTGGCAAAGCTCAACGCCGACAAGGGCTACACCGACTATGGCTCAGGATTCGTTGATTTGCAGAAAGTGGCCCACGAAATCTTCGACACCGACAGCGCCACCCACGGCTACCTGGGCAAGGACTTCAGTTTTGACCCGGCCACGCTCGACAGCGTCTGTGTCGGCGAGATCAAGGGGATGATCGCCAAAGCCCCTCGCATCACGGCCGGGACCACCCTGTTGACCCCGAACGAGACCGGTATGCGCTACGAACTGGAGATGGACGGCGCACTGGCACAGGCATTGTCCGGAATCGTCTCCAATACGCCCGCCGCCGGCGATGGCGGTCAACTGCTGGATGCCTCACTGGCTGTCAAGATCGGCAAATTACGCGCCTTTATGCTCGAAAAAGCCAACGAACTGGTCGCGGCCCCCTTCCAGTGCAAGCGCTTCGATGACTTCAACCAGGCCGCCCGGCAAATGGTGCAGCAACTCAACATCCCGATGCCGCCGATGGTCAACAACCTGATGGGGTTTCGTGTCCGTGTCGACGACATCGACCCCGATGCGAAGATTCCCGTCACCAGCGCCCTGGCCGCCGTCCACGTGGACAAACCCGAGATGTTCGTCGGCATGGCCAGCATGATGGTGCCCGGTCTCGAGGAACTCGATCTGCCCAACCAGAAAGAACCGGTCAGGTTGCCCGACAACATGATACCGGGAGAGAACGGGCCTGTTTTTGCCCTGATGAGCGACGACGCGATCGGTTTCGCTCTCGGAGAAGGCAACGCGGCCCAGTTGAAATCCTTTATGCAGGCCAGGAGCCGGAACGATGGCACGTTCTTTTCCGTGAGTTACGACCTCGCCCGGCAAATGAAAATCAGCAACGGCTCGGCCGGCGCATGGGATATCTACCCGGACACGGACAATCCGGAATTGGCGGAGCTGGAGGAGGCCGCGCGGGAGGCGTCGGCCGCCATGGCCGGCACCATGCGTGCGGAAATGAAATTCAACAACAGCGGCATTGTCATCGACCAGCATGTGACGTTTCACTGACATGCGTGCTGAGCCGGTCGAGCCCGCCTCGTGCGGCCGCTCTCCCGCTCGCGCGGTATGCCGGCCCGTGCTTTTCAATCCCCGCTGGAGGACGCCGAAAGCTCCCGCAGCGGCTATCCGGTGATCCCGGTCCCGGCCGCTCGCCAGGCGGGGACGCCACGGTCCGCGCGCCGGGCAATGCCGGGTCAGTAGCGGAAGTGCTTGATCTTCTCGCCCATCTGGCCGATTTCGGTCATCGCCTCGATGCCGATCTTGAGATGCAGGTCGGCCCAGTCGGCGGTTACCCTGCGGTCGGATTCCTCGGTTTTGACACCGTCCGGCGTGACCGGCACGTCCGAAACCAGCAGCAGCGCACCGCGGGCGATCTCGTTGGCGTGCCCGACGATGAAAAGCGTGGCCGTTTCCATGTCGATGCCGATACAGGTCATGTCGTGGAGCTTCTGATGAAATGCGCTGTCGTGTTCCCAGACACGCCGGTTGGTGGTGTAGATCACACCCGTGCGGTAATCGACGTCATGCGCCAGGATTTTGTCGGAGACGAATTTGTGCAGCTTGAAGGACGGCAACGCCGGCACTTCGGGTGGGAAGTAATCATTCGAGGTGCCCTCGCCCCTGATCGCCGCGATCGGCAAAATGAAATGCCCGATTTCGGTCGATTTCTTCAGGCCGCCGCACTTGCCCAGGAACAGCACGCCTTTGGGCGCAACGGCCATCAATAAATCCATGATAGTGGCCGCGTTACTCGAACCGATACCATAATTGACGATGGTCAGGTTTTCGCCATTGCTCGCCGCCTGCATCGCCCGGTCCATGCCGTAAATCCTGCAGTCGAAGATCTCGGCGAAACGTTTGACGTAATTCGAGAAATTGGTCAGCAGAATGTATTCGTTAAAAACGTCGAGCGGCATACCCGTATAACGGGGCAGCCAGTTATGCGTGATCTGTTGCTTCGTGATATTCATCGTTTCGCTACCCTTCAATTCTCGTCCGACCGGCCGGCGCGCTCCCGCCGCGCCTTGAGGACTTCACGCACAAGCGGTACGGTGATGCGGCGTTTTTCGGCCAGCGCCGCGCGCTGCAGGTCCTCGACGGTTTGCAGCAAGGTGGACAGGTTGCGCTGCTGGTGCTTGATCAGGTATAGCTGCACATCGGCCGGCAGGCGGGTGCCGAGGGCCTCGCTGCGTTGGCTGATCACCCGCAGCAGGTCCTGGTCGCCGAGCGGCAGCAACGGCAGGCGCAAGCCCCACATCAGCCGTGACTGCAGGTCCGGCAGGATCAGCCCGAGACCGGAGAGGCGTTTGCGGCTGCTGACCACCAACCGGCCGCGGGTCTCGCGGATGCGGTTGAAAAGGTGAAACAGGGCTTCCTCCCACAACTCGTTCGCGGCAATGGCGTGCAGGTTATCCACGCATACGATGTCGAGGCTCTCGAGCCCTTGCAAAGACCCGATGGCGTTTTCCGGGAGTTGTTGCAAATCGAGATAAAATGCCCGCCGACCCCGTTCGCGCACATGCAGGCACAAGGCGGTGAGAAGATGGGTTTTGCCGCTCCCGCGCGGCCCGTGCAGGAAAATGCTGCAACCCGGATCCTCCGGCGCGTGCCTCAGTGCTGCCACCGTCGCGCCGTTCGGTCCCGAAATGTAATCGTCGAAGCGGCTGGCGGGCGGTGACACCAATTGCAGGGGCAACTGCGGGGAATACAGCATTCTCAGTCCCCGGCGCCGGTGTCCGAATTGTACAATTCACTTTGCCGGTACTTGCCGTGCAGATACATGACCAACACGTTCAATGCCGCCGTTACCGGCAGCGCGAGCAGTATGCCGAGGAAACCGAACAACTGTCCGCCGGCCAACACCGCGAAAATGACCGCCACCGGGTGCAGCCCGATGCGGTCGCCGACCAGTCTGGGTGTCAGGAACATGCCTTCCGCCGTCTGCCCCACGCCGAACACCAGCAATACCAGCAGCACGTGAAGACCGTCGTGGAACTGGTAAACGGCCGTGGCGGAGGCCACCACGACCCCGGCGATCGACCCCAGGTAGGGAACGATGCTCAGCAGACCGGCCGTCAGCCCGATCAACACCGCGAAGTCGAGCCCGAGCAGCGACAAGCCCGCGGCATAGATAGCGCCCAGCGCAACCATGACCATCAATTGACCGCGGAAAAATGCACTCAACACCGCGTCGACCTCCCTGGCGAGAAATTCGACGTCGCCCCGGATCTTGCGCGGCAGCATGTCTTCGATGCCCTGCATCAGGTCGTCCCAATCGCGCAACAGGTAGAAGGTCACGACCGGAATCAGCACCAGGTTTGTCAACCAGGTGGCCACGGCCATGCCTCCCCGCGACACGACATTCACGACGCTGACGGCCGCGGTGCTGATTTCCTGCCAGTAATCCTTGACCATGCCCGCCAACACGGGCAGCTGGACCCCGGCCAGGTCCAAACCTGTCTTGGCCGCCAGCCACGGCAGCGCCGTCGCCGAGAACCAGTCGAGCCACGCCGGCAGGCGCTTGATAAGCAAATGGACCTGTTCCAGGAGTGCGGGAACGAGTATCAGCAGGACAAGCACCAACAATGACAGCAACAGCACGAACACGACGCTGACAGCGAGCGAGCGGCCGATCTTCCAGCGCCAAACCGACACGCGCTGCAGGCGGTCCACCAGCGGATCGCCAAAATACGCCAGTGCCGTGGCGACGGCGAAAGGCGTGAGCACTGCGGCCAATCGATATACGAGCCAGCCGCAGAGGAGCAACACCGCCAGCACCAGCCAATTGCGGGACTCCGTTTTCATCAGCGCAGAAACCTGTAGCGGAAATTTTCGGCCGGACCCACCGGCAGCAGCACGGCGGCACGCTGGAATGCCTCCAGCAGGTACCTGGGCGCGGCGTTGATTTCAAGCCGGAAGTGGGCCGCGCCCGGCTCCGCCGCAACGACGTCCACCGCCGTGACGAGCACCTGGTTTTGCAGATAGGCGAGACAGCGATTGTAGTCTTCACCGCTGTTGAGACCCTCCACGCTCAGATTGACCTGCCATTGGCCCTGGTCTTCGGCCGCGATCGAATTGACCGCGGCGATCTCGTCGACCGTGCGGTGAACACCGTCGGCGAGCGCGAACATCAGTTCCCGGTCACGATTGTGCCAACTCCAGTGCCGCCCGCTGCCCGCCAGGCTCCAGCGCACGACCCATTGCGGCCCTTCCCGGCGCGCGGCGATGATCAGCACACCGTCCGTCGGCGCGCCGAACTGGGCGAGGTAGTCGGTAAACCCGCCCCAAACCAGCCGCATGTCCAGCAACTGCATCTCCTCTGCGTCCAGTTCGGGCCAGCTCAAACGCAAGCCGCGGCGGGCCGCCAGGTCCTGCATGGCCTGCCAGGCGTACTGGTACTCAAGCGGTCTCAGGCTGCGCGTCTGACCGTCGTCGATGACGGCCCAGACCTGCACGACGGGCCGGTCCGCCTGCCAGCGCGGCAACCCGGCCTGTTGCAGAATCCGGTCCACTTCCTGCGGTCTGAATTCAGCGACGAGGTGTAATTCGTCCGTGCCGCTGCCGTCCGGCCCGAGGCGGTCCTCCTTCGTGAAGCGAAATGCGAGCAGCAGCCTGTTGGCGTTCCTCAGGGCCTGGTCGATGACGGGCGAGGCCGGCAGCTCGCGCTGTCCGCTCAGCTTCTGCAATACCTGGATCAGCGCGCCGGGCACCGCCTCGTCACGCTCGCTGGTGCTTTGCCCCGCCACCACGACCTCACCCGTGTAAAGGTCTTTCGGCGCCGAGGCGCGAACGTCCGCCGCGCCCAGCAAAAGCATGGATACAAGCAGCCACCTGCCCACGCGCGCTAACCGCTCACAACGGCCGGGACACGAAACCTTGCCGCAATAATCATGCAGTGCCGATCGACTGACCTATTTGCCATACACCCTTACCTGCCGGTGAAACGTCCAGGTTCTTCAACCCGGCAAATACGATAACATATGACACCAACGACGGCATGGAAATACGGACTGGCCCGTGAAGGACAATAGCAACAGTAAAAATGGTCTGACTTACCGTGACGCCGGTGTCGACATCGATGCCGGCAACGCGCTGGTCGAACGCATCAAACCGGCGGTCAGATCCACCAGCCGCGCCGGTGTGCTCAGCGGCCTGGGCGGCTTCGGCGGGATGTTCGAACTGGATACGGAGCGCTACGAGCAACCGGTGCTGGTCTCCGGTACCGACGGCGTCGGCACCAAGTTGCTGCTGGCCAGGCAACTCGGCGACCACAGCAGCATCGGTATCGACCTGGTGGCGATGTGCGTCAACGACATCCTGACCAGCGGCGCGGAGCCGCTGTTTTTCCTCGACTACTACGCCACCGGCAAACTCGAACTGGGCACCGCGCAGACCGTGATCGAGGGAATCGCCGAGGGTTGCCGACAGGCCGGCTGCGCACTGATCGGCGGGGAAACCGCGGAAATGCCCGGCATGTACAGCGGGGACGAGTACGACCTGGCCGGTTTTTGCGTCGGTGTCGTCGAGCGCTCCAACGTAATCGACGGGCGCCGCATCGAGGCCGGTCACGTGGCCCTGGGGCTGCCCTCGTCGGGACCTCACTCCAATGGCTATTCCCTGATCAGGAAAATACTGGAAAGTGCCCCGGGCGGGCCCGGCCAGGCGCTTGCGGACACAACGATCGGCGCGGCGCTGTTGGCGCCCACCCGGATTTATGTCCGGACCCTCCAGCCCCTGCTCGCCGCCAGCCAAATCGACGGGCTCGCGCACGTCACCGGCGGCGGTCTGACGGAAAATGTCGTGCGCGTCATTCCCGAACACCTCGGCCTGCAGATCGACCTATCCGCCTGGACAATGCCGCCGGTGTTCGAATGGCTGCAAACACAGGGCAACATCGAGGAAGCGGAAATGCTGCGCACTTTCAACTGCGGCATCGGCATGGTGCTCCTGGTGAGCGCGGCGCAGGCCGATGCAGTCCGCGGCACGCTGGCCGGGGCCGGCGAAACCGTGCACGTCATCGGGCAGGTCACACCGTGTCCTGAAGGGCAGCCGCGGGCCACTTACATCCGCTCATGAGTCGGCGGCGCCTCAAAACCGCCGTGCTGATTTCCGGCCGCGGCAGCAACCTGAAAGCCATGATCGACGCAGTCGCCTCGAAGCGCCTGGACATGCGTATCGTCCTGGTGATTTCCAGCCGCGCCGACGCCCCCGGCATCGCCTTCGCCCGCGGCGCCGGGATACCGGTTACGGTCATCAGCCAGAAAGGCTACGCCGACAGGGAAGCGCACGACGCCGCGATCAACCGGACGCTGGAAGCCGCGCAGGCGCAACTGATCGTCCTTGCGGGCTATATGCGTATTCTGACCGAGGTTTTCACAAACCGCTTCGAAGGCCGCGTCATCAACCTGCACCCGTCGCTGCTGCCCCTGTACAGGGGGCTCGACACCTACAACCGCGCCCTGCAGGCCGGCGACCGCGAAACCGGCGCCAGCATCCATTTCGTCACCGCCGGTCTCGATGCCGGTCCTGTCATCGCGCAGGTGAGAATACCGATCGAAGCGGGCGATGACGCCGGCTCGCTCAGTGACCGCCTGGGGCCGCTGGAGCACAAACTGGTGGTGGCGGTGCTGGAACTGTTCTGCCGGCGTGAAATCCGCCTGGAGGCCGGCACGATCATGTATGCCGGCCAGCCGCTGAAAAGGCCGCTGCAACTGGACGGCGACGGCCGCTTTAGAATCTGATTCCTTCGTTTTGACGCTTGAGTTCCGGGGAGGGTGGGTAACCACCCGCGGGACACGCTCGAGCCATCCTTGGTCGCTCGGCATCCGTTCCTGACGGATGCACGGTCCCACAGGCGCTTACCCACCCTCCTTCTCCATCGCGGAAATTTGCAGGCAGTTTGCAGGCTAAATGCGGCGAATCTTCGCGCCCAGCTGACCGAGCTTTTCCTCGATGATTTCATAACCGCGGTCGATGTGATAAACGCGGTCGACCAGCGTGGTCCCGTCGGCCACCAGACCGGCCAGCACCAGACCGGCCGAAGCGCGCAGATCGGTTGCCATGATCGGCGCCCCGTGCAGCGCCGGCACGCCTTTGACAATGGCCGAATTGCCCTTCAGTTTGATGTTCGCTCCCAGCCGGACCAGTTCCTGGACGTGCATGAAGCGGTTTTCAAAAATGGTCTCGGTGATGATCGCCGTGCCTTCGGCAATGGTATTGAGGGCCGTGAACTGGGCCTGCATGTCCGTTGCGAATCCCGGGTACGGAGCCGTGGTGACATCGACCGCCCGCGGCCGGCGGCCGTGCATGTCCAGGGTGACCCAGTCGTCACCGGTTTGTACCTCGGCCCCGGCTTCACGCAGTTTCTCAATCACCGAGTCCAGGTCGCGCGGACGTGCCCGCGTAACGCGTACGCGGCCGCGGGTAATGGCGCCCGCCACGAGGTAGGTGCCGGTCTCGATGCGGTCCGGCAACACGGAGTACTCGGCGCCGTGCAGACTGTCCACGCCCTCGATCCTGATGGTGTTGCTGCCGGCGCCCGTGATTTTCGCTCCCATCGCAATGAGGAAATTCGCCAGGTCCACGACCTCCGGTTCCTGCGCGGCGTTTTCGAGCACGCTGGTGCCTTCCGCCAGGACCGCTGCCATCATGATGTTTTCCGTTCCGGTGACGGTGACGGTGTCGAAAATGATATTGGCGCCGCGGAGCCGCTTCGCGCGCGCCTCGATATTGCCGTTGACCACCGCCACTTCCGCACCCAGTTGCCGCAATCCCCTCAAGTGCAGGTCGACCGGCCGTGATCCGATGGCGCAGCCGCCCGGCAACGAGACAAAGGCGCATCCATAACGCGCCACCAGCGGCCCCAGCACGAGTATCGACGCGCGCATGGTTTTTACCAGGTCGTACGGTGCCTCGAACTGGTGCATGCCGGACGGGTCGATGCCGATACGCATATGCTCGTCGACCTCCAGGCTGGCGCCCATGCGGCCCAGCAACTCCATCGTGGTCGTTACGTCCCGGAGGTGGGGAACGTTGCAGATCTTCGACGGCCCGTCGGCCAGCAGGCTGGCAACCAGTATCGGCAGAACGGCGTTCTTCGCGCCGGAAATCCAGACCTCGCCATCCAGCCGCAGCCCCCCGGCAATCTGGATACTCGCCATCAGCCGTTTTCCGGCTCCGGCAGTTCGGTGCGCAGCGCCAGGGCATGTATTTCATTGCCCATCAATTCCCCCAGCGTGGCGTAAACCATCCGGTGGCGCTGCAGCGTGGACTTGCCCGCAAAAACCGGGCTGCGCACCACGGCCTCGAAATGGACGCCGTCGTCGCCCGTGACGCTGACGTCCGCGTTTTTCAAGCCTGAACGTATCATTTGCGCAATGGTCGTGCTATCCATAGACTAACATCCTTCATTTCCTGACCGGGCGTCAAAACCAGAGCCTCTCAGACCAGGAAAACGTTTAAAATACGTTGACCGGAGGGCCTTGGGGGAACAAACGGACCTGAACCACGATGAACGATTATGATAATGGATTCCAGCGCCATTAAAAACTCCCGACCCATGCAGACAGGAACACACGCCGAACGGCAGCGACCGCATCAACCCGCCCCGGAATGCCATCGGGCATGCTGATCGCCATCATCCAGTTGGTCGCTGGCTTCCTGCTGCTGGTGTGGGGCGCGGACCGGCTCGTTGCCGGCGCCTCCGCCAGCGCACGCAACCTTGGGGTTTCGCCGCTGGTCATCGGTCTGACCATCATCGGTTTCGGCACCTCGGCGCCGGAACTCGTCGTGTCGGCAGTCGCGTCGCTCAACGGCAGCGAGGGGCTTGCGGTCGGCAACGCCATCGGCTCGAACATTGCCAATATGGGGCTGGTGCTTGGCGTCACGGCCCTGATCTACCCGCTGCGGCTGGAATCGAGGGCACTGAAACGCGAATACCCGATGTTGCTGCTGATCATGCTGGTATGCTTCCTGATGGCGCTGGACGGCACCTACAGCCGCCTCGAGGGCTGGACACTGATCAGTATGCTGCTCGGCGTGGTGCTCTGGATCGTTCGCATCGGTCTGCGCCGCTCACCCTCCGACCCGCTGGCCGAGGAATTCGAAGCCGAGATTCCCAAGGACATGCCACCCCGCGTCGCCCTGTTCTGGCTCGTCACCGGGCTCGTGGTGCTGCCGGTCAGTTCGAAGT
>Ga0210122_1000158_pt1 | contig 21045 bp, 12 predicted proteins | sample Muzzi_CordB_D2_FD_185530 | JGI IMG/M metagenome (GOLD analysis project Ga0210122, IMG submission 185530) | Wetland microbial communities from San Francisco Bay, California, USA, that impact long-term carbon sequestration - Muzzi_CordB_D2 (SPAdes) | ecosystem: Environmental > Aquatic > Marine >... | reverse complement strand
AATGGTGCCTACATTCTCCTGAACCCACCTCCATGCCGGCAGGCTCGAGTGCTGTGCCACCACTCGCTGCAAGCGCTTGCGCAGGTTCGCCCTGACAAGGCGGAACGGTGTAATGAAGAAGATCTCCGGTTCTTCGATCCCGGCATGGAACAAGCGAGTCAGAAGCCGGGCGGCCAGCTCTCCCTCTGGCGGGGACCAATGGCCTGGCTCTCCACCGTCCAGGTGAAACCAGCCGCTCTGGCCAAGCACCGCACCGATCGGGCTGGAGGCCGATGGCGTTGCCTGAACCATCAGGCCGTCGTAGGCAACCTGGTTCGCGATTCGGAACATCGGCTGCTCACAGCGTCGGTGCACCCGGAGCGGCGAGCCCACCCAGACATCCCCGTCCGCCTGGAGGAGGGTGGTCCCGAACCAACTCGCCCGATCCGCGAGCGACTGCACCGAGACGCGCGGTGCGGCCCAGGCATCCGGGTCGACGCCGTACTCGGCCATGACCGCGTTCGTCAGCCGCTGGGGCATGCTCACGACAGGTGGGACTTGCATCGGGTCACCGATCCCAATCACCCGGCGAGACCGCCACGCGGCTCCCACCGCGGCTTGCGGAACCGCTTGCCCCGCCTCGTCGATCAACAGCCAGCCGAGCTGCTCGCGCCCGAGCGGTCCGAACATCCGCGATACCGAAGCGAAGGTGGTCGAAAGCACAGGGACCACCAGGAACAGGCTCGCCCAGAGCGAGCGCCTGGCCGGCTCCTGTTTGTCGGTGAGCTTCCTCCCCTTGAGCAGCATCATGGCAGCACCGAGGTTGTGCCGGAGCCTTGGTGCTGCAGCGTCGATGAAGGCACGGTGAAGCTCGAAGCAGGCACCAAAGAGATCATCCCGAGCTGCCTGAAACCGCTCGCTCAGCCAGGGAGATAGCTTCTGTCGCTCCTCCTCGGGCAGAGACCAGAAGCGCCGGTCTGGCAGCCTCTCGCCGAGCTCTTGGCGCGCCTGGGCGAGGATCGTCCGGATTTCCTCCAGCCGCCGCTCGAGGTCGGCCAGGCGCTGGCTTCCCGCTCGGATCCGGAGCTCCAGCTCGTCCCGCTCCGAGCAGGCGACCTGCCAGGAGTGCTCGGCCTCTTGCTCCGCATCCCTGGCCTCCTGCACCCTGCCCACCTCGATCGCCATCCGGGCCCGCCACTCTCGGAATCGGCGGCTGCGAAACAGTCGAGCGAGGAAGCCGGGCCGCACACTCAGCAAGGCGTCACGGTCGGCAAGGGCATCCTGCGTCCGCTGCCGCCCGCGTTCCAGTGTCAGCTCGAGCAAGCCGGCCTTGTCGCTGAGCTCGACAGCGCGGCCTCGGAGGGTGTCGAGCTCACCACGAAGGGCGTCGACTGACCGCTCAACCTCCGACCGCTCTTCGAGAGCCTTCTTCGCCGATTCGAGCCGCCGCCTCTCTTCTCCCGCTCGTTCCAAAGCGGCTCGGAACTGTTGCCTGGCCGTCCGCCACCGCGCCAGCGCCTCCCCCCGATCCCGTGGAGCACCTTCCAGGAACAGCACCTCGGGCGGCTCCTCTTCTTGGCGTCCGTCCTCCTCCCCGCCCCCACCCTGCTCCTCATCGAGCTGCTCGCCCTCCGACTCTGGATTCCAGCCCTCGACAATCCCACGCAAGTACCCCTGCATGCCGCGGCTTCGATCCCACCAAAAGGCATCGACGAAGTCCCGGCGATTCGCCGAGTTTCCGAGAACCGCCGCGGACAGGCCCCAGGCCAAGCCCCCTTCAAGCTCCTTCCGACCGGACCTTCCCTGGAGAACGCGGTCCGCAACGCTCGCGAAGTAGCGCAAAGGCGTCTCCAAATCGTCCGCGACCGCATCGATGGCGGGAATCTCCCGGCTGATGTTCTCGACCGCCTTGTTGTTGCTGGAGGCGACGGCAATCTCGTGCCCCAACAAGCTCTCATCGAGCGCCCACAGATGGAGAAACCCTCGACCAGCAGCCATGGAGGCCACGTGAGTGAATGCCCCTTGTGGATCCTCGAAGCTCTCCATGGCGATGGAGCGATCCAAGACCACCTTGGCGACGACATCGCGCAGAAGGGTCGTCTTGCCGGTCCCCGGCGGACCGTTGATGCCCACCAGGCCCGCCTCTGCAAGCTCATGCAACGAGTGATTGACCGCCGCCTGCTGCATCATGACGAGCGGGTACCGACCGCGGACCGGCCAACGGGAGAGGGGAATGCGTTCGGGAGACAAGGTCTCGTCGACGACCGACGGGTCCCGCACAACGTCGACTCGCTCCCGGCGCGGGTGGCCGATCACCAGGGCGTTCAGCGCACACCCCACGTCGCCAGACCGAAATGCGTTTCGGACCCGGTCCAAGTCCTCAAGGAAGAAGCTGTTGAGCAGTTCGGGCTCCGGTGCTTCGAAAACCCGCCCCCAGACCGGTACGCGCACGCAGACCGGATCGAAGCCCACCTCGTCCGAAGGCAACCGAAGACGGCCGACGAGCCAACGGGTCACTCGTTCCAGGTCGTCGGAGGTGACCGGCAGCACCTCTCCGTCCTCGTCCATCCTGACGAGTCGCTGCTCCAACTCCTCGCATAGCCGGCGCTCCTCTTCCGGGAACCGGGCTAGTACGCGGAGCTCGCCTGCCCGAACCCGGCCGTAGCCCCAGGCGAAGCTCGACAGGAAGTTCTTCCCTTCTGCAGGGCGACCACGCCCGTCCAGCACCACGACGGCCAGCGGAACCGATCCACGAATCGGGCGTGGTCTCTCCGGGCTTTCGTCAGGAAACAGCTCAAGGAGATCGGCAGTCGCCTCCGAGAGGTTGAGCTCCCCGAGATGGACGAACCAGTACACACCCCGTTGCCGCCCCTTGGGGCCATAGCGCGGCTCGTTCCAGGGCTCCGCGTGCTCTTCGGACCGGACCATCTGCCGCCCCATGGCCTCCAGCTCTTGAGGCTTCGGCAGAGGCTGGGGCTCCAGCACCTCCAAGGTGATCCATCCGGCAAGCAGGGACTCGATGTCCTGCTCCGGAGCAGCCTGCTCAGGGTCCTTCGCCAATTCTGGTACTGACTTGGGAGCGAGCTCGGGGGTCAACGGCTCCCCGAACTCGGTAGAGCTAGCAGATCGAGACTCGGTCACCTGCTCAGGAGGTTCTTGTGCCGGCTTTGGAGTCACCGGTTCGGACGGCTGTACCCTGTCCCAGGCTCCCTGTTTGGAGGATTTGATGGTGTCTCGCTCGAGAGCAGCTACCACCTTGCGCGCCAGAGCTACCGCCCGGCGCGTCTTCCGGTGTGCAAGCTCGCCCCGGAGGATCTTCAGTTTCTCAGAATCGCCCCCAGCACTCGCAAAGATCTCCTCCAGCTCGCCGATGCGCTTCTTGAAGTACGGCCGAGACATCGCAAGATCGAAGCGATTCTACCTGGCGCAGAAAGAGGACATGGGACCAGGGGCCGCCGCCGGCCAGTTCCGTAAGACTTCCCGACGCTCGCTACCCGACCCGAGACAGCAGAGCCAAACGCACTACATTCGCTGGTAGATCGTCCCGCGGTCTCCTACTCGCAGGACCAAGACGACCAGGCGGTCGTCTTCGATGGTGCAGAGGAGGCGGAATCGGCCGACGCGGTAGCGCCAGAGGGGTGCAGATTGACCTTTGAGCGCCCGTCCGAGGCGGCGCGGGTCGTCGGCAGCCGCGATGCGTTCTCTGAGGAAGCGGACGATCCGCTGTTGAGAGTCGCGATCGAGCTTGCGGAGCTCGCGGGCGGCCCTGGCGTCGACCTCAACGGTCCAGGCCAAGCTCTCGCTCCAGCTCCTCGAGCGGAACCCGCTTCTCAGGCTTCTCCAGCCGCTCGATCGCGATGAAGCGGTCCTCCATCTCGTCCAGGTGGGCCAGGATCGCTTCCCGGGCGTAGAAGCTCTTGGTGCGCCCGGTCGCCTTGGCGAGAGCCGTCAGGCGGCGTTCGGTGTCGGCATCGAGTCGGATGGAGAGCATGACGGGGCTCCTCAGGTGTACGACGAGTATGACACGTCGGACACCTTCCTCGCCAGCCAGTCAACCTTGGCGTCTCTCCATGAGGATCTTCACCCGGCCGTCGCAGAGCGTAGGGTGCGCTTCAGCGCACCAGACCATGCCCCGGTGCGCTGAAGCGCACCCTACCGGCCTGCCGAACCGACTCCCTCGGGGCGCTCAGGACGCCGGCACGTCCGGCGCGTCGCCGGGGGTGGCGCGGAGCTCTTCGCGCAGCAGCTTGCCCCATCGGCCGTTGTAGGGGTGGACCTTGCGGGTCGGTCGGCCGTCGTGGACCAGGGGGCGGCCGGAGTTGGCCCAGCCGAAGAGGGAGCCCCGGAGGTTCTTGACGTCGGTGTAGCCCTTCTCTTCCAGCTCTTCCGCCAGCTCCGCCGCCCGCAGGCCGACCGAGCAGTAGACGACGATCTCCCGGTCCCGGGGCAGGTCGGCGAGGGCGGCGAGGGCCTCGGCGAGGGTCTCCGCCCGCACCGCGCCCTCGATGTGGCTGACCGCGTACTCCTCCGGGCCGCGGACGTCGAGCACCACCGTCCGGCTCTCGGGCGCCCGCTCCAGGTCCCGCTCCAGCTCGTCGTAGCCCACGTGCTCCACGTCCGGGTAGCGCTCTTCGATCGCCTCGGCGATCATCGGCAGGTCTTCGGGCGACCCGAGGCCGAGGCTGACCCCCAACAGGGGGCTGACCAGGGCGAGGGAGAGAGCGGCGGCGCGCCGTTTTCCTGAGCTGCTGCGGGACGTGGATCGGGGCATGAAGGGAAGTTTCCCGGAGACGTTCACCCCAGCCAACACCCGGAGGGGCGGGGCTCTTCCCCGCCCGGCCGATCTGCCACCGCCCTGCCACAGGTCCGCTGTAGAATCGCCGGTCCGTCCTCGGCGCCAGGCTCGGCGCCCCAGCCAGGACCGCTCCGCCGCGCCGTTCGAGCGCCCGATTGCTCCGGTGATCGAACGGAGAGAACAAAACCGATGCGCCGGGACTACGTACAACAGGAGATCGAACGTTCGGTGGCCGCCTCGAGGCTGGCACGCCACGTCCGTCAAGGCACTCCACGTCTCCACCCGAACCATCGAGCTCCAGGGAGGGTGTCCGTGAGCTTTTCCAGAACCTACCGAGCCGGCGCACGCGCCGTCGTGACCGCGCTCGTTCTTTTCGCCATCGGAGCGTCCGGCCCGGGCGTGCTCCGGGCGGCGGAGACCTCCGCCACGCAAGCCGAGGCCCGGCCGCTCACCCTCCGGGACGCGGTGGCCGGCGCGCTCGACAAGAACGAAGGCATCCGCATCGAGCGCTCGGTGCTCGACGCCGCTCAGGCCGCCGTCGAGGGCGCCCAGGGGGCGTACGATCCGCTCCTCACCGTGGGCGCCGGGTGGCGGTCGGTGACGGCGCCGGTCAACTCCGCCTTCTCGGGCGCTCCGGAGGGCGAGCCCGCGCCGACCGACCGGACGACCGAGGCGAGCGCTTCGGTGGCGCAGCTCCTGCCGACCGGCGCCCTGGTCTCGGTCACTACCGGCTCGTCCCGCGCCACCACCGACGGGGCGTTCACGTTCCTGTCGCCCGCCTACCAGACCCAGCTCGGCGTCGAGCTCCGGCAACCGCTGCTGCGCGATCGGAAGATCGACCCGGCGCGGCTCGGCCTGCGCGTCGCGGCGGCTGACCGGGATCGGGCCGCCGCGTCGCTCCGGCGCGAGGTCATCGAGACCGTCGCCGCGGTCGAGAGCGCCTATTGGCACCTGGTCGCCGCGCAGCGGGCGGTGCTCGTACAGGAGGAGACGGTGGACCTCGCCGTCCGGCAGCTCGAGGAGACCCGGGTGCGGATCGAGAGCGGCTCCTCGCCCGAGACCGAGATCGCCCAGCCGCGGGCCGAGCTCGAGCGGCGGCGGGGCGATCTCCTGGCCGCCCGCGAAGCGGCCTCCCGCGCCGAGACCGCCCTCAAGATCCTGATCCTCGGAGACGACACGGCCGCCTGGGCCGAGCGGCTCGAACCGGTGGACGACATCGTGGTGCCGATCGAGCCGGTCGACCTCGCGACCGCCATGGACGGCGCCCTCGCCGCCCGGCCGGAGCTCGACCTCGCCGAAGCCGGCATCGAGCTCCGGCGGAGCGAGACCACGTTCGCCCGCGACAGGATCCGGCCCGCGCTCGACCTGGTGGTCGCCTACGGCCGCTTCGGCCTTGCGGGCTCGCGCAACCCGGCGGGATCGGACATCCCGGGCCTCTCGGGCGACGTGCCGGCGGGGCTCGAGGGCAGCTTCGGCGACGCCAGCGAGCAGCTCGTGAACGGCGACTTTGACGACACCCGCGTGGCGCTCGAGCTTCAGGTGCCGATCGGCAACCGCGCCGCCCGGGCCGACGCCCGGATCGCGGAGAACGCTCAGCTCCAGGCCGAGGCCGACCTCTCCCGGCTGCGCAAGGCGATCCGCGCCGAGGTGCTGGACGCCGCCGCGGCGACCGAGACCGCGGGCGCCCGGATCGACGCCGCCCGCGCGGCCCGCGAGGCGGCGGAGACCCAGCTCCGGGCCGAGGAAGACCGATTCGACGTCGGCCTCTCCACCAACTTCCTCGTCCTGACCCGCCAGAACGACCTGGCCACCGCCCGGCTCGCCGAGATCGAAGCACTGACCGATTACCGCACCGCACGGACCGAAATGGCCCGCGCCACAGGCTCACTCCTCGAACAGCGGGGAATCGCGCTCGAGTGAAGAGCGTTCACTCCGAGTCAAGGAGACTCCTCCCATGGCAAAACGAATGATCCTGATGCTGGCCGTCGTCGCCATCGCGCTGACGGTTCTCGGCACTGTCAAATACCAGCAGGTCCAGGCGGAGATCGCCGCGGGGGCCGGCTTCCAGCCACCGCCCGAGGCGGTCACCACCATCGTCGCCCGGCAGCAGCAGTGGAACGTGACGCTCTCCGCCATCGGCACGGTCACCGCCGTCAACGGCGTGACGGTCGCCGCCGACCTCCCCGGCATCGTCGAGCGGATCGTCTTCGAGTCGGGCCGGCCGGTCCGCCAGGGCGACGTGCTGGTCAAGCTCGATACCCGGCAGGAAGAGGCTCAGCTCAAGGCTGCCGAAGCGCAGCGCGACCTCGCCCGGCTGCGGCTCGACCGGATCGAAGGCCTGCGCGAGAAGGGGGTCACCTCCCAGGCCGAGCTCGACGACGCCCGGTCCGCGTTCACCCAGGCGGACGCCCGGGTCGGCGAAATCGAGGCGACGATCGCCAGGAAGACGATCCGGGCGCCCTTCTCCGGCATCCTCGGCATCCGCCAGGTCAACCTGGGCCAGTACCTCTCCGGCGGCGCGCCGATCGTGCCCCTCCAGTCTCTTCAGCCGATCTACGTCGATTTCTCCGTGCCCCAGCAGCAGGTGGGAAGGCTCCGCGTGGGCACCGAGGTGGCCGTGACGCCGGACGATCCGCCCGCCGACAGCGCCTCCGGCCAGGCCCTCGCTCCCCATCGGAGGATGGTCGGCAGGGTGAGCGCCGTCGACTCGGTGGTCGACCCGTCGACCCGGAACGTGCAGGTCCGGGCCACGTTCGACAACCCGGAGTCGATCCTGAAGCCGGGCATGTTCGTCGAGGCCCGCGCCACCCTCGGGGCGGGCAGCTCGGCCGTCACCCTGCCCGCCACGGCGATCAGCTACGCGCCCTTCGGCGATTCGGTCTTCGTGGTCGAGGAGATGGAGGGTCCGGACGGCAGCCCCTACCGCGGCGTGCGCCAGCAGTTCGTCAAGCTGGGCGGCTCTCGCGGTGACCAGGTGGCGATCCTCTCCGGCGTCGAACCGGGCGAGGAGGTGGTCACCTCGGGGGTGTTCAAGCTGCGCAACGGCGCCGCGGTCTTCATCAACAACGAGGTCCAGCCGGGCAATGACCCAGCGCCCGAGCCGGAGAACTCATGAAGCTCACCGACCTCTTCATCAGGCGGCCGGTCCTCGCGGTCGTCATCAACCTGATCATCCTGATCGCCGGCCTCCAGGCCGTGCGCTCGCTGTCGGTGCGCCAGTACCCGCGAAGCGACAGCGCGGTGATCCGGGTGACGACCGCCTACATCGGCGCCAACGCCGACCTGGTGCGGGGCTTCATCACCACGCCCCTCGAGCGGGTCATCGCGAGCGCCGACGGCATCGACTACCTCGAGTCGTCGAGCACCCAGAGCGTGTCGACGATCACCGCGCACCTCGAGCTCAACTACGACACCAACGCGGCCCTGACCCAGATCCAGGCCAAGGTCGCCCAGGTACGAAACGACCTTCCTCCCGAGGCCGAGGCGCCGATCATCCAGCTCGAGACGGCGGACGCCCAGTTCGCCTCCATGTACATCGGCTTCTCGTCGGACGACCTCGACCAGAACGAGATCTCCGACTACCTGCTGCGGGTGGTGCAGCCGAAGCTCTCCGCCGTGGCCGGAGTCCAGCGCGCCGACATCCTCGGTGGCCGCACTTTCGCCATGCGCATCTGGCTCGATCCGAACAAGATGGCGGCCCGCGGCATCTCGCCGTCGGACGTGCGCCAGGCGCTCTCCCAGAACAACTATCTCTCCGCCCTCGGCCGGACCAAGGGCTCCATGGTGTCGGTGAACCTGGTGGCCAACACGGACCTCCAGACCGCCGAGGAGTTCCGCCAGCTCGTGGTCAAGGAGAAGGACGGCGTGGTCGTGCGCCTCGGCGAAATCGCCGACGTGGCCCTGGGGGCCGAGAGCTACGACTCGGAGGTCCGCTTCAGCGGCCAGACGGCGACGTTCATGGGCGTCTGGGTGCTGCCGACGGCCAACTCCCTCGACGTCATCCGTCGCGTGCGTGCAACGATCCCCGAGATCGAGGCCCAGCTCCCGACCGGCATGCGGGTGGCGGTGCCCTACGACGCGACCGGCTACATCGAGGACGCGCTCCACGAGGTGCTCAAGACCCTCTCCGAGACGCTCCTGATCGTGATCTTCGTGATCTTCCTCTTCCTCGGGTCGGTGCGCTCGGTGCTCATCCCCGTGGTCGCCATCCCGATCTCGCTCATCGGCGCGGTCTTCTTGATGCTGCTGGCCGGCTTCACCATCAACCTGCTGACGCTGCTGGCCATCGTGCTGGCGGTCGGGCTGGTGGTGGACGACGCGATCGTCATGGTGGAGAACGTGGAGCGCCACCTTCACATGGGGGAGACTCCCGTCCAGGCGGCGATCCTCGCTGCCCGCGAGCTGGCCGGCCCGATCATCGCCATGACCATCACCCTGGCGGCGGTCTACGCGCCCGTGGGCCTCCAGGGCGGCTTGACCGGCTCGCTCTTCCGGGAGTTCGCCTTCACCCTGGCGGGAGCGGTGATCATCTCCGGCATCGTGGCGCTGACGCTGTCGCCGATGATGGGCTCGAAGCTGCTCCGCAAGGGTGACACCCAGCGCGGTTTCGCCGGCATGATCAACCGCCACTTCGAGGTCGTCCAGCGCACCTACGCGCGCATGCTCTCCGCCACCCTCGCCTACCGGCCGGTGATCCTGGTGCTCTGGGCCATCGTGGCGATCCTCACCGTGCCCTTCTACATGTTCTCCAAGAAGGAGCTGGCGCCGACCGAGGACCAGGGCATCGTGTTCGGGATCGTCCAGGCCGCGCCCAACTCGACCCTCGACCAGACCTCCCTCTACACCCTGAAGGTCAACGAGGCGTTCGAGTCGATTCCGGAGACCGAGAGCACGTTCCAGGTCACCTTCCCCACCGGCGGCTTCAGCGGCATGGCGGCCACGCCGTGGAGCGAGCGCACCAGGACCACCGAAGAGCTCCAGGTGGAGCTCGCCGGCAAGGTGGCGAAGATCCCCGGTGTGCGGGTGATCCCGTTGGTGCCGCCGGCCCTGCCCGGCGGCGGCGATTTCCCCGTCGACTTCGTCATCGCCTCGACCCGCGAGCCGGAGGAGCTGGTCACCTTTGCCAACCAACTGGTCCAGAAGGCGTTCCAGAGCGGCCTCTTCATCTTCGCGGACGGGGATTTGAAGTTCGACCAGCCCCAGGCGGAGGTGGTCTTCGACCGCGACAAGCTCCGCTCCCAGGGGGTCGACCTCGCCCAGGCCGGCCGCGATCTCTCGACGATGCTCGGCGGCAACTACGTCAACCGGTTCAGCATCCAGGGCAGGAGCTACAAGGTCATTCCCCAGATCAAACGGGCCGACCGCCTGACCCCGGACCAGCTCTCCGAGATCTACATCACCGGGCCGAACGGCCGGCTGGTGCCGCTCTCGACCTTCGCCACGCTCGAGACCAGCACCCAGCCGCGGGAGCTCAAGCGCTTCCAGCAGCTCAACGCGGTGCGCATCCAGGGGGTGATCCCACCGGGCGTGCCGCTCGACGCGGCGCTCGGCTTCCTCGAGCAGGAGGCGGCGAAGATCCTGCCCCCGGGGTTCACCGTCGACTACGCCGGCCAGTCGCGCCAGCTCCGCACCGAGGGGAGCAAGTTCCTCGGCACCTTCCTGCTGTCGGCGATCCTGATCTACCTGGTGCTGGCGGCCCAGTTCGAGAGCTTCCGCGACCCGTTCATCATCCTGGCCGGGTCCGTGCCGCTGGCCTTGGCCGGTTCGCTCTCGTTCTCGTTCCTCGGCCTGACGACGCTCAACATCTACAGTCAGGTCGGGCTCATTACCCTGGTCGGCCTGATCGCCAAGAACGGCATCCTGATGGTCGAGTTCGCCAACGAGCTCCAGGAGACGGGCAAGGACAAGCTGCACTCGATCATCGAGGCGTCGGCCACGCGGCTCAGGCCGATCCTGATGACCACCGCCGCCACCGTGGTCGGCCACACGCCGCTCATCCTCGCCTCCGGCCCGGGGGCGGGCGCCCGCAACTCGATCGGCATCATGCTGGTCACCGGCATGATCATCGGCACCGCCTTCACGCTCTTCGTGGTGCCGTCGATCTACATGTTGGTGGCGAAGACGCGGGAGGTGGAGGTCGAGGAGGGCGAAGGGGAGGCCGGGACCGAGGCCGGCGACGGGGAGACCCTCCCCGGCCTGGCGGCGGCGAGCTGAGGACGGGCGTCGAGGGACGGGCACCTCGCCCGTCCCTCGACCGGGTCACCGGAACCGGTGACTCGGGAACCCTGCTAGAAACAACCGCTGCAGTTCTGACCGCCGAAGGTGAAGTCATCGGCCGCGTCGAAGTACTCGTCGCCGCAGTCGGTGGCGAAGGGGTTGGTGCAGCCGCCGTGGATCCGGCAGCACCGGTCGTGGTCCTTGCAGTCGGTGGTGTAGGAGCCGGCGCCGCCGCTCCCGCAGCTCGCGCCGCAGCGGCCGAGGCAGTCGCTCGAAGAGCTGCAGCCGGCGTAGGTCGGCGTATTGCTCCAGCAGTGGGTCGAGGCGTCGTGGTACGAGTTGTAGTAGTAGTAGCCGCACCCGCCCGCCAAGTAGACGATGCCGTCGTCGCTGTCCACCTGGCACGCGGCGGCACCGATCTCGCCTTCGAGCGCGAGAAGCGCTGCGCCGATGGGCATCTCGACGCCGATCTCCTGCGGGGCGTTGATCTCGAGAGCGCCGATCTCGATGCCCGCCGGAGCCTCACTCAGGTAGTTGGCGAGCCTGTGCAGCATGTCCCAGCGCTGGTCCAACGGGGCCCGCTTCGAACGGAGCCGGTTCTCGATCTGACGGGTGAGCTCCCGGAGGGCCAGGATCTCGTTCTTCTGGATGAGCCCGCCATGGCCGTCCAGCAGAACGGAGCGGGCCGCGAAGTCGTAGACGGCATCGACCGCGAGCGCGCCGACCCGGAACTGGTAGGCGATGAGATGGGGCTCGCCCATCCGAGCCTCGAACCGCACGGGCGCCTCCACCCCCGATAGCACACCCACCACCTCGCTCTGGCTCTCGAGCTCCATCCGCATCGAGCTCTCCGGACCGTTCGTCGCCTGGGCGCCCGCCGGCAGCGCCGCGGCGAGCGACAGGATCAACAGCGAGACGGCGACCAGAACCCTCTCCATCGAAGGGGAACGCAAGGAAGACAACGACATGCACAGCTCCTCTCTAAGCTCCAGTTGGTACCGGCCGGGCAGAGCCTGTGCCGGCACATCCGATCGGCCAAGCACGATGGCCAAATGACGATTCCTGCATACGGTATCAACGAAAATACTTAGAGACAACATCCACCCCTCCTCCCAAGGACGCCGCACACCGCCCGCGCGATGGGAGGCGCTATCGGCCCGGGAGAGCCCCCGCTGCAACCCTGCCCGACCGGCGCCGTATCCTCCTTCGCCCCCTGGATGAGCCCGCGAAACCACACGACGAGAAGAGGAGAACGGCATGAGAGCAACCACGATCTTGCGCGTCCTGCTGTGCCTGGCGATCCTGGGAGCACCGCTCGCGCTGAGCGCCCAGGGGACGGAAGAGATGGCGGCTGCCGCGGCGCCGGCGAAGGACGCCTCCGCGCCCAAGAGCTTCGTCACCAACCACTCGATCGAGATCGGCGGCGAGCGCCTCGCCTACCGGGCGGAGGCGGCCGAGACGGTCATCAAGGACGACGACGGCGCCCCGGAGGCGAGCATCTTCACCATCTCCTACGTGCTCGAAGGCGATCACGACCCCGGCCAGCGGCCGATCTCCTTCTTCTTCAACGGCGGCCCCGGCTCGACCGCTGTCTGGCTCCACCTGGGGGCCTTCGGACCCCAGCGACTGGTGCTCGAGGACGGTGTCAACCCGGGAGCACCGCCCTACCAGCTCGCACCCAACCCGTACACCCTGCTGCCCGCCACCGACATGGTCTTCGTCGACCCGATCGGTACCGGCTACAGCCACGCCCTGGGCGAGCACGAGGACTCCGAGTACTGGGGCGTCGATCAGGACGCGTCGTCGCTCGCCCGGTTCATCCGCGCTTACCTGACCGAGCACCGCCGCTGGGGTTCACCCAAGTACCTGGTCGGCGAGAGCTACGGCACGGTCCGCTCGACGCTCCTGGTGGGCGAGCTCCAGCTCGATCTGCTCGACGCGACGCCGCTCAACGGTGTCGTGCTCCTCTCGTCCGCCCTCGACGCCCAGGCGTTTGTCGAGAACCCGCCCGGCAACGACCTGATCTACCTGGCCACGCTCCCGACCTTCGCCGCCATCGCCCACTTCCACGGCCGGCTTCCGGGCGATCCGGGGGACCTCGAGACGGTGCTCCGGGAAGCGCGGGACTTCGCCTCCACGGACTACCTGCTGGCTCTGTTCGAAGGTGATGCGCTCTCCGAAGGGCGTCGGGGTCAGATCGCGTCGCGGCTCCACGAGCTCACCGGCCTGTCGGAGGAGTACCTCCTCCAGAGCAATCTCCGGGTGTCGATCGCCCACTTCACCAAGGAGCTGCTCCGCGACGAGGGCAAGGTGATCGGGATCCACGACGGCCGCTTCCTGGGGCGGGACCCGGACGATGCCGGAGAGACCGTGGAGTGGGACCCCTTCATGCTCTCGATCTCCGGCCCCTTCGCGACGGCGATGAACGACTACCTCAGCAGCGACCTGGAGGCCGACTTCGGAAGCCGCTATGACCTGTTCGACGTCCAGATCCCCATCACCTGGAAGCGGCCCCAGAACGACCGCTGGACCGGCGGCGCCCTCAACGTGACCGAGTACCTGGCGGCGGCAGCCGCGGCCAACGACGACTTCCGGGTGTTCGTCGCCACCGGCTACCACGACCTGGTGACGAGCTTCTTCGGCGTCGAGCACACCTTCGACCACAGCGGCGTCCCCAAGGACCGGATCACGCTGCGCAACTACTTCGGGGGGCACATGATGTACCTCCACGACCCGTCCCTCGAAGCCATGAGCAACGACATCAAGGCGTTCATGGGAGCGGAGTAGCCCGGATCGTCCTCGCTTGCTCAAGGGAGCCGGAAAGTCGTCGATGCCGACGCCGGCCAGGAGCATCAGTTGGGTGCTCCGGATGCCCACGGGGCGCAGGATCTCGCCGTACATCTGGGGCACGCCCGCGCCGCCCGAAGCGGCCCGCATCCGGCCGCTCGGGCCACCCCATCCCGGAGCTTCGGAGGCCGTGCCCCGAGGTGCCGGCCCGTGCCGTCGCCGGTCTTGGCTTCTGATCGTCCAGCCGCTAAGATGCATGTCCCTCGATTCAATTGGGTCAGGATCGCCATTCGCCATGAGCACGAAGCTTCACCGTATGTTCCCCACCCGTGAGCGCTTCGTGGAGGACTTTGTCCGCCGCCTCTCGGAGCGGGGTATCGAGCTCAACCTGCCCGGCGAGCAAGCGCCGCCCACCGGCACCGTCCTCCACCTGGATCTCCGGCTCGAAGACGGTACGTCGCTGATCGTCGGCACCGGCGAAGTGACCGAGGGCGGCCACCCCGGCGACGCGTTCCGGGTGCGGTTCCTGGACCTCAGCAAGCAGACCCGGGCCAACCTCGGCGAGTTGGTGGTCAAGGCCGCGTCGATCCCGGCCTCGCACCGCCGCCCGGCATCGGCCGGCTCCCAGAGCCTCGTCGACCTGGTGGCTGAGACCTACGGCGACGAGACCCCGCCCGGCATGACGGACAACAGTGCCGTGATGGTGCCGCCCGACGCCACGGCAACGGCCACGGCCCAGGTCCAGGCCGCGGCCGGGCCCGCCCCCGCTGCTCCCGCCCAGCCCGCGCCGGCGAGCGCGCCGGCGGCTTCTCCTGCTCAGGGGCCCAAACGCTCTTGGCGCACCCAGATCAGCCCCGGCGTACTCGTCATCGCGATCGTCGCCGGCGCCGCGGGCGCGGCGGCCCAAGCCTGGTTCGACGACCTGGCCGACTTCGTCTGGCACCTGCGGGACGACTCGGGATCCGTCAGCCAATCGGCGGTGGTCGACCTGCTGCCCACGAACGTCGCACCCTCGGACTTCTCCTCGGAGAAGGAATCCGCCGAGGGTGCCCAAGTGGATCCGCTCGCCCAGACCGGAGGGGAGACCGAGCCGGAGGGCGGGAACGCCGCCGGCGAGGCGGTTCAGGCAACCACCACACCCGCGGAAGGCCTCGCGCCCGATCCGGAGGCTGCACCGGAGGGAGCGGAAGCCTCCACGCTCGCCATCTCGCCGGCCGACAGGGTCCGGCTGATCACCTGGGAGCAGGGCGTGGACTCCACGGTCATCACGCTGTGGGGGAACGGTTCCTTCCTGACGAACCGGGTGTCGTACTTCGAGATCCCGGGCGGTCAACCGCGCATGCTGATCAAGCTGCGGGGCATCGACCTGCCGTACCGGGAAACGGTCCTGGCGCTCGGCACCGCGGAGGTCGTGCGGCTCCGCACCGGCTTCCATCCCCAGTCTCAGGTCAACGAGCTCCACCTGGCGCTCGATCTCGCGGCCTCCGGCATTGGCATCGAGCGCATGGAGCGCGGAGAGAGCTCGCTCAGCTTCTACCTGGGTCCCAACCCGGACGACGGGGTGGACGCCGTCCCGGCGGAGTAGCCCTGCCCGAGGCGACGAACGGGCGGACCTGCGGGAGCGCCACCACACCGGCGTGCCCGGGGCACCGCGAGGGGCTGTGAGCCATGGAGACCCGGAAGCGTCCCGACCTCCGGCTGATCACCTTCGTCCAGCGCGTCACCTGGTTCCTGGGGCAGCCCTTCCGGCTGTTCTTCGACATCAGAGCCCACATCCCCCACCAGCAGCTTCGCGACTACCGGCGCCAGGGCGGCCGGCGGCCCCTGATCCTCGCCGCCAGCCACGAGCTCGACTTCGACCCATGGCTGGTGCAGATCGCCAGCGGGTTCCGCACCTGGAGCGCCCTGGCCCCGGTCCGCGCCCTGGGAACTCAGGACTGGACCGGCCTCTATCGCCGAATCCGCCGGCTGATCTTCGTTCTCTACTGGCTCTTCGGAGTGATCAGACTGCCGCCGCGAAGCCGCGCGCTGAGTCGCGAAGAGAAGCTCCACCCGGTGCTCGAGGTGCTCCGTCAGGGGGACGTGGTCGGGATCTTCCCCGAAGGCCACGTGCGGCGCCCCGGGGAACCGTCGATCCGGCCGCTCCGGGTCGGCGTGGTCATCCTCCACCGCGAGACCGGCGCGCCGATCGTGCCGCTTGCCATCCGGGTCGAGCCGAAACGCTGGAGGAGGAAGTTCCTGCTCTGGGCCGGCGAGCCGGTGATGATTCCGGAGGAGCTCGGTCTCGAAGAGAGCGCCGAGTGGCTCCGCGGGCGCATCCGCGAGCTCTACGAGCGGACCAAAGAGCTCCGGTAGGAAGGCTCAGAAGGCCGGATCGAAGGGCGCTCCAGGCCGAGGGCTCCCGGCGTGTAGCCGTTCCAGGGTGCGCTGCGTCCTCTTCCACCTACGCTCGGCACAGTACCGGAGCGGTGGCACCGACCGGAAGGAGACCGGTGAGAAGCGCTCGATCCTCCGCACGAACGGGCGGCTGAACAGATCGCGCTGGGCCCCCACCGACTGAACGAGCAGTAACGGGCAGTTGCGGCGGATGAGGTCGACCATCAGAGACCTCGTCGTGGCACCGCCCGAGGCCACCCCCTGGGCCGACGCCGGTCCGGGGGAGAGGAAGCGGTCCGCGGACCGCAGCACGCGCTCGGCAAACCAAGCCAGGCGGTTGGTCCGACCGTCGAGGGCCACCCGGCCGGCGGCGACGGAAAAGAGGGTACGGTGGCCGGCGGCCCGGTCGGACGTCGCGTCCTGAAGGTCGTCCAGGAGCTGAAGCACCACGCCGTAGCCGAAGGCGAACTCGGCCTCCTCGGGCTCGAGCTCTCCAGCCACCAGGTAGGCGTCGGCGAGGACCGAGGTCCCCCCTTTCTCGGCGCTGATCCGGAGCAGGTCCTCCTCCCGAAGGCCGTCACCCACTTCTCCCGTCGGGTCACCGTGCTGCCTGAGGCTCTCGATCTGACCCCGGTGGATCGCCAGGAGCGCCTCGTACACGCGGGGCCAGCGCCACCGGGAAAACTCCCCTTCGATCTCGGATACCCGGTCGAAGACCTGCTCTTCGTGCCGGTCCAGCGCCGCCAACCGCTCCCCGGCCAGACGTCGCCCGAGGCGAGCGTTGAACCGGACCTTGGCAGCGGTGGAGAGCGCCGGATCGTCGAGGAAGTTGTCGGTCAGCGGGTAGAGCATGCTGTAGGCAAAGACCGACGGGGTGGTGATCATCGGCCGGCCGAGAAGCACCTGGAGGCCGTTCATGATCCAGACGTTGCGGAGCGCCTGGAAGAGATCCTCCTCGTCCAGGTCGCCGCCCGGAAGCCCGCGGAGCGCCCGCGCCCGGCGCACGAACTCACCCGTGGCTCGCGAGAACCCGTCGCCGAGGGGGCTCTCCCGATACGCCGCGGGCCAGCCCAACACGTCTTCCGTGAAGTCGCAGATCGTTCCCCCGAGGCGGCGCTCCCAGTCTCGGCGAGCGGCGCTCTCCTCCGGCGCCCGGATCACCTCACGGCAGACGGTCCGCACCAGACGGTCGACCCGGTGGCGGTTCCGCCACCGCCGGAGCCGGCCGAAGCGGGGCCCGATCTGCTCAGCGCTCGGCTCCGCCTCCGAGGTCTCTTGCCAGAGCCTGGCGAAGTGGGCGGTCAACAGCCGCACCTGGTCGGCCAGACCGGTCGAGGGCCGTTCCTCCGCCGCCACCCCCGCATCCGTCGGCGGCGCCATCCATGGACTGGTCCGGTCTGTGATCACAACCCGGCCTACGCCGGGTTCGGACGCCGGGTTTCAGCGCTCGCCAGGGAGCGGGAGAATCATGCTCTGTCCAAGGGGGAGAGTTGGCTGGGAGGCAGGGATTCGAACCCCGATTCTACGGTCCAGAGCCGCATGTCTTGCCGTTAGACGACCTCCCAGCAAGGAGCAGAAGATTACCGAAAGCGCTCTCGGAGGGTCAAGTGCAAAACGGCCCCATTCGACTCGAGACGCTTCACCTCGACCGGACCTTCCGTCGCTCTACAACCGGCCGCCTCGGTGGCCGGATTCCAGGCGGGCTCGCGAAGCCCCCGCGGCTCACCCCTGGGCCTCGAGATACTCGATGAAGTGCCCCAGGTGACGGTCGGTCGCCTCGCGGCCCATCACCTCGACCAGGTCGAAGACCGGCGGACCGGCCTTGTCCCCCGAGAGCGCCATGCGCAAGGGGTGAATCAAGACCGCCGCCTTGACCTCCCGCTCCGTCGCCAGCTCCCGGAGCGCCGCATCCAGGGAATCGATGGCGAACGGCTCCACCTCCCGGTACCGGGAGCGCAGGGCTTCGATCAGCTCCGTCAGGCCCTCCTGCTCGACGAACCGCTGGCAGAGCTCCGGGTCGTAGTCCAGGCGCTCCTCGAAGTAGGGGGCCACCACCTGGGCGAGCTGCCGGAGGTGTTTGGCCCGCTTCCGGTGGAGGTCGACCGCGCGCTCCAGGCGCTCGCGCCCCGGCCCGTCGACCGCCCCGGCCGCCGGCCCACCCTGCTCTTCCAGGAACGGGCCGAGCTGCTCCATGATCTCGGCGAGGGGCAGCCCCGACATGTACTGGGAGTTGACCCAGGCGAGCTTGTCCGGGTCGAACACCGCGGCGGAGGCGTTCAGGCGGTCGACGGTGAAGGCCTCGATCATCTCGTCGCGCGACAGAATCTCCCGGTCGTCGCCCGGCGACCAGCCGAGGAGCGCCAGGTAGTTGTAAAGAGCTTGGTGGAGGATGCCCTGGCTCCGGAACTCCTCGACCGAGGTCGCCCCGGTGCGCTTCGACAGCCGCTTCTTGTCCTGGCCCAGGATCAGCGGCAGGTGGGCGAAGACCGGCACCGGGCCGCCCAGTGCCTCGAACAGGCGGACGTGCTTCGGCGTGTTCGAGAGGTGGTCCTCGCCCCGGATCACGTGGGTCACCTCCATGTGGAGATCGTCGGCCACCACCGACATGTGGTAGGTCGGTGTACCGTCCGAGCGCAGGATCACGAAGTCATCGAGCGCGGCGTCGAGCCCGAACTCCACGTCGCCCCGGACGATGTCGTGGAAGCGGACGATCCCCTCCGGGAGCTTGAAGCGCACGGCGTAGGGCCGGCCCTCGTCGAGAAGGGCTTGGGCCTCCTCGTCCGATAGGCGAAGGCAGCTCCGCGGGTACTTGAAGGTCTGCTTGTGGCTCTGAGCCTCGGCGCGGAGCGCGTCGAGCTCGTCCGGGGTGCAGAAGCAGCGGTAGGCCTTGCCTTCGTCCAGCAGCCGATCGACCAGCTCGCGGTGGCGATCGAGCCCCGCGCTCTGCATGAAGGGCCCTTCGTCCCACTCGATGCCGAGCCAGGCGAGGGCCTCCTGGATCTGCCGGGTCATGGCCTCGTCCGAACGCTTGGTGTCCGTGTCCTCGATGCGCAGGATCAGCGCGCCGCCCCGGCTGCGGCGGAGCAGCTCGTTGTAAATCGCGGTCCGGGCGCCGCCCACGTGGAGGTAGCCGGTGGGCGAAGGGGCGAACCGTACGCGAACGGGACCTGTGGTGGTGTCTTTGGCCATCGTCGTCTCCAGCGGATGGGTCTTCGAGCTGACGGATCGGCGGCGTGCCCGGCCCACTCGAACCTGATCCCGAGCCCGAGTGCGAGCCCGACGTCGAGACGGGGCGGGCGGCTCGGCCCACGGGGGGGCGCGCCGCGCGGAGGGCGCTTCAAGGTATCACGCGATTTCGGGTGCCTCAACCGGGGTTGCGTCGACCCCTCCCCTCGGATGGCGACGCTATACTGGAAGCGGTCCATCCTCCCTGCGGACGCAACCGACTTCTCGGAGGTCCACGATGCCTTCAACGCTCCGCCACATCGTCGCAGCCACCGACTTCTCAGAGCCCGCGGAGCTGGGGCTGGCCTGGGCGGCCAGCATCGCCCGCACCCACGGAGCCGCCCTGACCGTGGTTCACGCCCTGGCGCCACCGATGCCGGTGGCCGACTTCGCCGCGCCGCCGCTCCACGTGGATCGGGAGCTGCGCGAAAGCGCCGAGGAGCGCCTTCACGAGGTGCTGAAGCAGGCGCCCCTCGAAGGCGTTCACACCGAGGTCGCGCTCCGGGACGGCACCCCGTCCCAGGCGATCATCGACCTCGTCGGAGAGGTCGACGCCGGTCTGGTCGTGGTCGGCACTCGGGGCCTCACCGGGTTCCGCCACCTGCTGCTCGGCTCGACCGCCGAGCGGATCGTGCAGAAATCCCCCGTGCCGGTGCTCTCGGTCCATCCGGGCGACGGAGTCCCACTTCACGAGCCGCGCACCATCCTGGTGCCCACCGACTTCTCCGAGGACGCCGAGGCGGCGCTCGCCACCGCCGAGCGGACGCTCCGCCTGGTCGAGGCCGAGACCCGGGTGATCCTGCTCCACGTCTTCCACGTGCCCGCCGAGTACCGCTCCTACGGCCCGGCGGGGAGCTTCTTCGAGTTCACCGAGGAGCTCTCCCAGACCTTGAACGAGCGGATCGCGACCCTTGCCAAACCCTTCCGCGACCAGGGACTGGTGGTCGACGCGATGGTGGCGGAGGGCATCCCGGCCGAGGTCATCGTGCGCGAAGCCGAAGAGCGGCAGGTGGACCTGATCGCCATGGGCACCCACGGCCGCTCGGGCCTGGCCCACCTGCTGCTGGGCTCGACGGCGGAACGGGTGGTCCAGCACGCCGGCTGCCCGGTGCTGACGGTCCGGCACGCGGAGGGGTAGAGGAAGAGTCGGGGGAAGAGGGAACGAGGGGTTCGGGGGAGACCCTGTCGAGTTGGTCCCGGGTCCGTGGTCGCAGGTGGTGAACGCCGTGGCTCAGGTGCCGACAGGGTTTGAGCCGCACCGGGAGACAAGTCGGTTCGCTTCAATTCCTCGAGTGCGTGCCGGAGCTCCTTCCTGGAATTGACAGCGGCCGGACCTGTGCCGGCCGAAGTGTTGGAATTGAAGCGGCCGGACCTGTGCCGGCCGAAGTGCTGGAATTGAAGCGGCCGGACCTGTGCCGGCCGAAGTGCTGGGATTGAAGCGGCCGGACCTGTGCCGGCCGAAGTGCGAGCGTAGCGAGCGGGCCTATTTTCCGTAGTTCGCAGCGCAGGATCGGGGGGGGTTGAAGGGTGATCCGGGCGGATTCGTTGGGTCACGATCGGCCGGCACAGGTCCGGCCGCTTCAAGCGGTTCGTTCGATTGTGTGGTGCCGCGTTGTAGGAGTCGGCCGGCACAGGTCCGGCCGCTTCAAGCGGTTCGTTCGATTGTG
>Ga0210122_1000156_pt1 | contig 21204 bp, 19 predicted proteins | sample Muzzi_CordB_D2_FD_185530 | JGI IMG/M metagenome (GOLD analysis project Ga0210122, IMG submission 185530) | Wetland microbial communities from San Francisco Bay, California, USA, that impact long-term carbon sequestration - Muzzi_CordB_D2 (SPAdes) | ecosystem: Environmental > Aquatic > Marine >... | reverse complement strand
CGGAGCCGGTGCGAAGCGCGCTCATCGAAGGGGCCTCCTGGTGGGCGGATGCCTTCGAGGCCGCCGGCTTCGAGAACGCCTTCCGCGTGGAGGTCCTGCCGGAGGGCGTCCACCCCCTGGACGTGCGCTACAACGTGATCCAGTGGGTGCACCGGTCGACGCGGGGCTGGTCCTACGGCGGCGGCGTGGTCGATCCGCGGACCGGCGAGATGATCAAGGGGCACGTCTCCCTCGGTTCCCTTCGCATCCGTCAGGACATCCTGATCTTCGAAGGGCTCGCCGGCACCGCCAAGACCGGCAGCGGCGCGCCGGACGACCCGGTGGAGCTCGCCCTCGCCCGCATCCGCCAGCTCGCCGCCCACGAGGTGGGCCACACCCTCGGCCTCGCCCACAACTTCGCCGCCAGCACCTACGGTCGAGCCTCGGTGATGGACTACCCGGCGCCGCTGGTCGAGGTGGGGAAGGACGGCGCGCTCGACTTCTCCCACGCCTACGAGCGGGGGATCGGTGGCTTCGACCGCCAGTCGATCCGCTACGCCTACAGCCAGTTCTCTCCGGGCGCCGACGAGTCGGCCGCGCTGGCCGAGATCCTGGCCGAAAACCAGGAGCGGGGCTACGTCTTCCTGACCGACGAGGACGCCCGGGCCCCCGGAACGGCGGCGCCGCGCGCGAGCCTCTGGGACAACGGCTCCGATCCGGTGGAGGGGCTGGCGACGGTGCTCGCCGTTCGCCGTACCGCCCTCGAACGGTTCGGCCAGGAGAACATCCACTCCGGCCGCCCTCTGGGGCTCCTCGAAGAGGCGCTGGTGCCGATCTACTTCTACCACCGCTACCAGCTCGAGGCGGCGACCAAGGCGATCGGCGGGCTCGACTACCGCTACGCCCACCGGGGCGACCCCGCGCCGGAAGCCCGGCCGGCTCCGGCGGAGCGCCAGCGCCGGGCTCTCGAGCTGGTGCTCGACACCCTCGATCCGGAGCTCCTCGACCTGCCGGAGAGCCTGCTCGAGCTGCTCTTGCCCCGGCCCCTCGGCTTCACGCCGACGGAGGAGCTCTTCGGCAGCGCCACCGGCCGGGTGTTCGACGCCCTGGGCGCCGCCGGTACCGCGGCGGAGATGACCCTCTCCGGGTTGCTGCACCCCGAGCGCGCGGCGCGGCTGGTCGACTTCTCACGCCGGAACCCGGAGCTTCCGTCGTTGGGCGAGGTGGAGGCGGCGCTCGTCGAGCGTGCGTTCGGCCAGCTTGGTGATGCGGCGAGCACAGAGCCCCGGCGCCTCGAGATCCGGCGCACGATCCAGGCGGCGGTGGTCCGCGCGTTGATCGATCTCGCCGGGGCGGAGGGCGCGACGCCCGGGGTACGGGCTCGCACCGAGGCTGCCCTGAGCGCCCTCGGCGAGCGGCTCCGGCAGAGCGAGCCGGCGACGGCCGCCACTCCCGAGTCGATTGCCCACCGGGCCTACCTGGTGCGGGAGATCGACCGCTACCTGGGGCGTCTGCGCCCCGAGACGGGCACCGTGCCCGAGCCGGCGCCAGCGCCGCCGGGAAGCCCGATCGGCGGCGGCCTGGCCGGCCTCGCCGACTGGCAGCGGGGAGGCTGCTCCATGGACGGGATGTTCTAAGAAGCGATGCAACGGCCCACCGGCTCCGCGAAGGCGCAACGAGAGAGGAAGAGCGATGGAGAAGAATGAGACGCCCGGCCACGGGCAGAAAGCCAAGCCAGCGGCGGGCTTCGATCCCTACGTGCCGGCAGGCCAGGCGCCTCCGGAGTTCACCGTCCGGGCCGTGCTGACGGGGATCGTCCTCGGCATCCTGTTCGGTGCGGCAAACGCCTACCTCGGGCTGCGGGTGGGGCTCACGATCTCGACCTCGATCCCGGTGGCGGTGTTGACGGTCGCCGCGTTCCGGACGCTCCATCGCAAGGGAGCCAGCACCAGCATCCTGGAGGCGAACACCTCCCAGACGGTCGGCTCGGCGTCGAGCTCGGTGGCGAGCGGTGTGATCTTCACCCTGCCGGCCCTCTTCCTCTGGGGGCTCGCTCCGACGCTCCTCCAGATGACCGCGTTGGCGATGATCGGCGGCGTGCTCGGCATCCTGTTCATGGTGCCGCTGCGCCGGTTCCTGATCGTCCGCGAGCACGACAACCTGCCCTACCCGGAGGGCACCGCCTGCGCGGAGGTGCTCAAGGCGAGCGAGATGGGCGGGGCCCGCGCGAAGGCGGTCTTCCTGGGGCTCGGCGCGGGCGCTCTGCTGAAGCTCCTGACCGCGTGGATCCACGTCATCAAGGACGAGGTCAGCGTGCGGGTGCCGTTTCTCAAGAAGGGCGAGCTCGGGACGGAGATCTCGGCCGCCCTCTTCGGCGTCGGCTTCATTCTGGGGCCGCGCATCTCGACGGTGATGGTCGCGGGCGGCCTGCTCTCGTCGCTGGTGATCATCCCGGCCATCGCCTACTGGGGGGAGGGGCTCACGACCCCGCTCTATCCCGAGCCGACGCTGTTGATCTCCCAGATGGACCCCGGGGACATCTGGACCCGCTACGTGCGCTACATCGGTGCGGGCGCGGTGGCCACCGGCGGCCTGATCACCCTGATCCGGAGCATCCCGACGATGATCGAAAGCTTCCGGATCGGCGCCCGGCAGCTCCGTGCGCGTCTGGGAGAGGGCGATGAGGCCGAGGTGATTGAGCGCACCGACCGGGACCTCTCCTTGGGCGTGGTCGCCGGTGGCCTGGCCGTCCTCGCCCTGATCCTGGGCCTCGTACCGCACATCTTCGGTCCCCTCGAGACCGCACCGATCCGGTTCGCGGCGGCGTTCCTCGTGATCATCTGCGCCTTCTTCTTCGTCACCGTCTCGTCGCGCATCGTCGGGCTCGTCGGCGTGACCTCGAACCCGACCAGCGGCATGACCATCGCCTCGTTGATGCTCACCGCCTCGGTCTTCCTCCTCCTCGGCTGGACCGACGACTCCGGCAAGGTGGCCGCCCTGGTGGTCGGCTGCGTGGTGGCGATCGCCGCGTCGATCGCCGGCGACACCTCCCAGGACTTGAAGACCGGCTACCTCCTCGGGGCCACTCCCAAACGCCAACAGGTAGGGGAGATCCTGGGAGTCCTCACCTCGGCCACCTTCGTCTGCCTGGCGGTCATCTACCTCGACAAGGCGTTCCATCTCGGTTCGGTCGATCTGGCGGCCCCCCAGGCGACGCTGATGAAGCTGGTCATCGAGGGCGTCCTGCAGCAGTCGCTGCCCTGGGCCATGGTCGGCATCGGCGTGGCGCTCGCCCTGGTGGCGGAGATGTTCCGGCTCCCGAGCCTGGCGTTCGCGGTCGGTGTCTACCTGCCGGTCTCGACCATGGTGCCGGTCTTCTTCGGCGGCCTGCTCCGCTGGTGGGCGGGCCGGAGCGCGGCCGACGAGGCCGACCAGGAGACCCGGGTGCAGCGTGGCGTCCTGTTCGGATCGGGCCTGGTGGGCGGCGAGGGCATTCTGGGAGTCGGGATCGCCGTCAGCGCCGTCATCACCAAGACCAAGCCGGAGGGGATCGGATGGCAGTGGGCCGGAGCCTTCGCCCCCGGGCTGGCCGTCGGCGTGTTCGGCCTGCTGGCGCTCTGGTTCTGGTCCCTGGTCCGAGACCGCGGCACGGACGGAGCCTCGCCGGAGTCATGATGGCGGAGCGCCCTTTGTTCTCCTTCGCCGTCGTCCTCGCGCTCGCGCCGATGGTCCTGGCCGTCGCCACCGCCGCGGGCGCTCTCGCCTGCGCCGGCCCGGGGGGAGCGCCCGAAGAACCGCCCGCCCGGCCCGCGGAAGGGGCTCGAAGGCCCGGTGCCGGCCGTCCCGCCGACCTGCCGACGGTGCTGGAGGCCCGGGTGCTCGACGAGCGTCCCCACGCCGCCAACGCCTTCACCCAGGGGTTGCTCCTCGACGACGGCTTCCTCTACGAAAGCACCGGCCTCAACGGGCGCTCGACGCTGCGCAAGGTCGACCCGACGACGGGCGAGGTGCTGGTCCAGCGGGACCTGCCGGCGACGATCTTCGCCGAAGGCCTCGCCCTGGTGCCCTCGGCGGACGGGGATCGGCTGATCCAGCTCACCTGGCAGAACGGCCTGGCGCTGGTCTGGGACCGGGAGCGGCTCGAGCAGTTGGGGGAGTACCGCTACAGCGGCGAGGGCTGGGGCCTGACCTTCGATGGTGAACGGCTGATCATGAGCGACGGCAGCTCCACGCTGACCTTCCGAGACCCGGAGAGCTTCGAGCCGACCGGAGAAGTGAAGGTGACCCTGGCGGGCCATCCGCTCTCGCGGCTCAACGAGCTCGAGTGGGTCGACGGCAAGGTATGGGCCAACGTCTGGGGCTCGACGACGGTGGTCGAGATCGACCCGGCGACCGGAAAGGTGACCGCCACCGTCGACCTGGCCGACCTCGTGACCCGCCTCGATCCGGCCGAGGGCCTGCGGATCGACGTCCTGAACGGCATCGCGTTCCGGCCGGCGGACGAGACAGGCGCCACGGGCACCTTCCTGGTCACCGGCAAGCTCTGGCCCCGGCTGTTCGAAGTCAGCTTCGAGCCCAAGGCACGTTGAGCGCGCCAAGCAGCTTCGGCGGGCGGTGGAGAACCGTAGGTCGTTGCCCGCCGGCGGGGCGGTTCATTAGACTGGGCCCCAGTACATCAAGAGAACGACTCGTCTCCAACGACAGGTAGGGAGGTGCGACCGTGGCTGATGAAACCGTCTGGTACGTGGCGATCGCCGGGCAGCAGCAAGGCCCCTATCCGCTCGCCGAGGTGCTCGGCATGATCCGCGCGGGGCAGGTGGGCCAGGACGCCCACGTGTTCTCGGCCGGGATGGACAACTGGGCTCCGATCACGAGCCGTCCCGAGCTCGCTGGGGCGTTTGCCGGGGCGCCTGCCGCGGCTCCCCAGGCGGCTCCGGTCGCGGCGGCGGCCCCCGGTGGCGGCGCCCACGAGATCGACTACCAGATCTTCGGCGAAGAGATGCAGTTCGTCGAGATCACCCTCGACCCGGGGGAAGCGTGCATCGCCGAGGCGGGCTCCTTCATGTACATGGACCCGGGCATCGAGATGAACACCATCTTCGGTGACGGCTCCGCCCAGGCGGAGAGCGGCGGCTTCATGGGCAAGCTCATGTCGGCGGGCAAGCGCGTGCTCACCGGTGAGTCGCTCTTCATGACCATCTTCGGCAACGGCACCAACCAGCGCCAGGACGTCGCGTTCGCCTCGCCCTACCCGGGCAAGATCATCGCCGTCGACCTGCCGCAGCACGGCCGGAGCCTGCTCTGCCAGAAGGACGCCTTCCTGTGCGCGGCCAAAGGCATCTCGGTGGGCATCGCGCTCCAGAAGCGGATCGGCGCCGGGCTCTTCGGCGGGGAAGGCTTCATCCTCCAGAAGCTCGAAGGCGACGGCCTCGCCTTCATGCACGCCGGCGGCACCGTCGTCTCGCGCCAGCTCCAGCCGGGCGAAGTCCTGCGGGTCGACACCGGCTGCCTCGTCGCCTTCGAAACCACGGTCGACTACGACATCCAGACCGTCCCGGGCATCAAGACCGCCATCTTCGGTGGAGAAGGCCTCTTCTTCGCCCGCCTCACCGGCCCCGGCACCGTCTGGCTCCAGTCGCTCCCCTTCAGCCGCCTTGCAGGCCGCGTCGTCGCCGCCATCCCGAAGGGCGTCACCGGCAGAAAGGGAGAAGGCTCAGTTCTAGGAGATCTTGGCGACGTGTTCATGGGCAGTTGACGAGGAACGCTGGGGCAGGCCATCTCGCGGCGTCCTCGGCCGGAGGCTCCGTGTGCAGGCCCGGGCGAGAGCAAGCGCAGCGGGCTCAAGCCCGGGCCCGACCAGCCCCGCAGCGAGTCTTGGGGCGCTCGGGTGGGTCAGATCGTGGGACCCGCAGGGAGGGAGCGACTGAGGCGTACGTCTGTACGCCGCAGGGAGCTTCCGACCGAGGACACCGCGAGATGACCCGCCCCAGCGCCCCAAGACCAAAAAGGGCCGGAGGGGGATGGCCCTGGCACCACCCCGCATCTCCGGCCCTGCGTGACCGGTCGGATCCTCAACCGACCGGAGTTTCGACCTTGAGCATCCGAGCCCACGCCGCCCGCAAGTTCTCGGGCAGGTCGAGCTCCGGGAAGATCGCGCGCACCTCGTCGCGGTCGACGAATGTCCAGATGTCTTCCCACTGGGCGTAGCGCAGCATGTGGGACACGGCCCATGCGCGGCGCTCCGGATCACCGTTTTCGAGGATGGCGCGAAGCTCCCGCTCCGTGACTTCCTCGTCGGGGAAGAAGTACAACGGAGCGTCTGGATCTCGAGTCGAATCCCGACTCGGATCTCGATTCGAATCCCGGCTCGACGAGCTCATGCTGAAAGTATAGCAGGGAGCCGACCTGGCGTATCGACCCAGTTTCGGCGCACTTGACCCCCGTGGTCGGTTTCGCTAGATTCCCTGAGGCCGGAAGACCGGCAGAGCGGGCATAACTCAGTTGGTAGAGTGCAGGCTTCCCAAGCCTGATGTCGCGGGTTCGAGTCCCGTTGCCCGCTCCAATTTCGAAGGTTTTCCCAGGGCGGCCAGAAGGCCGCCTTGTTCACAACATCCCGTCCTTCGGAGCCTCGACAACCCGGGGCCGTTCAACTCAGCGACGACAACCCCCCACCTACCGAGCCGACAGATGTCCATCTTCAAGCGTGATGCAGAGCTACCTACCTCCTCGGCCAGGCCGACCTACGGCTCGCCCCCTCCAACAGCTAGCAGCCGTGAGCCCGTCGTGACGCGTGTCGCCCGGGGCACGCGCATCCAGGGCGAGGTCGCGGGTTCCACGGAGCTCCTGATCGAAGGCGAAGTGGAAGGGACCGTCAAGGTCGACTCCCGCGTCGTCATCGGATCGAGCGGCGTCGTCCGCGGCGAGGTCGAAGCCGACGAGGTCTTGGTCGGGGGAACGATTCTCGGCGACGTGCGCGGGCGTGAGCGAGTGGAGGTGGGAACCTCCGGTCGCCTGGAGGGTGACATCGCGGCACCCCGCGTGACGATCGCCGAGGGCGCGTTCTTCAAGGGCAAGGTCGAGATGACCGGCCAGCGCGGATCGAAGGGTTCTTCCGGCTCCGCCGAGAAAGCGGCGGAGTCCGGACCGGGGAAGCGTTCCGAAGACAGCGCAGAGCCCGGAAGCGGGCAGAAGCCCAGCCGTCCGCAAGACGGCGCCTAGCCGGAAGGAGCACGGCAGTGAAGATCGGGATCCCGAAAGAGATCAAGGACCACGAATATCGCGTCGGGATGATCCCGGCGGGTGCTCACGCCCTCGTGGAGGCCGGCCATTCGGTTACCGTCGAAGCCGGAGCCGGCCTCGGAAGCGGCTTTCCGGACGAGGAGTACGAGGAGGCGGGTGCGATCATCGAGGCCGATACGGACGCCGTGTGGGCCGGAGCCGACATGGTCGTCAAGGTCAAGGAACCGATCGAGCCCGAGTACGGTCGCATGCAGGAGGGCCAGATCCTCTTCACCTATCTGCACTTGGCGCCGTTGCCGAAGCTGACCGAGGTGCTCCAGGAGCGGCGCGTGGCCGGCGTGGCCTACGAGACCATCACCGACCGCCGGGGTGCCCTGCCGCTTCTGACCCCGATGTCGGAGGTCGCCGGCCGGATGGCGTCGCTGGTCGGGGCGTACTACCTGCAGCGCCGGTTCAACGGCCGGGGCACGCTCCTCACCGGCGTTCCCGGCGTGCCTCCGGGCGACGTGGCGGTCATCGGCGGTGGCATCGTCGGCCTCAACTCGGCGAAGGTCGCCGTCGGCCTGGGCGCGCGGGTGGTGGTCCTCGAGACCAACCTGGACCGCATGCGCTTCCTGGACGACACCTTCCACGGCCAGGTCACGACCCTCTACAGCAACCGCTACAACCTCCTGGCGGCTCTCGCGCGCTGCGACGTGCTGATCGGCGCGGTGCTGATCCCGGGCCACTCGGCGCCCAAGCTCGTGACGCGGGAGATGCTCTCCGAGATGAAGCGGGGTGCCGTCGCCGTGGACGTCGCGGTCGATCAGGGGGGCTGCTTCGAAACCACCCACGCCACCACCCACTCGGACCCGATCTACGAGGTGGACGGGGTGATCCACTACTGCGTGGCCAACATGCCGGGCGCCGTGCCGCGCACCTCGACCATGGCGCTCAACAACGTGACCCTGCCGTACGCCCTGCAGCTCGCCAACAAGGGCCTGAAGCAGGCCGTCCTGGACGACCCGGGCCTGCTCGCCGGGGTCAACACCTACGACGGCAAGATCACCTGCCAGCCGGTGGCCGAGAGCCAGGAGCGCGAGTACACGCCGCTGATGGACGTGCTGTAAACCGGCTGTCTCGATCGCCCCCCCAATTCCTCCGGCCCAGCCACACCTCCACGAGATGTCCAGGGGCGGACCGGGGGCTCACGGTCGCAGGTGTCAGCGCCCGCGGGCCCTCCACGCCGGCGGCAGGGCAACACCGCCCGCCCGCGAGGCGCTGGCAGGCGGAGCCCCGCGGCCAGAGTCGGAGTAGGCGGAGCCGTGCCGGAGACCGGGAGCCCCCGGTCCGCCCCGGGTGCGACCCACCTTCGCGCGCCCTACGGCATCCAGTCCCGGCCCACCTCCGGGAACGGGCGCCCGGCCACCCTCTCCCAGAGCTCCTGCATGTCCTCCGGCACCGGCGCCTCGAAAGCCACCCGCTCGCCGCTCTCCGGGTGCTCGAAGGCGATCCGCCAGGCGTGGAGCGCCGGCCGCGGGAACCCCTCCAGGGCCCGCCCCGCCTGCCCCGTCGCCTCCTTCCAGCGCGCCTCTCCGTAGACCGGATCGCCGACGATCGGGTGCCGGCGCGCCTTGAGGTGGACGCGGATCTGGTGGGTGCGGCCGGTCGCCAGGTCGATCTCGAGCAGCGCCACCGGCGGCGCTGTCGCCACCGTGCGGAAGTGGGTGATCGCCGGGCGGCCGTCCGCACGCGTGGTCATGCGCTTGCGCTCCCGGGGATGGCGGCCGACGGGCTCGTCGATCGTACCGGCGGCCGGGCGGGGTGCACCGTAGACCAGGGTCAGGTAGCGCTTTTCGACCCGGCGCTCACTGAACGCCCGTTGCAGCACCCGGTAGGCGGCGCTCGTCCGGGCGATCACCAGCACGCCGCTCGTGTCCTTGTCCAGGCGGTGGACGATCCCGGGGCGTCCGGGACCGCCGACGCCGGCGAGCTCCGGGTACCGGTCGAGCAGGCGGTGGACGAGCGTTCCGGTCGGCCGCCCGGCACCGGGGTGGACGGTGAGGCCGGGCGGCTTGTCGACGACGATCAGGGCCGGGTCCTCGTGGAGCACGTGGAGGCGGCCCTCCTCCGGCTCGATCCGGACCGGCTCCGGCGGTGGAGGAGTGACCTCGAGCTCCTCGCCGCCCGCGAGTGGGCTCGACGGACGGGTCGCCACCACGCCGCCGACCGTCACCTGGCCGTCACGAATCCAGCGCTGCACCTGGTTGCGCGGCTCGTCCAGCCGCCGTGCGAGGTAGCGGTCGAGGCGCTCGCCGGCGGCATCCTCGCCGGCACGGAAGCGCCGGCATTCACCGTCGGGCTCGGGCCTCGTTTCGGCCATGGGGAAGGCAGGGGTCAGCCGGCCGCGTTGGCGGCGGCGATGTCGTCGTCGGGCTCGGCCTGGTCCGCGTGCCGGTGGGAGCGGAAGGTGTCGAGGATCATCAGGCAGATGCCGATGGTGATGGCGCTATCGGCCACGTTGAAGGCGGGCCAGTGGTGGGTGCCCACGTAGAGGTCGACGAAGTCGGTGACGGCGCCGCTCGACAGCCGGTCGATCAGGTTGCCCAGGGCTCCGCCGACGATCAGCGCGAGGGAGGTGAGCAGGAGCCGCGCGGTGGGCGGGGCGAAGCGGAAGTAGAGGATCACGGCGACCAGCGCGACGATCCCGAGAGCCACCAGCAGCCAGGAGCCGCCGTTAGCCCCGTGGCGTGCGAACAGGCCGAAGGCGACGCCGGTGTTCTGGACGTGGGTCAGGTTGAACAGCCCGTCGATCACCGGCTGGCTGACGCTCCGAGGCAGATGGATCTCGACCAGCCACTTCGTCCACTGGTCGAGCGCCAGGATGGCCAGGGAAAGGTAGCCGTAGCGGAGCTTGCGGAGCAAGGAATCAGGCATCGTGGCGGAATCTACCATGGGGTCCGACGCATCTTGCCATCACCCGGGGAAGGCGTCTTCGGCCGCGCCCCGGAGCGCGTCGAGCGCCCGGGGGTCGTGAAAGACCCGAATCCCGGAGACCCCCCACGCGCCGGCCTCGGCCACCGCGCACACGCCGCCGGCATCGACCCCACCCAGGGCGAGGACCGGAACGCCCTGGGCCGCGGCGGCGCGGAGGCCTTCGACGCCCGGCGGGGGACCGTACTTCGCCTTGCTCGGCGTGGGGAAGACGGGGCCGAAGGTCACGTAATCGGCCCCCTCCTCCCGGGCGCGGAGGACCTCTTCGGCATCGTGGGCCGAGCGGCCGATCAGCACCTCGGAGCCGCGCTCGCGGGCCCAGGCGCGGAGAGCGTCCGCCGGCAGGCCGCTCACCGGCAGGTGAACACCCTGACAGCCGGCGGCCAGGGCGACGTCGAGGCGGCCGTTCACCAGCACGGCGACCCGCTCGGGCAGTCGGGCCCGCGCCTTCTGTGCCAGGTCGAAGACCTCTCGGTCGGGGAGGTCCTTCTCCCGCACCTGGACGCCGTCGACGCCGGCGCCGGCCAGCGCGTCGAGCCACGCCTCGAAGGGCCGGCCGCCGAGGAGGCGCCGGTCGCTGATGGCCAGGAGCCGAGGCACGCGCGGGCGCCTCACGGAGAGCGGCGGGAGAAAAGGAGTGTCAGGTCGTGGGCGCCCCAGACCAGGTGGACCATGCCGAAGCCGGTGACCGCGGACCGGGCGATCGGATGGAGCGCCAGGCTTCGGAGGCTCTGCATCGGGATCAGGCCGAGGGTGTGATCCCACAGGGACGTCCACGGCGCCAATACCAGGAAGAGCCCGATCTCGGCGCAGTAGAAGACGAAGAGCAGAAGGGTGATCCGGTCCGGGCGCATGGGTCGGCATTGTAGCCCGCCGGGCCGGTCGATGCGGTGCGGGTGGTCTCAAGAGCGGCCGCCCGCCGGGCTGGCGGGCGGCCGTTCAGCTCTTTTGGGTCGCCTCTCGATCTGCCCGGGTGGGGGAGGAGAGGCGGAAGCTCGTCAGGCCGGCGGTTTGCCCTTGCTCCGGGTGCGTCCCTTCGAGCCTGAGGAGCTCCGCGACGAGCTGGACGAGGACCGGCTGGAGACCGCGGAGCGCCGTCCGGAGGAGGAGGAGCGGCGGTCGACCGAGGTGGAACGGCGCTCGACCGGGGAGGAGCGCCGCTCGACCGAAGTAGAACGACGCTCGACCGGGGAGGAACGCCGCTCGACCGAGGTAGAACGCCGCTCGACCGGGGAGGAACGCCGCTCGACCGACGACGATCGCTGGCGGCTCGACGTCCGATCCGAGACCGAGGAGGTCCGGCTCCGGGGCGGCGGCGAGCTCGACTCGGAGCGTCTCGTCGAGGTCGGAGAGCGCTCCGGCTCGCGCACGGTGCGGCTGCGCTCGCGGTGGTCCCGCACGCCCTCGATCACGCGGCGGGGGACCGAGGTGCGGTCGTTGTTGATCTCGTTGCGGCCGCGGTCGATCTGGCGATCGCGAACCGCCGTGCCGCGGTCGGGCGAGCTCCGCGGGTCCGTCTGCGGGCGCCGAACCGTCGAGCTGTCGGGGCGGCCGGTGGTGCCCCGGTCGCGGGTGGTCCGGTCCGGGATAGCCGGCGCGCGCTCGCGCCAGGACCGGTCGGAGACCGCGGCGTCCCGCCGCGGCGCCGCGGCGCCCGGGCCTTCGGGCGAAGCGGTCCGAGTGCGCGTGGTCGTGAGCTCCTGCTCGACCACGCGGCCCCGCGTGGCGGCCCCGCGATCGACCTCCGGGGAGCGCCCGCGGACGGTCGCGATGCCGGCGTCGGTGCGGGCGTCGGAACGGGTCTGCGGGGTCCGGGTCTCGGGCAGGCCGCGCCGGATCGACTGCAGCTCGTCGGCGCGGTCGGTTTCGACCCTCACCCGCGAGTTGGAGACGGCGTTCGCGCCGTCGCTACGGCGGCTCCTGCGCACGGCATCCTCGACGCCCGGCGTCGGCAGGACCGAGGCGCCTCGGGCTCGCTCGCCACCGCGCTCGACCAGCATCCGGTCACGGATCGCCGTGTCGAGCTGCCGCTCCCGGGCGACGAACGGCGTCACGTCCGGCAGGTTGCCCCGTGCGGTGCGGGTGCGCGTCGCGAGGATCTCCACCGCCCGGCCGCGCTCGACCGCGATGTCTCGCGGCAGGCCGCGCGTGTCGGTGGTCACGAGGCCTCGGCGGGGTACGGCGTAGCCGTGGCTGTCGCCGAACCGGTCGCCACCGTAGACGTGGTGATGCTGCTGGCCACGGCCGAAGTAGTCGAGATCGCAGAAGTTCCAGTAGCGGTAGTTGTTCCAGTGGCCGCCGGCCCAGCCGTAGGTACCGAAGCGGAAGCCGACGTCGAGGCCGAAGTACGGGTGGTAGTAGCGGGTGTAGTAGCCGACCGGCACCCAGCCGACGTAGAGGTCGGTCCAGTACCAGTAGACCCATGCGGGCGCGAAGTGGGCGCCCGGGAACCAGGACCAGCCGTAGCCCGGCACGTAGTCCCAGGTGCCGTAGTGGTACGGCACCCAGCCCCAGGGCTCGTACGAGATCCAGGTGTAGCCGAGCGGGCTGTGGCTCCACCGGCCGTTCCAATAGGGGCGCCACTCGACGCTCACCCGGGGCCGCCAAGCGGAGCGGCCGTCGATGGTGACCCAGGAGCCGTAGCGGTTCAGGGAAGAGGCCTCGTAGCGGATCGACTCGTCGACGTACGGCGCCTGGGCGTAGCGCGCCTCGCGGTCGAGCCGTGCGCCCCAGATCTCCAGGGCGTCGAGGCGGCCGGCCCGTTCGATCCGCTCCACCGGCCGGCGCTCGCCTTCGACGACCGCCCGCTCGTCCTCGTGGAGCATGAGGGAGCCGTTGCGCGTCACGACTTCGGCCGAGCCCTTCCGGGCCACGACCTCGGTCCAGTCGGCGCCGTCCGCCGTGACCCGGACGGTCCCGTAGTCGACGGCGTAGACCGTGGCGTTAGGTGTGTCGATCCGCGGCAGGCCGTCACCCAGGAAGTCGTCGGCGATCACGATCTGGAGATTGCCTTCGAGCAACCGGATCACCGTCAGCGGATCTTGCCGGTCCGGGGAACCGGCGAGCGCGTCGAACACCACCTCGGAGCCGGCGTCGATCCGGAGCAGGTTCCGGTCGGAAAGCACCAGCTCCAACCGGCCTCTCGGCGCGACCCAGACCCGGTCGCCGACCAGGATCGGCTGGTTGACCTGGAGCTGGTCGCGGACGCCGCTGTCGCCCTGGAGCAGGGTGGCGGAGCCTTCGAGGACCCGCACGTAGCTGTAGCTACCGCCGTAGCCTTCCGAGCTCGGAAGGGCCTGGTAGGCCGACGGGTCGGACGGCAGCGGCGTGCCCGAGCGGTCCGCCGCCACCGGACCGGTGGCGAAGGCAACGAGCAGAGCGATGCTGAGACAGGCAACCGCGAAGGGTGCCCTGGAGCGGCGGGTCGGTTCGAGTCGGTCGATCATGGCTGTGACTCCTCGATCGTTCGTGCGTTTGCGGCGGTTCGAGAGCCGTCGTGCCCGGGTCGGGCGGTGGCTCGATCTGGCTCTCGCGAGACGGTGCCGCAAGATCCGCGCCAGCGCGTTGCCGCCGCGGACCGGTCCCGCGGTCTAACGCCGCGGGCTCGTACAGCTACGCCCGTTGTGCGTACCCTCGACTATAATGCCTCCCGTTCGGCAAAGCTGGAATTCGCATCGATCGTCCACCGGAACCGTCTCCTGGAGAGGTCGTTTTCGTCCGGTCCGTGGGGTTAGCGGAGCGGGCGACGAGGGCCGAGGTCCCGGTGCGAGTCGCGGCGGTGTACCCCCCGAATCTTCCGGTGCCGAGACCCTGGCGGCGCGCGACGCGTGCCGGCAAGGGCCCGCGGGGCCGTATCGGCTCTCACGAGAGGCTTTTGACGATCGACGCTGAGGACACGACATCGTGGTATTCAAGAAACTGTTCGGGAAAGAGGGCCAGAAGAAGAAGCCCCAGCAGGACGAGGCGAGCACGATCGAAGACCTGATCGTCCTGGAGCGCTACGACGAAGCGGTCGCGAAGCTCAAGCCCCATCTGAAACAGAACCCGCAAGATCTCCACGCCCATCTGCGCCTCGCCGAGGCCTACTTGGGCCAGGGCGAGCGCGGCCGGGCTCTCGACGAGTTCATGTTCGTGGCCGACGAGTACGCCCGCGACGGCTTCTACGACCGGGGGATCGCGCTGCTGCGCAAGGCGAAGCGGTTCGCGCCCGCGACCCAGGCGGTGGACGAGAGGATCGAGCGCCTCGAGCTGATCAAAGGCGCGGAGCGGAGCAGGGCCCGGGCCGTCGAGGCCCTGCGCAGCGGGCGGGGTGCGGCGACCGCCGCGATCGCCCTGGAGGGTGCCTGGCCCGAGGTGGCGGGCTCCGACCTCATGCGCAACCTGGGCGCCGATCCCCTGAAGCGCCTGTTCGCCGAGCTCGAGCTCGTCGTGTTCACGAAGGAGGAGAAGCTGGGGCGTGCCGGGCAGACCGGCGACCGGCTCTACTTCCTCCTGTCAGGGACGGTTTCGGCCCGGCTGCCGGGTGCCACCGGCGCCCGCGCCGAGATCCGTACTTTCGGTCCGGGGGACGTCATCGGCGAGAGCGTGCTGCTCGAGCAGAAGGGCTGGCCGGCCGAGTACGTGGTCGCCGAGGCCGGGCGCGCGCTGGTGCTCGATCGCGAAGGCCTCGCCGCGACCCTCCAAGGGAATCCCGACCCCCGCGGATTCCTTACAAGCCTGAGAATGCAGCACAGCGACCGCCATGTCGCCAAGATGCTCGCGGAGATCCGGGGAACGGGCCCGGCCGCGGCGGGTGGCGAGGCGGCGGCCAAAGGACCGACAGACCCACAGGAGAGCAGATGATCCGTCCCATCCGAATCTACCCCGACCCCGTGCTGCGCGTGCGGTGCCCCGAGGTGGAGACCTTCGACGACGCGCTCGCCCGGCTCGCCGCCGACATGGTGGAGACGATGCACGACGCACCCGGCGTCGGCTTGGCGGCCCCCCAGATCGGAGTCGAGCAGCGCGTCGCCGTGGTGGATCTCTCCGTGGGCGAGGATCCGAAGCAGGTGCACGTCCTGGTCAACCCGCAGGTCCTCGACGAGGAGGGCCGAGCCATCGAGGTGGAGGGCTGCCTTTCGATCCCGGGAATCACCGACAAGGTCAAGCGCCCGCTGTGGATCAAGGTCCGCGCCCAGACGGTCGAGGGGGAGCCCTTCGAGCTCGAAGCCGACGACTGGCTGGCCCGGGCGATCCTCCACGAGATCGATCATCTGGACGGCGTGCTCTTCGTCGATCGCCTGATGGGGCTCCGCAAGGACCGGGCGAAGCGCCAGCTCCGCAAGCTCGCCGAGGCGCGCCAGGAGGTGCTCGCGTGAGCCGCCGCCCCTGGTGGGCCGTTGTGGCCCTGGCGTTGGCCCTGCCCCTCGCGCTGGCGGTGACGGCGGCCTGCGGCGGCGGTGGGGGAGGCGGAGGCGGCCCCACGCCGCCGACCACCCCGCAGCCGTCGATGACCTTCACCGGCTCGTCGGTCTCCGCTCCGGCGGTGGCCTTGGCGCGCGGAGCGGGCTCGAGCGCGAGCATCCTCCAGCTCGAGGTGCGCTCCGAGGACCTGGTGAACGTCTACGGCCTGGCCTTCGACCTGACCTTCCCCGGCGGCATTCTTCGCTACGACGGCGTCACCGAAGGCCCCGTCCTCGGCACGGGCGGGGCCGGCACATCGCTCCAGGTGGCGCAGACGGCGAGCGGTCGCCTGGTGGTCGGCCTCACCCGGCTCGGTGCCGTCGGCACCACGTCCGGCTCGGGCGTGCTGATGACCCTCCAGTTCACCGCGACGGGCTCCGGCAGCGGCGGCTTCGCCTTCTCGAGCAACCAGGTGTTCGACGCTCAGGCGAGCCAGGTGGGCGGCGTCTCCTGGGGTGGAGGCACCGTCCAGATCACCCGCTAGCGCGCCCGGAACCGGTCGCGCTGCGCACCCTCTTCCTCGGTACGATCAACTCAGACGACGACGGACATCCTTCGACCATGACGCGACCTTCGTTCTACAACACCCTGGAGCGGCGCCAGGTGCCGTTCAAGCCCCTCGATGAGGGCCGGGTGGGCCTCTACACCTGCGGCCCCACGGTCTACAACCACATTCACATCGGCAACCTCCGGACCTTCCTGTTCGAGGACCTCCTGCGGCGGACGCTCGCCTACCTCGGGTATGACGTGGTCCAGGTCATGAACCTGACCGACGTGGACGACAAGATCATCGGCGCGGCGGAGAAGGCGGGCGTCGGGATCGACGAGTACACCGCGCCCTACATCGAGTCCTTCTTCCGTGACCTCGACACCCTGCACGTGGAGCGGGCCGAGCAGTACCCGCGGGCGACGGAGCACGTCCAGGAGATGATCGGGCTCATCGAGCGGCTCATCGAGCGGGGCTACGCCTACGAGAGCGACGGCTCGATCTTCTTCCGCATCGCCTCGGACGAGGACTACGGCCGGCTGTCGCGCATCGACCTGACGCAGGTGCGCCGGGGCGAGCGGGTGGCGTCCGACGAGTACGACAAGGAGGACGTGCGCGACTTCGTCCTCTGGAAGGGCGCCAAGCCGGGCGAGCCCTCCTGGGACAGCCCCTGGGGCCCCGGCCGCCCGGGCTGGCACCTCGAGTGCTCGGCCATGAGCATGAAGTACCTGGGAGAGACCTTCGACATCCACACCGGCGGCGTCGACAACGTCTTCCCACACCACGAGAACGAGATCGCCCAGAGCGAGTCCGCCACGGGGGAGCCGTTCGTCCGCTTCTGGCTCCACGCCGAGCACCTGATCGTCGACGGCGAGAAGATGTCGAAGAGCCTCGGCAACCAGTTCACGCTCCCGGAGCTCCTGGAACGGGGCGTCGCCCCCCGGGTGCTCCGCTACCTCTTCCTGTCGGTCCACTACCGCCAGAAGCTCAACTTCACCTTCGACTCGCTCGACGCCGCGGCGCGGGCGCTCGAGCGGATCGACGAGATGCGCTTCCGGGTGGAGACCGCCACCGAGAGCCCGGCCAACGGCGACGGCTCGGTGGTGCGCGACGCGGCCGAGACGCTCGAGCGCGACTTCGCCGCCGCCCTGGCGGACGACCTCAACGCCTCGAAGGCCCTGGCGGCCCTCTTCGGCTTCGTCAAGGACGTCAACAAGGCGGTGGAGAAGGGCCTCGCCCCGGGCGACCGGGAGCGCGTATTCGAAGCGCTCGAGGGGGTTGACCAGGTGCTGGGCGTGCTCGACCCGGCGGAGTGGGAGGAGGAGAGCGGGGAGGCGGGGGACGAGGACGCCGAGATCGACAGTCTGGTCCAGAAGCGCCAGGAGGCCCGTGCCGCCAAGGACTGGGCCGAGGCGGACCGCCTGCGCGACGAGCTCACCGCCCGCGGCATCGTGCTCGAGGACACGCCCCAGGGCCCGCGCTGGAAGCGCAAGTGACGGGCGCCGTCTGATGGCCGGCGGGAGCTGGGGAAGCCGCTTCCGCCGCCTGCCCCACAACCGGGCCAAGGGCACCGAGGCCGAGCGCCAGGCGGTGACCTGGCTGAAGCGCCAGGGCTACCGCGTGATCGCCACCAATGTCACCAACGCCGGCGGCGAGATCGACGTCGTGGCCACCGACGGCGACACCCTCTGCTTCGTCGAGATCAAAGCGCGGAGCTCCGGCCGGTTCGGCCCGGCGGTGCTGGCGGTCGACCGGGAGAAGCGCCGGCGCCTGGCACGGGCGGCCTCCGCCTACCTGGCCAGAAAGCCCTGGGACGGGCCGTGCCGCTTCGACGTTCTGGGAATGGACCTGGTCGACGGGGCGTTCGAATACACGCTCCTCCGGGACGCTTTCCAGGTCGAGGATTGATCTCCCGGGAGGTGTTGACAGGGTGGGGCGAGGAGACTATCCTGTGCCTCCCCGGCGCCGGAAAGGCGCTGGCGAGGCGGCGGCCGGAAACGGTCCGACGCCGTTTCTTGCAGTGGCTGCACCGTTGGATTGACAGGGACGCGGGAATAGCTCAGTGGTAGAGCACAACCTTGCCAAGGTTGGGGTCGCGGGTTCGAATCCCGTTTCCCGCTCCAATCCAACTCCTTCTCCCTCGACAAGTTAGCTGTTCAGGTGCCCGGCGCGGGTGGTCCCCGTGCGCGGTGGCATTGGCCGTGAAGATCGAGGTGTAGACGCTCCTGATGTTCCTGGTAGGAGCTGGGGCGGACGCGCTGAAGGATGAGCGGCACCAACCTTCGCGGAAGCGTTGAAGGCTCCAGAAGGGGATGCTAAGATCTTCCCCGCCGAGGCGACGTGGCCAAGTGGTAAGGCAAGGGTCTGCAAAACCCTCATTCGCCGGTTCGAATCCGGCCGTCGCCTCCAACTCAACCCCCTCACGACAAAAGATTTAGGTGACTCGGCGCTTGGCCGGGTAGGCGAGAGCTTCGCCTGCGGGCAGTGGCGCCGTGGGGTTTCGGCCCGGACTGAAACGCCACTGCGGGGAGATCGGGAGGCGTGAGAGGGCCCCTGCCTCAGGATGCTCGCTGGCTCCCCCCTCGTCTGGGGACCGAAGCCCACCTGTGGGGCGGTCTGCTGCCACCTCGGGAGGTTCCAGCTCACCAGTCAGAGGTTGGTCAACTCTCTTGCAAGGGTCTTCCTCTGAGCGGTGGTTTCGACGAATCTGGCCTGCCGGTTCTTGAGTGGCTCGACGAGAGTTTCCGGATCCACTTGGTTGAGCACCGGAAGGATCTTCTTCCCGAGGACCCAAGCCGCCCCGGTTTCGAGCAGGATCCACGGCCGGTCCAACGATCTTGTGGTGATGAGCAACAGGACCAAGTCGGATGCCTGCAACGCGAATCGGATCTCTTCGCTCCAGTCGCTGGCGGGCTTGACGTCTTTCTCGGCCATGAAGCACTTCAGTCCGGTCTCGAGCAACTCCTCTCTGATCTCCTGGGCAAGATGCGTGTCTCGGTGGGTGTAACTGATGAACACGTCATATAGAGGAGCACCAGCCGGCAGGTACATTTCCTCGACCAAGCGGCCGCTCGGCGAGATGTGATACTTCTCTTTGAGCCTGACAATGTGCCCGTAATGCTCTTCGTCCTCGAAGTTCTCCAAGGGTGAACGAGCAATGTGTGCCGAGTCCTCACAGTAGGCCCTGACCTGATCTGGGGTGAGTCCTGCCTCCTTCGCGAGAGCCCTCAACGACCGTGCAACATATTTTGTGGTGCCAAGCGCACGCTCCAAAATCTGCTGCTGCCGGGGGAGGCTGGCGAGACCTTCTCCTGTGAAGGGAGTCATCGTCTCTCGATTGACGCGGAAACTCTTCGGCACCAGCGTAAGCTCGTCTTCTGTGGTCATAGAGGTAGCTCGGAAGCCCAAGGGCGAGGATTCTTCGGGTTGGCAGCAAGCCTGGTGGGCTGAGTCCTTGTCCTCTCGTTGCCGTGCACCAGGGCTCAATCTGCGTTTCTGAACTGCGGGATTGCGGAAAGCTAGCAGCGAGGTTTGGACGTGTCAATTCGGTACAGCGACAGGGAAGAGGCAAGCCTGCAGTCCCAAGCCGTAGCCAGCGCTCGACCCACAGGAGCGCCTGGTAGGGGGGGCGCGGATCTACCTCTGTGAGCGGCGGCTGAAAGCCGCGTGATTCTGGCGGTTGGGCGCGCAAATCCCTCGACAGGCGAAGTCATCATCATCGTCGCGCGCGAGCGCGGCGGGTGGGGGTGTGTCGTCTGAGGGGGCTTTTCAGGAGAGACTTGGGGCTCAAACGAGCACGCGGAGGACGGTGAGTTGTCTGGGAAGACCCCGTCCCCCGCGTGAGCCTGGAGCTGACGCTCCGAGCAGGGAGTTGATCGCCTCTTCGATCTGTGCGAGGCGTTCGGTGAGCACTCGGAGGTTCCAGCCCAGGCGCAGCCACACGGCCAGCAGGACCACCGCGGCGGAGAGCGCCACTGCCCACCGCGCAGAGGGGGCGATTCCCGGCGAGGTGAATGCGAACGCCATGACCGCGCTCAGGAGGCTGGCGATTCCGAAGCGGCTCCGGCTCCGCATCAGGGTCTCCTCCCGAAGCGTCGCGTACTCGACCAACAGCACATCGCTTGCTCGCGTGCTCTCTTTCATCGTTCCCTCGCTTGCCGTGATGCGCCATGCTCCGTCATTCCTTCAGCAGGTGCAAGGTGGAGCCACTCTCCACCCAGACACCTTCTGTACCGAGTAGGTGGCAAGTCTGGAGATGGTGTGCTCACTTGGCGTACGAGCTGTCGTTTCGGGACCTCGAGCTGTGCGTCTGGAGCATGAGGTGGCGCGACTGGCTGCCGATCCCGCCGGATCGTGATGGCAGGTTCCCGGCCTTCACCATCCGGCGGTCGTCGACGGGCCGGCCGGCAGGATTCGGCGAATATGCGTAGTTGCGCAATCCTGAAGATCTTGGTACCTTCACACAGATGGCCGAGCCCCTGCCGGCCGGACCGTGACCCCATCGAGACCCTGACTGAAAGGAAGTACCCATGAAGACCAAGACTGTTCTGCTGTCCGTCCTTTGCATCGCCCTCGCCCTCACCTCCATGACCGCCCTCTACGCAGCGGGCGTGGTCGAACCTGCCGCGGCACCGGCCGTGGAGGCCGTCCAGGCCACCCAGCAGGGTGTCGTCGTGGGTGCCGACGCGCTCGGCCTGTTCGACCCCCTCGCCGGCGCTGTCCAGACCTCCTGTCCCGCGACCTGTTTCCAGGCGTTCCAGGACTGCAAGGCCCAGTGCGGTGGACAGATCGTGTGCGTCGACACGTTCAACTGCGACAACGGCGATCCATGCAACTACGTGTGCGTCTGCACGGGGAGCTGTCCGCCCAGTCCGTAATCGTCTGACCTGAGTTGACCTGACCGATCCGGCCGGCAGGGGTCCCATCGGTCCTCCGATCGACTTTCGGCCTGATCGGCGATCGGCGAAAGAGAAAGCCCCCCTGACGGCACCAGGGGGGCTTGGTGTTGGGGTAGGCCGCGGGACAGAGAGTTGAGACGGAGCGGCCTACGGAGAGGCGCAGCCGACGCAGGCGTTGATCGCCAG
>Ga0210122_1000155_pt1 | contig 21289 bp, 17 predicted proteins | sample Muzzi_CordB_D2_FD_185530 | JGI IMG/M metagenome (GOLD analysis project Ga0210122, IMG submission 185530) | Wetland microbial communities from San Francisco Bay, California, USA, that impact long-term carbon sequestration - Muzzi_CordB_D2 (SPAdes) | ecosystem: Environmental > Aquatic > Marine >... | reverse complement strand
CCTGCCATTACCAGTGAGGATTTGAAACAATTTTTGAGCGAATATGTCGTACCATCCAATATCGTAGCCGCCGTTGCCGGTGATATTGATCAAAACGATGTCATTTCCGGCTTGGAGCAATTATTCAAGGCCTTGCCCCAAACCGTCGCGCCGCTGCGCGAACTGGCTGATCCTTTAGAAACACCGCCGGTTTTGGCCTTAATCAACAAACCCGGGCAAGTTCAATCTCAGATTGCCTTGAGCCTGCCCAGTGTTAAACGCACGCATCCGGATTACTGGAAAATAAACCTTTTGATGAGCATCTTCGGCGGCAGCGATTCTCTGATGTATACCCGCCTGCGAGATGACCTCGGTCTGGTCTACTCCGCCGGATTTTACGAATCCTACAAATGGTCGGCGGGCATGCTCGTCGGTTATATCGGCTGCCAAGGAGACAAAACCGTACCGGCCATTGCAGAGACAGTCAAGATTATGAAATCGCTGCAGCAGGATGTTCCGCGTCGTGATCTTGAACAGAAACGACTGGATGCCTTAAACAGTTTTGTATTTAATGTGGACACCCCCGCTGACCTGGTAGAGGTTTACGCCCGCTATTCCATGCGAAAAGAGCCTCTTGACACCCTGGAGAAGATTCAAGATGCATTTTTCAATGCCGATCAGGAGGATCTGGGACGTTTGGCCCGGGAATATCTCGATCCGCAGAAAATACAGATTTTTGTGGTGGGCGACAAACTGATCAAGGTGCATACGGCAAGTGGTGAAGAATTGACTCTGGAAAACGCGCTGATGCAGCTGGCCCAATCACTGGGTTTGCCATACCGGGAGTTAGCATTAAGATAGGCTTTAAATAGTGCTGGGTTCTGGGGTTAGTGGTTCGATGGAAAAACACTATAATGTTGCATCCTAAGGAAGATAATTGCCGGGGGAACGATTTCGAAAAGAAAAAAATCCCAAATCCCAAGCACCAAATTTCAAATAAATCTCAAACTAATATTCAATAACCAAAACATGATTGTCGATTCAATTTCGTAGATCTCTATTTTAGTGCATCATAGGTTTGGAATTTTGAATTTGAATCTTTGGGATTTTTTTGGAATTTGGTATTTGATGCTTGGAATTTCCCTGGCTTTCCCTATCGTTTAATTATACACGGCATCTGTCGACTACCCGTTTAATGATTGATATCATATTGTCTCCACAACTCCACCTTGTGCCTAAGTCGGCAATATGATATATTGTTTTAAACTAGTCACCTCACCTGTTCCGGGTACTTCTGGTGTGGACTCCCGCTTTTTGCCTCCTGCAACTGGTGTCACACATTTCTGCGGTTTATACCTTGGGGCTAAGGAGCACTACTCACGCGAGAAGGGTTCAACAGATGGAAGAATATGTCTGGATTTCCAAGGTTGTCCACGATCCTGCCTTCAGTAGTCGCTCCCGTCCGATACTGCTTCGCCTGGCGGAACATTATAACGTTCAAATAGCGATCGCAGGTCCTGAAAATAACGATACCGATTCCTATGTAAAAGCGGTTTATGATGCAATTCAGCGCAAGATCGCCGGTCTGATGATTGTCGGCTGGGGAGATGCCGAGGTGGTTCCCGCTGTTGATGCGGCTGTCAATAGCGGGATTCCCGTCGTCTGTATCGACCGGGATATCCCCCGGAGCAAGCGTCATGCCTATGTTGGAACCGATTGGTATCGCATGGGATCCACCATGGCCGATAATCTGGCAGCTTTAATAAAAAATCGGGGTAAGGTATTGACGCTAGGGGCATTTAACCTGGACCATGTCAAAGCGGGCGTCCAGGGATTCCGGCAGCAAATGGCCCATTATTCCGATATCGAAGTGCTGGCAGCGGTTGCTGAACCGGCTGCAGAATCCAACCCGACCGATAATCTTATGGCCGCCTTGCACCGCGCCCCCAACGATTTGAACGGTATTGTGGGCTTTGATGGAAACTGCGGATTTACTGCGGTAAGCGTCCTGGAGAAGTTGAACCTGATCGATTCCGTGAAATTGATCTGTGTGGATGCGGATGCCCCTCAGTTTCAACTCGTCAGATCGGGGGCAGTCGATGCGGCTTTTTATCAGAAAAGTGAAGTCTCCACTTATCTGGCCTTTCAATTGCTTCATGATTATAACCACGGATCCCGAGTGACCGGCTACTCTCCGGGAGCCATCAATATCCCCGGCAATATCGATACCGGATTTATTATTGTCACCCGGGACAATATTGATTCTTTTGACTCGGAGATCAGACTGGATCATGCAGTTCAGCACCACGAACTCTTCCAGCAGCTGTCCCTGATATCCTCGATGATTGAAAATGTGGAGGAACTCGCGATTGCCGCCGATGCCAACGGGCGGATTGTGTATGCCAATGCTGCCAGTTTGCGCTTTTGCGGCTATGAGAAGGAAGAACTGGTGGGGCTGGATGTCGATCATATATTTGATTTGACTACCCTGCAACGATCTCAAATAACCAAATGCCTTGCAGAAGAGTCAGCAAAAAATTTTGAGGCCACCGCCATTCGAAAAGACCGGTCTTTATTTCCGGTGTATATCAGTATGTCGCCGTTGCGATCAGAAGCAGCCGCCCGGGGCCTGGCTATTATCGCCACCAACATCAGCGAGCGCAATCGATCGAGAAAAGCCCTGATCGACTCCCATGTCCGGTTTCTGACGGTTTTAGACAGTATCGATGCTGATATCTATGTTGCTGACATGGATAGCTATGAAATTCTTTTAATCAACAAACACATGCGTGAAAGTTTTGGCGATAATCTGGTCGGCAAAACCTGCTATGAGGTATTTCGCAATGAAGCCGGCCCCTGCAGCAATTGTACCAATAAGCAGCTGGTGGATTCCAAAGGCAAACCGGCCGGGCCGTGTGTCTGGGAAGGGAAAAACCGCATTACCGGCAAGTGGTATATTAATTATGATCGGGCGATCAAGTGGGTGGACGGTCGCTTAGTTCGCTTGCAGATTGCAACCGATATCACCCGCATCAAAGATCTCGAAAAAGAAAGCCTGCGCATCCAGGCCCAATTACAGCAGGCCCAAAAAATGGAGGCCATCGGTACCCTGGCCGGAGGCATCGCCCATGATTTTAACAATATCCTGTCGGCGGTTATTGGTTATACCGAAATTGTATTGGGGGATATCGCCGAGGGCTCTCCGCAACACCGCAATTTGCAGGAAGTGCTCAAAGCCGGCAACCGCGCCCGGGATCTGGTGAATCAGATTTTAATGTTCAGTCGCCAGACGGAAAAGGAATTAAAGCCGGTGCAGATAAACCAGATCGTTATCGAAACCTTAAAGTTATTACGGGCGTCATTGCCGACAACCATTAGAATCGAGCCCAATCTGCACAGTAATTCGGCGGTACTGGCGGATCCCACCCAAATTCATCAGGTGATGATGAATCTTTGCACCAATGCCTCCCATGCGATGAGGGAAAAGGGCGGTCAGTTGAAAATTGAGCTTTCCGACATTGACCTCGACGGCAGCTTTATTGACCAGCATCCCTATTTATCGGCCGGAACTTATATCAATCTGCGGGTCAGCGATACCGGACACGGAATGGAGGCGAAAGTTACCGACCGTATTTTTGATCCATTTTTTACCACCAAAGAACGCGGCGAGGGCACCGGTATGGGGCTTGCCGTGGTGCTGGGTATCGTAAAAAGCCATGGCGGCACGATAACTGTATCAAGTAATGTCGATCAAGGATCCAGTTTTGATGTCTTTCTGCCCGTAATCGAACGTGAAGCGAATGCTCAAATCAGGCCCAAAATTATCATGCCGACCGGCACCGAACATATTCTTTTTGTCGACGATGAAAAATCCCTCGTGGATTTAGGCTTTCAGATTCTGGAACGTCTGGGCTATGATGTCACGACCCGGACCAGCAGTGTCGAAGCATTGGAGCTGTTTATGGCCCAGCCCGATAAATTTGATCTGGTTATCACCGACATGACCATGCCGAACATGACCGGCGATGAACTGGCTGCCAAATTGATGGCGATCCGGGCCGATATTCCGGTGATATTGTGCACCGGCTACAGTGAGCGGATTTCCAAAGATAAGGCCCAGGGGATCGGCATTAAGGAATTTGTCCTTAAACCGATCATTATGAGTGACATGGCCATAACCGTGCGCAAAGTGCTGGATGAATGTCACAAAGGCGGGGCGCGCTAAGCGATCCGAAAATGGAAGACGAGCGAGGCCTTCCATTGACATAAATTCCGGGAGGACAATTGTGAGACTGCTAACACGTGCTGATTTCGATGGATCAGTTTGTGCCGCCATGCTGCAGGAACTGGGCCTGGTGGACGAAATCTTATATGTTCATCCCAAGGATGTGCAGGATAATAAGGTCGAGATTTCTGAAAATGATATCATTGCCAATGTGCCGTATGCTGAAGGTTGCGGGCTGTGGTTTGATCACCACTCCAGTGAACACCAGCGACTGGATCTAAAGGACGATTATAAAGGCGCCAGTAAATTGCTGCCCAGTGCGGCCCAGGTCATCTATGATTATTACATGGCCGACGAAACTTGTGCCGTCAAGCTGCATAAATTCGAAGATTTGGTAAAAGTCGCCAATATGGCGGATTCTGCCCAATTTTGCAAAGAAGACATCCTGAATCCCACGGGCTGGACCCTGCTGTCCTTTATTGCAGATCCTCGAACCGGTCTGGGACACAAGCGCTCCTTTCGAATCAGCAACCTGGAGTTGATGAATCAACTGCCGCAATTGTTAAGGTCAAAAACTGTTGATGAAATCCTGGCCTTGCCTGATTTTCAGGAGCGGGTTGAGGTATATCATGAAGAAACTTCCAAATTTAAGGAGCTTGTCACCCAAAATTCCCGGATCGATGGGAATGCCATCATTATAGATTTTCGCGGAATCCAGGAGATGCCGGTGGGCAACCGATTTATGGAATATGTGCTGTATCCCCGACAAAATATATCCATTCGCATCATGGATGGAAAAAATAAAGATCTGGCGGTGATATCCATCGGACACAGTATCATTAATCGAACTTCCGCCCTGGATGTGGGGCGATTTGCGCTGAAACACGGCGGCGGCGGTCACAAACAGGTCGGCACCTGCCAGGTAAAATATGAGGAGGTCGACCATGTCGTCCACGAGTTGCTGCAGATCATAAACCCTGATTAAAGCAATGATCATTACCACCTGCCGGCCATATTTTGCCCCATTCCCCGGATTTTTTTATAGAGTGCTGCTTGCCGATATCCTAATAATTCTCGATGATGTTCAATTTCCCCGTGGCACCACCTGGATTACCCGCAACCGCTTCAAAAACGATCAGGGGACCTGGTGGATGACAATTCCCGTCTGGAAAAAAGGCCTGGGGCTGCAGAAAATTAATGACGTCCGCATCTGTCGTGAAGGTCGTTGGGCCCGTAAACACCTGACGGGCTTGAAACTGGCCTACGCCAAGTCGCCTTATTTTGCCGAACATCTGCCGTTTTTGGAAAAATTATTGACAACGGGTTGCGACCGGCTGATTGATTTTAATCTGATGGTCATCCGGCACCTGTTGTTGAACCTGGGTGGAGATACGGAAGTCCGGCGACTTTCCGAGCTCAATATCGACGCGACGGGGGATCGATTGTTGATTGCAATTTGTCGCTATTTTGATGCTTCCGCCTATCTGGCGCCGGCTGCGGCTGCCAAATATCTTGATGCCCGTCTGTTTGAGAAAGCCGGCATCAAATTGCGTACCGTTAAATCGCGATCCCCAGTCTATCCGCAACTGTGGGGAGATTTTATCCCCGATCTGACATCATTTGATCTGCTGTTTAATTGCGGGCCGAAGGCGCGCGACATTGTGCTGGCGGAATAGTGAAACAATTTTTCTGTCCGGATTGGTTCCGGAAATGAAATCATGATTCCATTTGAGCATATCAACGGTTGGAGAAGTTTTTGTAGCGGGGAGACCTATCAGCAATACGTGGCCTTTAGGGGTGCCCCGTTGTCTGGCGCCGCCACGTTTGGCGCAAAAGCTTCATCGGCGCGTTCTGCCCCTGAAACTGCCAGTCCCAGGATTTCTCGACGAAATAGCACTCAATCATGGCACCGGTGACCCGCGGGTGGCAGGCCAAACAGCGGGCGATGCGCCAGACCAATCTAGGGTTGGTGTACAGGCCGTGCAGCAACCTTTCCATCCGATAGTCGTTGGCGATCTTATAGCCCAATGATCCGTCGGTTTCCGCTTGCAGTGAGAAATAGGGCCTCGCACACGCTTCCAACTGTCCTTCAACCGGATAATAGCCGCCCATCCAATGGTGCAGCAGGCTGAAGTGCCGGCGATCCGAACCGCGGGGTTGACGATACCACGGGGTCAGCAGATATTCCGGCTTGACCTCGCGTTTGACATGAATTGCCGTGGTCACGTAGCAAGCCTCGAACGCGCCGGGGTCGAGCACTTTATGGGCGATGGCAAAAGATTCATGGTAAATCGGATTCATCCTGTCGGCTTGCACATCCTCAGGTTGCACCCAATGCTCCAGAGACCCGTTTGCTATCACACCGTCAAATTTGCCGTGCCACTGCGTCGCTTCCAGGAGGTCTCGATAGGTGCAGCAGTATACCTGCAAGCCGTGGTCGTTGCAGTACTTCACTTGCTCCGGCGAAACATTGACACCCACCGCACGGGCACCCCGCTGCCGTGCCAGTCTCAACAGGTGTCCGTAACCGCAGCCGATCTCCAGCAAGCGAAAGCCTGAATGGTTGCAACCGACCTGATTGAGAAGATAGTTGAGCTGCCGCTCGATTCCCTCCTCGAGCGTCGTGTCGGTTGGCTGAAACTCGCCGTCGGCAAGATCCCGGATCCCCACCGCCTCGGCGGCGTGTACGAGCGTGTAGCAGAGTTTCACCAGTCTGGTGGGCGCAAAACGCAAGGTGGGTTGGGCAAGCGCCATTCGTGCGGGGGATTCCGTCCTCACATTTTGGCGCGCGAGGAACATTTCGCCTTCGAAGTTCGACATGATGATCCTCCATTTATGAATTATTTGAAGGAGGACAAAAACCGGACGAGCAATCGTGTTCGATTCTGGAAACAGAGAGCCGCTTCAGATGAACTGCAAAAGGAGAATCAGAGCCAGTTATGAATTTATACCCGAATCGATGAGATTTAGTCAATCATAATTCAGGATCGCGGCGTGCTGAAGTCTTCCAGAAATTCGAACAGGAAGGTCTCCATGCCCCGATACGGCGGCGGTTGGGTGGGAATCAAGCCGGGAGTATACCCCCGGTTGAAAAACGGCTGCAAATGGTCCCGGTTGCGGCTGATGACATGCATGGGAACCGCCCAGGATGCTTTTTCGCCGGTGAGCTGAACATTCGGCTGATGGTCTCCCAGCACAACTATCAGTGTATCGTTATCGATAAATTTATTGGCGAACGCCACGATTACGTTTAGCTCATAGGCAATGGAAGTGACGTAGCCCTCTGCAGCATTGCTGAGATCGGGCCATATGATGGGAAATGTCACGACCTCCAGATCATTGTAAATTTTACCGTTGCCGATTTGTGACCAGTCCGTTACGTAGGGCGGCTGTCGATGGAAAGGGGCATGGCTGCCGGTTAAGATAAACTCGATAAATAGCGGCCGGGTCTGTCCTTGAATTTCTCGATGATGGATAAAATCGAGAACATATTGGTCCGGCATGGTTGACCAGCCGTAAGCGGGACCCTGGTAGTCGAAATCCCAGGCATAGTATTTTTTCTGATAGCCGAAAAACTCGCCCGCCGGCCAGGGCCATCGCGTGCCCGGCATAACACTGATCGTCCGATAATCCAAGTCATTAAAAAACCTGACGATCGTTTTGGCGCTTGATGTTATCAGTAAATTATAACGCATCTGGTTATTGAGATTCACACCGCTGGCCAGGGTTGCATGGGCCAGCCAGGATGATCCGCCGAAAGTCGGCGAGTTCAAAAACGTTGAACAGGCCGAATAGCCGCTTTCAAGCAGTTCTCCCTCGAGTCGGTTCAAGACCGGCAGTATCCTGCTAAAATGGCGGTCTGCCGAATAAACGGTGCGGCCGTAGGACTCGACAAAAAATAAAAAAACACTGGCCGGCCGCAGCTTATCCAGAGACGACGGCAGCTGCTCGATGTGCTTCATCCCGCTGTCAATGGCCTTCAGGTATTGTTCACGATAGCCTTTGGCATGCAGAATAAAATCACCCTCTTCAACGACCCGATGGAAAAAGCCCCGGGCAAATAAGTTCCATCGCTGATCGGAACGATCCGATTGCAGGGCATATATTGACATGAATGCTGCAATTGTCAAACCCGCCGCAATGCGGCGTTGGCGGGTACCCAGCAAATAGCCATGAATGGTTTTAAATGATAGCCAGACACCCAGGGTGACACCGATCAGCAGCGCCATGGTTAACCCAACGAAAAGCAAAAATTCTCGGGTGGCAAACGTGGTATACAGCAGGTGAATGAGATCCGGCAAGAACTGCGAATCTAAATATAGATTGAAGGGGCGAAAAAAATACATCGGAATCAGGACGTCGCCAATCCGGAATAGACGAAGAAATAATATTAACGCGGTCAACGGCAGGTAAAAAAAACGGTTGAACTGCATGCCCAATAATGTTGCAGTGCATATGAAACCCATGATGACCAGAATTTCCGGCGACACTTTCAACAGGATCCGCGAATCAAATCCAGCCGCCGGGTAATTGATGTTGATTAAGACATTTAAAAATACCACCGCCAGCAAAAAATACAGGACCGGTTTAAACGATTTGATGCGCTTTAGAGAGAAACTATGGCGGTTAATGGTTTGCATTGTTTTGCAGCAATTCAATTAAAAACCCTTCAATGGCTTCCATGGTATCATTCCATTTTGGGCGGTCATAATATGTTTGCCAGGCAGTGCGACTCATTTTGATCAGTATTTGCCGATCCTGATGCAGGCGATTGATGCAGTCGTTGACCGTTTTCGTGTCACCGGGATCGATTAAAAAGCCGTTTTGCCCCGGTATGACAAACTCTTTAACCGCACCGGTTGAAGACCCGATGACCGGCAGGGCAAAGGCCATGGCTTCCAGATGCGCCATTCCGAATCCCTCCCGGGAATACGGCATAACAAAAACATGACTGCGGGCCAAGAGGGACGCCAGTTCAGAGCCGTTTTTCGGACCTGCCAGCTCGACCTGCCGTCTGAGATTCAACCGGTCGATCAGTTTTCTGATCCGCCTGACGTGCGGGGGATTCATGGTTAGACTGCCTACGATCGATAAGTGCCATGGGGCGGAAGACAAATTCGATAATCCCCTGATAAGCGGAGTCAATCCTTTGTGGGGCAGGACATTGCCGACAAAAACCAATCGGAGCGGTCCGGTTGCACGTGCTCTGGACCCGATCAGATCAGGTGACGGCAAATGTCCCAATCGGTCGCCGGCCGGCCGGGCGACCATAGATGATTGCCGGCAGTTGACTAATGCTTCCACCGTTTGGCGGGTCGTATCACTATTGAAAATAAACGCGTCGACGGACTTCAGATAATGCGTTTCAACTGCTTTATAAATCCGGTTGAGCAGGCGGTTTCGCGGCTGGCTGCACAGCACCTGGTGCACTATTGCAACGATTGGAAAATTGGTTTTTCGTTGCAGAATGTGATTGATTCGACCCAGGGATGGATGATTGAGTTCATCCTGTAAAAGAATGTCATAGGCTGAGTGGATCAATTTTGACCGGAGTGCCCGGGAAAAACCGTCCAGGAAATGACGGCCGTAGTTGCGGGGGGCAAGCGATATAATATCGACCCGGTGCCCGCACTGCCTCAGGTAATCTACCAGAATCCGATCATAAATATAGCCGCCGGTCAGAGAATCTAAACTGCCGTATATAACCAGTCCCAGGTACATTACAATTCTTTGCGAAATTTCGCCCAGACCATAGCGTTTTCCCAGATTTTAACGCTTATTGCATCCAGGTGGTCGGTCCGGATATGGGCTGCGAGATTTTGGCAGAGAATCCCGGCAAAATGTTCGATACTGGGATTAAGGTCCTTAAACTCAGGCAACTCGTTGAGCGTCTTGTCACGGTAATAATTCAGCTGGCTATCGAGAACCGATTCGATGTCGCAGATATCCGCCAGATAACCGTGTTGATCAAGCTGCCGGCCTTCCAATCTGACTTCAACCGCATAATGATGCGCATGGTGTTCATTCTCGTTGCCCCAGTCACCGCCGACGAGAAAATGACTGGCGATAAAATCACGTTTGACTGCTACAGTATACATGGTCAGCTCCCAGCATAAGTCAGTATGACCTGCATGGCTTCCTGCGGTCGTTTATCCAAAAGATTATAGGCCTGCCGGGCCTGCCGAACGTCAAAGCGGTGGGTGACAAATCTGGCGGGGTTCAGCTGCCGGATCATATCCAAAGCCACCTGCAATCGCCGGTTTTTCGTCCAACGGCCTGAAAACTGCGGCGCGATCGTGCTCACCTGGCTGCTTATCAACCGGATGCGGTTGCGATGGAAACTGCCTCCCAGATCCAGTTCGGTCTTTTTGGTTCCGTACCAGGAGCCGATCACGATGCGGGAGCCCGGCCCGGCAATCGCCAGGGCCTGATTCAGGGCGGCCGGATTGCCGGATAATTCATAAATCAGATCGGCTCCGCCGCCGGCGGATTTCAGAATTGTACTCGCCCTTTCCAGTTCATCCGGAGCGTCCGAATCCAGCAAAATCCGGGCCCCCGCTATTTTGGCGTTTTCGCGTCGCAGGGGGTAGGGGTCGAGCGCCACCAGGTTGGCCAACGGCAGTCGAGACAGCAGGGCGGTGGTCAGCAGGCCGACCATGCCCAGTCCGAATACCACCGCGTTTTCGCCGATGACCGGCCGGCCATCCATCAAGAAATTTACCGCAGTTTCCATCGTCGCTAAAAATGCAGCGTCAACCGAATCAACGTCGTCGGGCAGCAGGGTCAGTTGATCCTGCCGGACCACAAAATGGCTTTCGTGGGGGTGGAAGCAAAAGACCGTGCGGCCCAGCAATTCTTTTTTAGCCAAACGGCCGATCTCAACGACCTGTCCGACGGAAGCATAACCGTACGCGAGCGGGTAGCCGAATGGGTGAGCCAGCGTCGGGATGGTTGCATCCACCGGCAGGCTCGACGGGAACCGGCCGCGAAAGATCAGCATTTCCGTGCCGGGGCTAAGAGCCGAAATCAGGGCCTTAACCAGAACTTCTCCGTCTCCGGGCTCGGGCAAAGGACTCTGGATAAGTTCGATTTCATACGGACCTTTGAAAATGACCGAAGTTCGTTGCATAACCATTGTTCCATGGATTATCTGACTGCAGAAACCACCCCCGGTGTGAATTCAAAGTCTCACCCTCCCACCGGGCTGTAAGCCCTATGGGCCGGAAGCTGGGCCGGGGATCTTTACACCTGCCACTTCGGACGGGCCCAGATCACCAGATCATCGCCCGAATGCCGGTAACTCACTTCAGCCAGCTCCAAATATGTTTTGGATTGCAGGCCCTCGGAATCGATCACCGACAGCCCTCCCACAAATCTTGGAGAAACTGTCACGATAAACTGGTCCACCAGCCGGGAATTGACAAAGCTGGTAATCACCCGGGCGCCGCCTTCCACCATAATGCTGTTGATCTGCTTTTCGGCCAGAATATCCATCAGGGCATGCAGATCGATTTTGCCGTCCCGCGAGGTGGCGCAGCCAATCGGCGATGATCCGGCATCGTGCAGCGCCAGCGATTGCCTTCCGGCTTTATCTTCGGCATTTATGATCCAGGGTCGGGTATCGGATCTTTTTACGAGCCCGGCATTCAACGGGGTTCGCAGGTGCGTATCCAGTATGATCGGCTGGGGGCTGTTTCCCTCAACCAGCCGCACCGTCAGTCGGGGATTGTCGGCCAAGAGTGTTCCGATTCCGATCAAAACGGCGTCACTGCAGGCACGAATTTTATGGGTCAGGACCGCGGACTCCGGCCCGCTCAATCCGATGGGCTGCCGGCTGCGGGTCGCAATACTGCCGTCCACGCTCTGGGCATAACTGACGATAACAAAAGGTCGATTGTTTCTGATGCGAAAGGTTTCGGCTCCGGCCATGCAGGATTCAAGCCTTTCAATCGAATCGATCCGCTCCGGCGACAGGTGTGCGACAGGCGCCAATGCGGGCAGCGACACTTCCGCCGGCGCTGCTTCATTATTATTTTGGTCGGGATCATGGGGCATGCTGAGACCTATTGGAGGAAAAGGGTTTAAATCCTTGGGTTATTCATCTGACAACTATCTTATTTTCGTGTTTTCGAGCTTTCGTGCGTTGCGGATTAATTTGTCTTGTGATTTCAGGAAAGTCCGGGTTGTGGCAGCGGTGCCGGATAAGTTTAAAAAAAGACCCCGGCTTCCGGTAGCCGCATACGATCATCCAATCTCTCACAAATCCCGCCAAAAGCGGTATCATCATTACATAGGCAGCCAGTGTCGTCACCGGGGGCTTGATCGCAGGCAGCAGGGCAATGCCGACATAGCCCATCTGCAAACCGGCGATCATCCGGGCCCCGCGCCATGGGCCGGGTTCAACAACCGGCATGGACATTTTTTTTCTCAACCGAATACCGGCTATGAACACGTAGTAGGCGCAACCGACGCTCAAATAGGCCACCGGCACCTGTCCATAGCCGATCGCCACCAGCGGCGCGATCAGCAATCCCAGGGCATCGAGGTTGATGTCAAGAAATGCGCCCAGGCGGGTTTCATGCCGTCCGGCTCTTGCGACCCGACCGTCAATGTAGTCCAGAATCGATGCCGACAGGTAAAGGAGGCCGGGGACCCATGAAAGCCGATTCGGGAAAAATTGCGACCCCGGCCAGGGCTGAAAGAGATAACCGGCCAATACGGCAATCAATGCCCCCCGTATGATCGTCAGCCATGTACCACATCCGAGGGTTGAGTGCAAAATTTTTTGTTCGGGGTGATGATTCCAGCGCAGTCCGTATCGCAGCAGCCCCAGGACATAGACCATGACGACTATCGACTGCAGCAACCACAGAAAAGCGGATGGTCGGGGCCGCCCCTGGTTAAATACCCAAAAACCGGTTAACAGAATCGATACGCAAAGCCCGGCTGCGGCCCACCACCAGGTGGTCAGCCGTCTCAACGTTTCGTCGGATGTGATGGCGTCAGATTCCATTGGTTAAAATTTTACCAATCCCATGAAATGACGATGCCGGCAAATGCATTCCGAATCCAGGGATTAATCTCCAAAATTAATCAGTGTTTGTCCGTGCCGATCCGTGTCCAATTTGAATTGAGACTGGATATAAAATTCCAGGTCTGCAAGCAGCCGGAGCTGGTTTCGATCCATCTCACCGGATTGTATGAGGCGATTGATTTCATTTAGAGCATCTCTGGGGGTCGTCCGCCGTTGTTCGCGGTAGTCTACCAGTGCATCCTTTTCCCGGGCAGGATTGATGCGATGCAGGTATTGCTTAAACTCCGACGCATATTCGGCGGAAATCGCTGCCGGGTAGTTTCGAGCCAGAATACGCCAGGCCAAAGTGCGGGCTTCAGGGCTTGCAAACTGATCAATCAGAATCAGTTTTTTTTCCAGGGAAGCCTCCTGAAATTTGCGGCATAATTTCTCGTCGCTCCGGGAATAGAACCCGATTTGATAAAGCGCGGCATCGGCATCCAAATTCGGAATAAACGGGTAGCGATATTCCCGGTAGTATTTTATGATTTGCTGAAAAACTTCCTGGTTGGCCTGCAGCCAATCAAGATTTTCTTCGAAGAGCGCATTGCGTTCATCGCCGATGCGTTCCCAGTAACGATCGTGGGGCGGCAATAAAATTGCCGGCTCCCCCATCCTTTTGCGGATTACCCAGGTTGTTTCCGCAATCGAATCCGGGGTGGTTGCGCGAAGTTGAGGCTGATCCATGCGCAGCCACAGAGTTTGATTCGGGTAAGGGATGGATTCTCCGATTGAAATCACCGGAATCTGATAATTTTGCCGCGGTCCGTACTCGCCGCTGATCATTAAACCCTTGCGGTGATCGCCGCTGCCACTTTGAAAGGCTACCGGCAACTCATTCATTCGATGGAGGTCGGTTTCCTTATCAAAGTAGCCTGCCAGATACTGCCACATCTTCTTTTCTTCAAAAAAACGCCGGGCCAGTTCAATTGTTGTTTCAACATCAACCATGGCTTCATGGGACTGGCCGGACACCATATCGTTGGCCGATCCCAAATGCTCCAGTTTTAATGATGTTTTGCCGTTAATCTCCGGCCAGGCAATTATTTTTTTTTTGTAGAGCCAGTATATAATGGCTATCGGATATATATCCATGCGCCGGCAACCATTGCGGAACTGGTGAGTATATGGGCTCAGCAGATTTCTGTGAAATGAGAATCGCAGGAATTCATCATCAAATCCCAATGTGTTGTAACCGAGGCTGATGGTACCGGGTTCATTCATCAATCGGTGAATCTGCACGGTGGCTTCGTACTCGCACAGACCGCCGGCAAGATCGGCCATGGGTATACGGTTGGTTAAAATTGCCAGGGGGGAGGGAATGATGTCCGGCCGCAATTTGACCTTGATTACATGGCGGTCGAATTCCTGCAGCTGCTGATCCGTGCGGACGGCGGCAAACTGCAATACCTGATCAAAGGCCTTGCTTAACCCGGTGGATTCAATGTCGTAAAAAAGATAGCTGGTCGTCATAAGAATTATTCCAGATTAACTTCAGACATTAGCTTGAAATTGTCAAGGCTAAAAATGCAGCTGCAAACAGATAGGGAAATGGCAAATAGAAGGCGTTTAAGGAAATAAAATCCCAGAACTCATGCACCGAAATGCAAATAAAACTAAAACATAAATCACGAAGTTCGGATCACCGCGTCTCGATATCCAAATCATTTTTGCTGTAACCGAACTCGGCTAAAAGCTTGCAGGATGTTCTGACCACTTCGTCGGGGCTCAATTTGGTTTCAACATAAATGTCCGTTTTTTTGACTTTTTCCGGCATCCGCAATTGATCCCCGTAGCGGGAAAAGCGCACTTTTTGCTCATTGGATATCCACAGCACCTTTTCGAAATCTTTGGTGTTTACCGAGGCAAAATAATCACACAGGGTCGTCAGCATCTCAACCCAGCTTTGGACTTTATAGGTGTTGCCATTCAAGCTGAACGCTTTAATGGATTTGTCCGTATAGCTTTTGGCCAGTTTGATCGTATCGGTACTGGACAACGACGTATCGGTGCCGGACAAGGACTTATCAGTGCCGGACAAGGACTTATCGGTGTCGGACAACGAGGTATCGGTGCCGGATAATGTCTTTGACGACTGTCGCGGCAGTTCGTCATGCAGATCCAATATTTCCGGTTCCATGGCAGACGCGGGGGGAGCGGCAACCGCACTGGCCTTGTTCGTTATCAACCATTTTTCCTCTTGTTTTTTCAAAAACGTTTCAACGGTTTTGGAGTCGAGTTTATAGCGGCACAGCTTTTCAGTTTGCTCACTTAATAATTCGACAAATATTTTGTTGGGTTGCGTGAGGATTTGATTCCAGGCTTCGGGTAGAAAATCAATGGCCAGCTTTTGTCTTTTTTTCTGGAAGAGGGTTTTCGCAGCCCTGAGGGACTGGCCCTTGGCGAGTTTGTCTTTGGCCAGTAAATCAATCAGGTTGGGTACAAATATGTCCGGCTTTTGTTTGAGTAAATCAATTGAGTGAAACCATTTTTGCTTCCAACTGCCGGTGGCGGAAACCAGATAGAACCACCAGGTGACGCCGTTGGTCAATATCGCCAGATTGACGCCATCGCGTGAAGCCAGGTTGACCAGGTCCCTCTGGTAGCTTTCCAATTGTTTTTGAATCCGTTTGACTTCGATAAAAACCTTGTTTGAATTCCTGATTCGCAGGGCATAGGATACAACCGATGAATTGGTGGAAAAATCGGGATAAACCTCTTCCACATTAAAAATGTCCCAACCTAAAAAGGACAATAATCGTAAAACAACGGCCTGTTTGGTGGAAGCTTCATCGAAAGTCGGTAATTTTTTATTTGATTTCAGCTCATCGATAAACGATACGATCTGTTTTTTCATGGTTCCTCCGGCCCCCCATTTATGTCGCAAAATACCTAATTTCATATTCGCATGGTGAAAATATAGATTTTTATTGTGTTATCGGCTGGTAACGGTAAAACTTAAGCATATTGAACCGTAATTCACAATATACTCAGGACAAGAATACCCCGGCGAGGACAGCACCGAATCCGGCGCCGTGTTGCGGGCAATATTGTAGACATATCCCGATCTTCAATACAATTGTCGTCAATTTTTAAAATCCTGCTTGCGCAGGCCGAGTTGCTTCATTTTGTTGTATAGTCCTCTAGGGTGAATGCCGGCGATCTGCGCCGTCTGGTCGACCCTGCCCCGGGTCTTTTTCAAGGCCATTTCAAGATATAATCGTTCAACCTGTGCCAAAATTTCTTTTTGCACTTCCGGCAACGTTTTGTTCAACCATTGGGCAGCGTCGGATTTCATGCCGAAAAACCGGGGTTCTTGACCCGGATTGTCACCGTTGAAAACATTGGGTAATGCATCGATGCCGATCGTATCGGTTTTGGACAGCAAGATGGCCCGTTCAATGACATTCATCAGTTCCCGTATGTTTCCCGGCCAGGCATAATTGCAGAGCGCTTGAAGGGCCTGGTCGGAAAAGCCGTTGATTTCCCGACCGATTTTATACCGGAAATAGGCCATAAAGCGTCTGACCAGCCCGGGAATATCTTCTTTGCGCTCTCTTAGAGGGGGGATTGTGAGCATCAGCACGCTCAGGCGATAGTAGAGATCCTGGCGAAAATTTCCCTGGGCGATTTCTTTTTCGAGATCTTTGTTGGTCGCTGCAATGACCCGCACATCCAGCTCGATGGTGTTTTCTCCTCCGACGGGCTTGACTTCATAGTCCTGCAGGACGCCTAACAACTTGGTCTGAAGGTGCAGGGGCATCTCGCCGATTTCATCTAAAAAGATGGTTCCCAGGTGAGCCAGTTCAAATGCGCCGCGCCGGTATCGAATGGCACCGGTAAAAGCGCCCTGTTCGTGGCCAAACAGCTCGCTTTCGAGCAGCTGATCGGGCATGGCCGCCATATTGACCGAGATAAAGGGGCCGCCGGTTCGTGGACTTTCAGCGTGAATGGCTTTGGCCAGATGCTCTTTACCGACACCGGTTTCTCCCATCAGCAAGATGGGTGAATCGCTCGGAATTACCTGAAGAACTTCCTCCATGAAGATTTGCATGGCCTGGCTTTCGGATTCGAAATCGACGATCTTGGGGTCGGTCAGGCCCCTGCGATCAAAGCGTTTGCGCAGGATGAACTGGCGCCGGGATTCCAGGGTGGCTTCGATGGCTTCGACCATGCTTTTTTTCGAAACTCCTGCATAAAGAACCACATCGGCGCCGGCGGCAGCCAACTGGGCGTTTTCTTCTGCTGAATCGCTGCCGTGGATAACTACGGTCGTTGGGTTTTCGGGCAATTCATTCAGAATTGCGATGCCGTTGTCAGCCGGATGCAGGATGAGATCTTCACTGATCACAATGACATCGCATCCGCTGCGAACCACATTTTGCCAGGCAGCGCGCAGATCTCCGAATGATTCCACCCTGACGTCGGAAGATGAAAGTTTATCTGCCAGATGTCTTTGCAAACTTTTGTCCCTAACAGCTAAAGCCATACGTATTAACATCGCAAGTTCCTTTATCGGTAATTATTTACCGGTTTTTAGCTCGGTCCCGAATATTTCTGGGTAATTCGATTTCAGCGCAATAACTCAATCACCCGGAGACGCGATAACCTATTTTTATTACTCCATAATATTGACAAAAACAGAATCGTGGCATGAAATATATTTTAGATAAAATGTCAAGCCGACGAAGCTGAACTGTCCGCTGGAGTCCGACAGTCGGTTTAAGATCATTTTATGGTATTTTTTTGCAAGTTTCAATATGAATCAGTAATTGTTTTCCGTTTTCTTGATGTGTTTGACTGAAACAGATTTCAAATAAAATGAAAAGTTAAATGATATATATCAGTTATGAAATTCCGGCAGTCATGGCACAAATACTGCATCAAAGCAGCGATCGATAATTTTTCGGAATAATTTATTGTTGAGAGGCAGGTAACATATGGGTTGGTCGGATTATGATGATGACGAAAGCGGTAGATCTGAGCACCGCGGCGGTAAACGACGCCGGCGATTAGAGCAGGAAGAGAGCCAAAATGATTACCGGCAAAAACGTTCCGGCAAACGTTTCCACCGCAAAAAAACGCATAAAGACGAGAACTGGCCGGATGATGGGCCCCGGAGTTCATCAGAACACAGATAATTAATTAAACGCTTGGACCGGAATCCAACGGGCCGCATGGCGTTATATGGGGTTTGCAATAATGCAAATGGGCCCTTTATCCCTCTTTTCACAAAAAAAGGGGTCAACTGAAAACCTATAAAAAAATCGGAGCTAAACATGCACCTTTATCAACAGGCAGCGGCAACAACGATGCCCACTGACGCACCAATTTTAAATACCGCCCTTGAACCTAATTTTTGGGGAATTGCCTCATCGATCGATATCTACGACTGCGACCCTGAAAAGATCCGCAGTGCCGACGCGATTCGCCACTTCGTGTTTGAACTGTGCGAACTGATCGAGATGAAACGTTTCGGCGAAACCCAGGTCGTGCATTTTGGTGAAGATGAACGCGTGGCCGGGTACTCCATGGTCCAGCTTATCGAAACATCTCTGATCTCAGCCCATTTTGCCAATCTATCCAACACGACCTATTTGGATGTTTTTAGCTGTAAGGCCTATGACCCTGAGATTGTCAGAGGATTTTCACAAAGCTTTTTCGGCGGAAGCCGCAGCAAACTGACGGTAACGGTACGTCAATAAGGAGGATATCATGCTAAAAGTAGATGTCCATACGGATCTGGATGAAGTCAAGCGGCTGTGGATGAGTCACTGGCCGCGAAGATGCCTGTTCGATCTCTGGCCGGTGAGGGCCTGCTTTCAGGCGCACTTCAACCACAGCCCCTATTTTCTGGTTGCCAGACAGGATGGAAAATTTCGCGGCATGCTGGCGCTGAGCTGGATCGATGAGGAGCAGTGTTACGGCCATTTTCCGGGAGAAATCTGGCACGGCAAAACGTGGCTGGAGCAGAATAAAATTATTGCCGATGACCCTGAGATCTGCAGTATTCTGTTAAATCATATTCCGGCGACCGCCAGGATTCGCTATCTGACCTGGCCGTCCTATTTAGTGGAGGATCCCCTGGCAGTCGTCGATGAGATCGGCTACCTCTTTTTCCCGCAGCAGTATGAGGGATCCTTTCAGAATTACCTGCAAAGTTTTTCGGGTAAATCACGAAAAAAAATCCGCTGCGAGCTGAACCGCCTGACGGCCGGCGGCGTATCTTACCGGTACGATTGCCTGGCCGATGTGGAACAGTTATTTCGCATGAACCTGGAAAATTTCAAAGAGCAGTCCTACTTCAGCGATCCGCGCTTTTTTAATTCGTTTGAAAAGCTTGCCGCCTGGCTGCATGCCAACCGAATGCTGCGGGTGACCACCGTGCTCATCGGCGGCAGGGTTGCAGCCGTGGACATCGGCGCCGTCTGGGGTTCGACCTATACGGTTCTGGCCGGCGGCACCGATGCCGATTTTCCCGGAGTTGCCAAGCTAATCAATTTTCACCATATTGAATGGGCCTGCCAGCAGCAGTTGATGGAAGTCGATTTTTTGTGTGGTGAATTTAACTGGAAAAATAGATTTCACTTAACGCCCCGGCCGCTTTACGAAATAATGAAGCTGCAAACTCCAGAAAGCTGGCAGGATGTTGCTTTCAGCAGAAATGAGGCCCGTGCCTATTAAGACCCAGGTTATGGTGGTCGGCACAACGCCGGACTATATCGACTGGATCCGGCGCAGCTGTCCCGAGCGGGCCCTGTTTCTGACCGATCCCGGGCTGCGTCGGTCGGCGGTTGAGCCAAGCCCTCCGCCTGCTCAAGAGGTTCTATGTGATCTGTCCGACTATCGTGCGGTGCGGCAGGCTCTGCAGCGCCACCTGCGGCAGGAAAACTTACAGTTGGACGGCGTGGCGTGCTACGACTGCGAATCAATGGAACTGGCGGCCGTACTGGCCCAGGACTTATCATTGCCCTATCCCAGCGTGCAGGCCGTTCGCAACTGTCGCGATAAGTACCTGACCAAAACACTGTGGGCTAGTCACCATCTTGCCACCCCGCGGGTTCGCCAAGTCCGGTCGGCTGCCGAAGCCGTCCGTTTTTTCCAGGAACTGGGCGCTCCCTGTGTCCTCAAGCCGCCCGGCGGCAGCGGCAGTGAACTGATCTTTGGCTGCGACAGCGCGCATGACTGCCGACATAACTATGCCATGATCATAGACGGCTTGCAGCAGCGCCGTCATCATCGCCTTTACCGGTCTTTTTCGACAGCGGAGCCGGTGGTCCTGGCGGAAGAATTTGTCACGGGCGAAGAATACAGCTGTGATTTTGTCGTTGAAAACGGCCGGGTGGAAGTTATCCGACTGACCCGCAAGATCCTGTCCTCCCGGGGACCTTTCGGTACGGCATTAGGTTATCTGTTGCCCGGGTCTTTGCCCGAAGCAATTAAGGAGCATGACTTTAAAGCCACGCTATATCAAAGTGCCCTGGCGCTGGGTATAAACCGGGCAATCTGTATGCTGGACTTTATGGTATGCCAAAACCGGATCGTTATGCTGGAATTGTCGCCGCGGCCCGGAGGCGACTGTCTGCCCGCGATGCTGCGCGGGTGCTGGAATCTGGATCCGATCACGCTGTATCTTGATTTCTGTCAGCAGCGGCCCTGGCGGCTTGAGAAGCCAACCGATCCGAATCCCTGCATAGGATTGCGGTTGCATGCGACACACAGCGGAAATTTGAAAAAAGTCGATACCCGCCTATTGCAGCATGATCGTCGGGTGCGCGAGATTCACCTGACCCGTCAACCGGGTCACCCGATTAAAATGCCGCCGGATGACTACGATTCGTGGCTGCTGGGGCATATCATCTTTGATCTCGCTGCGGATACAGCGCCGGAGGCTCAATGCCGGGCGCTTCTTGAAAAGATTATCGTGGAGGTTGAATAACAGTTGATGACAGAGATGCCACCTGATTTGCGGCAAAAACTGGAAGCGGTGCTATGCCGGACCACGCCCGTGT
>Ga0210122_1000153_pt1 | contig 21331 bp, 18 predicted proteins | sample Muzzi_CordB_D2_FD_185530 | JGI IMG/M metagenome (GOLD analysis project Ga0210122, IMG submission 185530) | Wetland microbial communities from San Francisco Bay, California, USA, that impact long-term carbon sequestration - Muzzi_CordB_D2 (SPAdes) | ecosystem: Environmental > Aquatic > Marine >... | reverse complement strand
CAGACGCTGGGAGGTGTCCACATAGATGCGGCTGCCGCCGGCCTGCCGGATCAGGCGCTCGGTTTCTTGCAGCAGCCTTTGCCCCAGACCCTTGCCCTGAACGTCGGGATGAACGGCAATCCAGTAAAGGTCGTAGCTGCCCACGGTGCATGCGATGGGACCATAGCAGGTATAGCCCACCAGACGACCGTATTGTTCCGCCATCACGAAATGGTAGCCGCTGGCCGCTGCCCGGGCCAGGCGCTCCTGGGCAAGTTCCTCAGCCACATCGACCTCTTCGGCTGAAAAAAAACCGGTGATATCGATCAGATGACGAATGCGGGCCGGGTCTTGCGCCTGCAGTTCATAACGCAATTTGACGCCCCGCAGTCTTTCCTCTGTAACTTTGCGGCCGTCGCCCCAGCTCAGAGACGCAACCGACAAGCCTTTAAAAAAATGAAGTGCGTTGGTTCCCAGACTGCGCGTGCGGTAACCCCCTTCCTGGACCACCAGTGTCGGCAGGCCTAATTCGCCGATCAGACGGCCGTTGGCCTCGAAATCCCGGGCATTAAGGGACCAGGTGCCGGTGGGATCGCCTTTGGCCGGGTCCAGTCCCAGCGCCACCACCAGAAAGTCGACCTTAAAATCCGCGATGCGGTCCAGGGCTTTTCCCAGGGCCTTGCGGTAACCGGTGCCATCGACTGTTTCCGGCAGCGGCAGGTTCAGGTTGAAGCCTTCACCCTCACCCTCCCCGCGTTCGTCAGCGAAACCGCAAAAATAGGGATAGGCAAAGCTGGGATGGCCGTGAATCGATACGGTTAAAATATCGCTGCGGCGATAGAAAATATCCTGCTGGCCGTTGCCGTGATGATAGTCAATATCCAGGATGGCCACCTTGCCGTAGGCGGACAGATATTGGGCCGCGACGGCATTGTTGTTAAAATAGCAGAAACCGCCGAAAGAGCGTCGCTCGGCATGATGCCCCGGCGGGCGCACCAGCGCGTATGCGATCCTGCGACCCTCCAGCAACTCACGGGCGGCGGTCAGGGTGCAATCCACGCCCCGGCGCGCCGCCGGATAGGCATTGCGGTTGACGGGCGTGAAGGTATCGATGCAATAGTAGCCGGACAGTACCGACGGTTCCCGTGGAGGGCGTGTCTTATTGCGAATGGGAAAAATATAAGGATAAAGGGATTTTTTATCTTCGATTTCCAGGCATGCCCGGCGTAGGTAGTTGACAAAATCGACGTCATGGACTTCGTGAAGGCGTTTGTCGGGGAATTTACGCGGCTTGACCTCGACAAAAAGCCCATGGGGCATCAGGGCATTCACAATGCTGCGAATCCGAACCGGTGATTCCACGTAGCCGCGCTCATGCACATGGTGGATGTCATGGCGATCATTGATGACCACTGCGATCTGCTCATCGGATTGCGATGTCACCGCCGCACGTACGGCTTCGGGTTTGACATAGCGTAATGGACGCAACCGGGCCGGGTCGTCCCGAAAAGAGTTGACGACCTTCGTCACGTATTCAGCCGGACAATAGGCGGCGTATTTGCGCTCCAGCAGGGCACGTACGACTTTACGCGCAAAGCTGCGGCGCAGATCGGCGACCGTATCCAAGCCATCGTAGACCAGGTGCGGCATGCAGCGGTCTCCGGCGTTGACGGGCAGCTCGTAGTCGGTGTTGATCACCGGCCGCGCGCCGTAGCGCTCGTAAAAACGCAAACGCGCCCGGTTATCTTTTAACAGTTCGTCGTCCGGACAGGCCTCGAAGTCATCGGGTAAACATTCAAAAAACAGTCCTTTGGCCTCCAGGGCCGCCGCTTCACGGCGCACGCGGTCATAGAGCGCACCGCCGATTCCCCCGCTGGCTTTGCCTTTGACGGTGGCTATCCAGTCTAAAAAACAGAACCCGATCTGCGGCTCGTGCAGCAGCATGGCGAACCCCAGCACACGCCGGCGCAAATTCTCTGCTACAAAGAGGATGCTGCGGAAGCGCTGTTTGAAGGGGTTGCGTAACTTTTCGGCGATCAGATCGATCTCTTCGGCCGGCACCTCGCTGAAGCGGCTTTGCAAAATGACCTTAACCTGTCGCAGAATCTCCTGGTTGACGGGCACAATATTATCATATATTCGACGTATGCGCAGCATATAGCAACTTCCTTGTCCTGCTTTATTCCAATAGGTACCTATCGGCAGACACCACCTCTCTGGGGTGGAATCAAAGCCTGACCCTCTGAGCTATGAGTCTTTACTCCATCGGCCAGAATCCGGTCCACCGCCTGGGTATAGCTCAGTCCGGACCTGGCAATCGCCGCGGCAAAACCGGCGTCCGGGCTCAGACACGGATTGGCGTTGATTTCCAGAATCCAGGGCTGTCCCTTGTCATCGATGCGAAAATCAATCCGTGCATAGCCCCTTAATCCGAAAATTTGCCAGCATTGCAATGCCAGACGTTTCAGTTCCGCCAGCAGGGGACGATCGCCGGGCCCGAAATCGAAGGTGCGCGGTGTATGCCGGAATTCTGCGGAGTCCACATCCCATTTGGCGCGATAACCGACGATCCGCGGCTGGTCGGCGCCAAACGCTTCAAAGATAATCTCGGCCGGCGGCAATACCAGCGGGCCCTGGGGGCCGGCCAAAAGCGACAGGTTAAATTCCCGACCGTCGATAAAGACTTCTGCAAAACAGGCACCGCCCAGCAGGGGGGCCCGCTCTTTTATCGCTTGCTCCAGAAGCTGCCCGCAAGTGTCTGCGACGATATTGTCCGCCTCCAGGCCCATGGAAGCATGCTCCCACAGGGATTTGATGATCCAGCGCCGCCGGGAAGACCGGTACTGGCCGGTGTGCTCCAAAGACCGGAGAGATGGTAAATCCTGCGGCCAGGGTCCGGCCCAGGGCGGGGTCGGCAAACCGGCGGCGACCATGCGCGCTTTGGCCATCACCTTGTGGGATGTCAACCAAATGGATTCGGCAGGGGCACCGGTGTAAGGCAACCCGACAGCATCGAACAGTGATGGAACCAGGTGAATCAGACGTCCATATCCAGCAAGGGACTCCACCAGGTTGAACACAAGATCCGGCTGCCGGGCTTCCAACTGATCCCGCAGCTGCCCCAACGCCAGCCCGGCGGGCAGCGAATCCGCTTCGTGCCCCAAATCGTCCAGGGCCTCCCGAATGGCGGCTACCTGGACCAGCACGTCCTGTTCATCCGCCGGACCGTCATCCGCCACGGCGTTGTGAACCACTGACACACGCATTTTTAACTCCTTGCTGTCAAACGTCGGGAGTCGTCGATCTGCCCGGATACTGCTTTAGAGTGCCGGGAAATAATCCGCCGGCCGGCTGAGGCCAGGATTTTTTCGATCAACATTTGATAGGGCAGGCCGATCCGATTGCAGATGATCGGTAGATCCGAATGCTCAGGGTGCAAACCGGCCAGGGGGTTGACTTCCATGAACTGGGGTTTTCCCCCGGCATCGCAGCGAATGTCGATTCGGCCGGCATCGCGACAGCCCAGTACCCGCCAGGCCTGCAAGGCCATCGCCTCGGCCGCCTTAACCGTGGCGTCCTGCGCGGCATCAACCAGCCGGTAATCCACAAGCTCTTCACAGTTTTCTTTATTCTGATAGGAATATATCAGCGGTTCGTCCGTTGTCCTCAGATGAACTTCGATCGTGCCGATGGCCGACGCTTCCGCTCCGGTACCGAGCATCCCGACAGTGAATTCGCGTCCCGGCAGGAACGCTTCCACCAGCACCGGCTGCTGATACGCGTCGATCAACTCAAGGCAGCGCGGCCCTAAATCCTCAAGTTTCCGGATGATGGCGGCCGGCGTAATTCCTTTGCCCGTTCCCTCTGCCACCGGCTTGACGAAAACCGGCAGCTCCAGGCTCAGCGGGCCGATCAGCCGGCCGTCTTCAACCACGAGAAAGTCCGGGGTTGGTATGCCGGCGTCGCGGATTACGCGCTTGGTATGGCCCTTGTGCAGAGACAGGCTCATGACCAGCGGATCGGAAAAGGTATAGGGGAGGTCGTAGGCTTCCAGCAGCGCCGGCACCTGAGCTTCGCGGCCAAAACCCCGCAAACCCTCGGCGATGTTGAACACCAAATCCCAACGATTCCCGGATGCCAGCAGCCGGGTCAGGTTTATGACGCTGCCGATGCGCTCGGTCGCATGCCCCAGCGCCTGCAGGGAATCCTCGATGGCATCGATGGTGTCCGGGCGGTCGAATTCAGCCGTTTCCTGGTCGTCGTATCCCAGCGCCAGGTATTCCTCACGCAGGTCGTAGGTCAGTCCCACTTTCATGGCATCGCTCCTCCCGGTGACGGGTCGTTCCCGTTCGGACATCCAGCGGTATCGGGGTACCGGTAGATGCGATTGGCATAATTTTTCAGCAGCAGATCCCGGTCCTCGCGCCCGACGACATATTCGGGCAGCAGCGGAATTTTGCCGCCACCCCCCGGGGCGTCGATCACGAATGAGGGCACGGCATAGCCTGTCGTATGACCCCGCAGTCCCCGTATGATTTCCAAGCCTGTTGCCACCGGTGTCCGAAAATGGGAAGACCCTAGAATCGGATCACACTGGTAAAGATAGTACGGTTTTACCCGAATTTGCATAAGCCCGTGCACCAGACTTTTCATGGTATCGACCCGGTCGTTGATGCCGGCCAGCAGAACTGTTTGGCTCCCCAACGGAATGCCGGCATCCGCCAGGCGGGTGCAAGCCTGCCGGACTTCGGGACTCAGTTCGTCGGGATGGGTGAAATGAATGCTGAGCCAAAGGGGATGATATCGCTTGAGCATCCCGCTGAGCGCCGGTGTGATCCGATGCGGCAACACCACGGGTACCTTCGTGCCGATTCGTATTATCTCCACATGAGGAATTTGCCTCAGGCGGGACAGCAGATATGCCAGTTTTTCCTCGGACAGGGTCAGTGGATCTCCCCCCGACAAGAGCACGTCCCGGATCGCCGGGGTTGCTGCAATGTAGGCGATCGCCCGGTCCCACAGCTTTTTTTGAAAAACCATACCGTGGCGCTTACCCACCAAACGCGACCGGGTGCAGTAGCGACAGTAAGTCGAGCAAAATTCCGTAACGAGAAAAAGGGCCCTGTCCGGGTAGCGGTGGATCACCCCCGGCACCGGACTGTCATTGTCTTCGCCTAAAGGATCCTCGGATTCACCCGCAGACCGCACGTTCTCCGTGATCACCGGAACCACAGTGCGTCGCAAGGGCTGCAGCGGATCATTTTGATCGAGCAAACTGGCATAATAAGGGGTGATGGCAACCGGCAGGGAATTTTCTTTACAGATCAGGGCCAAGCGTTCATCGTTTGAAAGACGGAGAATTCGTTCCAGTTCTTCAACTTTTGTAATGCGATTGCGAAGCTGCCAGCGCCAGTTGTTCCATTGATCTGCGGTGACTGCGGGATAAAATTGTTGACGAAATTCCAGGGTTCGGGGGCTTTCCGGAAATTGGCGGCTTAGCGTTACCCTGGTCAAGGATGTCAACCTGGAGGGGTAAATTTGAGGAAGGATGTTCTGTTCACGAAGCTGGTCTAAATCGGCAACGGGCTGAGCCAATTTTGCCAGCTTCGTACTTGATGGTTCTGCTTCTTCCGCGGAACAGATGTTTTTTTGCATGTTGAATGCTTCCCCTTTTTTGAAGTCGTTATAAAATGAATTACCAACAGAAATTTATCAAACATTGGAGCAATATCCATGCCATTTTATTAGATTATGTAATTTCAAATAGTTATTAATGCATGCGGGATTCTTCCGGAATCCAGAGTTCCCATTGTTGATTTCAGTTTTCAAAGAACAATCTCCAACCCTGGGTGTGCTAGTTTTCAGGGCGGACTGATTAGCATGTTTTTTGCATTTCCGGTTGTAGAATCTAATATATTTCAGGCCTTAAAATATGCCCGGAGAATAAAAAATGGGAAAAGAACCGCAAGAAAGCCAAAAAGAAATTACAATTGTCGGAATCGTCAGAGAAAATAAAGACAACTGGAAAAAATACCCTGTCCGCATCGCAAGCGAGACGGGGAATTACGTGGTGGCGATGAATGAAGAGGGCAAAAACCTGCAGTATGAAGTGGGCAACAAGGTTGAAGCCACCGGCATCATTTCCAGAACAAAAGTCGGACTCAGTCTAATTGCGGTATCCGGTTATGAAGTCTATGAATTGTCTGAAGATGATTCTGAAATATTCGATTAGGGATTCGAAGAGACTTTCATTGCAAAATTAGAAAGATAGGCACCTGCATTCATGCCGGTAAAAACCAGATACTGAACTCCCAGTTCTGATTTAAATCAAAAATCAGAACCAGCTTATCTGATTTTCAAATTCTTATCGGCGTTTATTTCAGGCGGCATTAAATGTCTGCAAATTAAGTGATGGATTCCCGGAAAAAACTGTTTCATCAGAGATGCAAACTCACTGATATTTATTCTAAATATACCGCCTGCGGTTTTGATTTCTCCTGCATAAGGAAATTCACCGACGGATTGGCAACAAATTGGCACATGCTTTGCTGTTAGGGATTTACCACCGGAGGAAGGATAAGCCTGCCTCCAAAGGTTCATCAAAAGCTCTTACAACCACCGGCACCGTCGGCGACATGGTTTGGCGAATATGGGTTCTGTCAAATGAAAAAGAAAAGACCCGACCCAAAGAATGACATTACCGGGATAATTCTGGCAGATCAATGGGACGAAAACGGAAATGTTATCGGTATCGCCCTTCATACCGATCAAGAGGATATTTATCTGGTAACCCTGAATAAACGAATAAAAGACATAGCGAATTTCATTCAGCGGACAGTCACGGTTGAAGGCAAGATCGAAGAACGAAGGGATGGAAAAAAAATTGTTCATGTGGAAACGGTTAAAACAATCGAAAGTGACCGAGCAGATTTTGAAGCGTGTCCGCCAAGAAAGTAATTATTAAAACCATGGCTACGTGGGGAAAGAACTTAAAAAGGAGAACTAGAAGATGAAACGGAATATTAAATGCATCCTGTCGGCAGTATTTTTTCTGCTTTTGGGAAATATCATGAATCCATCCCCCCTGCCGGCTGCCGAGGTTACTTTAGTCGGTGAGGTCAACCATACCAATCAAATCGTTGCCGACGATATCATCTTCGAAGTGGATGACACGCCGGAAGGCGATAATCTCCTGACAAATTTTATTGGTAAAAGGGTAAAAGTCACCGGCCATCTGATTATCGATGGTGATATGCGAATCATTGCCGTGAAATCATTTGAAGTTGTGGAGAAATGATTTAGTACCTGAATTTTGCACCTATTTTTACTAACCGTGAATAAGAATATTTACGAATCGGCTGCAAGATGCGAACATTCCGGAAAAAAATTCAGGTACCAGTTGCGTTTTAACCAAATTTTACGATAGCTTGAAAAAGTATGAGACCCGGAACGATGACTCTGATCATTCTGATGTGTTATTTCATTAGAGGTCTGGTTTCAGTCTTCCGTTTCCGCTTCAGGCCACGTTTTTCAGAACTTTCTCGATTTGAAGGCTGCCGGTTTTCTTGTTAAACGAGCCGAAGAACAGTATCATTTCGGGGTGCGCGTCCAGGGAATTGTAGTTCGCAATGGACACACCGGCGCGGTTCGTATCTGCTGGATTGAAGACCCTGATATCAAAAGCGTGCTTTTCATCAGTTTTCGGGCGCAGGGCGGCTTTCAGACTCCACACCCAATCCGGATCCTCCTTTAACTTGGAGACCAGGTGCATTCCCACGCGCTCCGGTATTTCCTTGGGTTTTGCCAATTTTTCCTCCCGGGCGCCGGAGGATTTTTCTCCCTGTTTTCCATTTTGCCAGAATTTCCAACTCATGACATCGTCCTTTCAATTTGCAAGGTTGTTGATAGAAGATGATACATGGCTCAATTACAGCAAATACAGCAAAACCTGTGCCAATTTGTAATTGACTGATATTATTGGAATATGATATAAACCAGGTCGGCAATCAGAACCGTGAATTCCGGTGGGAACCATTCACCCCGCTTAAATCAGGAACTAGGAGCATCATCATGGCCGATCAAAATACGTTATTCCCGTTGGTTCAGAAATTTCTGGAACACGATATGGGCACGGCAGCGCATACGATAGAGAGTTTGCCCGAGGAACAGGCTGCCGCTATTTTTAAATCACTGCCGGCTTCGCTGGCCGTGCGCCTGCTGAAGCATCTTCAGATAAGCTATGCCGCGGCCCTGCCCAAAGATGCCGATGAGGTCTTCCTGCAGGAATTAACGTCCCAGCTCGACCCCCGGCTGGCGTCATCGATTTTGATGCATCTGCCGGCGGACGCACGTGAGCGTTTGACTCGTCATCTATCGGGCCGACTCAAGGAGCAAATCGGGGAGCTTCTGGAATACCCGCAAGGCAGCATCGGTCGGATCATGACAACGGATTTTCTGACCTTTGACAAGGACACGCTGGCAGAAGAAGCCATCGAAAAAATCCGGATTCTGGCCAAAAAACACTTCCCGCTATCCTATGCTTGCGTCGTCGCCGGACAGGGCGGCAATGCCGGCGCTCAATCCCTGGCCGTGGTCATGCGTGGCATCGTCATGCGGGAGATCCCGCAGGACAAGATATTTCGTTTAATCTTAAAGGAAGGCAAGCTGGGAGCCATCAACGGTGCGGTAATTGGGGTTGTGACGGCGTTGGTGGCCTGGATCTGGTACGGCAACCCCTACCTCGGTGTGGTTATCGGTCTGGGTATGCTGTTTAATCTCATTTTTGCCGGTTTTTCCGGTGCCGCCATTCCGCTTTTGATGAAAAGGCTCGGAATCGATCCGGCCCAAAGTTCAAGCATCATCCTGACAACGGTCACCGACGTCATGGGTTTCCTTGCTTTTCTGGGATTCGCCGTCATTTTTCAACATAAGCTGGTCTGATGGGTATTCAGCAAGCCTGGTAAAAATGCCCAATTATTTTTTGGCACTTTTCTTTTCTTGCCGCCTGCGTCTGGGAAATGTCGCCAGCCAGCCGGCGACAAAACCCATGGCCAGTGTACCAAACAGCATCAGGGCCCTGGACACGGAAAACGTCCACACCAGAAATTGAAATTCGACCACCTGGGTATTTTGAATGACAAAAATCATCACAACGGCGATAAGCCCGATAAACAAGACATTTCTGAACATGGTCGGCTCCCCGGCTTTAGTTGATTCGTTGATTAGGTTGAATGTTTGTTAGGCGCTTTGCGTCGCCCTATCGACAATTTATTGTCGATGTTTGCGGGTTCTCTATTAAGTAAAGGTTTCAGGTTTCAGTGTTCAGGTGTCCGGCTTGAGCGACTATCCTTCCTGACACCGGAAACCTCATATGAAACCCAAAATATTGCCTTAGTGGCAAACTCGCAGCGCCAACCGGCCTACCCGGGTTAGCAATTCAGTGGTGAATTGATTATAAGCTAATCATCACAGGCCCGGGTATCAACGGCTACTGACCCGCCGGGGCGGTTACCAGTGCGGCTGATTGCCGATGCCTTTTCCCATGACTTCGAGGGTTTCGCTCACCACCACAAATGCTTGCGGGTCAACTCTACGAATGACTTCTTTGAACCGGGAAAGTTCCTGAAAAGCGATGACAGAATAGAGAATCCGCAACTCCTGGCCGGTGTAGCCGCCTTCACCACGCACGACAGTCACCCCGCGTTGCAGGTGATCCATAATTTCCTTAGAGATCAGCTCCCATTTGGAAGAGATGATCATAATAGCCTTGCGCTGGCTGAATCCGGTAACCACCAGGTTTACAAAGTGAGATGTGGCGTATAAATAAATGAGGGTATACAGGATCATTTCCAGGGGAATTTTGAAAGCTGCCGTTATCATCAACAGGGCGTTGAACACCATGACGGTCGTGCCGAGGCGAATGGAAAATTTTTTATACAGGATTACCGACAGGATGTCCAGGCCTCCGGCCGAGCCCAGCGACCGCAAAATGATGCCGGATCCTACCCCGGTTACAATTCCCGCCGTCAGGGCGGCCAGAATCATGTCCTTGATCGGTAAAACGGGGAAAGGCAGCAGCATCAGGGCCGAAAATATGCAGACCCCGGCAATGCTGTAAAAGAAAAACCGCCTTCCGACAAACATCCAGCCGATTAAAAACAACGGGATATTCAATATAAAATAAATCACGCCGACCGGCATTGAAGGCAGCACGTAATGGACCAGTAAGGTCAGACCCGTGAGGCCGCCGGCCAGAAACTGTTTGGGCAATAATATGCCTTTTATGGCCAGAGCACATATAATGCTGCCGGCACTTATCAACAGCAGGTTCCACAAAATTTTAAGAATTGGTTTCATAAGACTCTATCCCGGACAAGCCGCAACCAAACAGGTTGAAATAACCATTTTGCTTCGAATTAACTGCTTGGGTTCTCCAACAAATGCCTAATCCGCCTGCGGCGGACTAAAATGCCTAATTCTCCAGAGCGGACAAGAATTAAGGTGTTCCGTCTATTGATTAAAAAGTTTTTACATTTCCCAGCGCCGCCGCCAATTATAATCACAAATTCCAAATAATAAATCTCAACTGCAAAATTTTCTTGGTTTGGTCGGTTTCGGTCATTGATTGGGGTTATTCGGAATTTGTATGTTATTTGGTGCTTGGATTCTGGAATTTAATATTTTCTAACACCTCATATGAAACTACATAAAATCCGTAGCTGTTCCAGGAAGCATTTCACCGCAGAGATCGCAGAACGCCGAGAACGTAATCATAGACAATCTCTGCGTACTCAGCGAGCTCTGCGGTGAACTAAAATGTTTCTCTTCCGATCAGACTGGCCGCTTCACCGCCAGCGGCTGGGCTGACGCCTGAAACCGTAATTTACAAAATGTAGCCGAATAAAAGGTCCCAGTTGCCTTTCAGTCTATAAGTCGAATCCCAACCCCGGCAGACCGGTGGGATACAGGATCCCGTCTTTCAATATCACGGCACCGGCTGAGGGATCATCAATTAAATCCAGGTGTCCGTCCAGATCGGCATAAATCACATTGGGGCGTGCCAGGGCAAAATGCAGCCCGGCTGCGATCGCCAGCGCGGCCTCATCCATGCAGCCCACCATGACATCAAGGCCTGCGGCCCGCGATACAACGTTAATGCGCATGGCTTCGGCAATACCGCCGACTTTCATCAGCTTGATATTGATCATATCCACCAGATCGCGGCGCGCCAGCCGGAACACATCCTTTAGGCTCATGATACTCTCGTCGGCCATCACCGGTATAGGCACCTTCGCCGTAATTCGTCCCAGCAAATCGAAATCTTTGCGGGCCGTCGGCTGTTCGATCAGCTCAAGCTTGGCCGAACGAGTTGCCTGCACGAAGTGCAGGGCATCTTCTTCGCCATACCCCTGGTTGGCATCAAAACGAAGTTCGATTCGCGACCCCACGGCTTCCCGGACCTTCAGGATGTGCTCGATATCATCGGCCGGATCCTTGCCGCCTTTGATTTTCAGAACTTTATATCCCCGGCCGACAAATTCACGGGCTTTGGCGACGGTTTCGGTCGTCGGCATGATACCGATGGTGATACTGGTCTTGATCCGCGTGCGAAACCCTCCCAGAAGCCGATAGACCGGCATTCCGGCGGACTTGCCTAAAATATCGTGCAATGCCATGTCCACCATAGCCACCGCCGAGGGGTGCTCGACCAGCGTCGGTGCCAGTCTTTCGAGGAGATAGGCGATTCGCAGGGGGTCGGAGTTGCGCAACACGGGTGCGATGATATCGTTAAAGACATCCATGACGGTCTGGGGCGTTTCGCCGGTAACCTGCTCATCGGGCGCCGCGCAGCCGAATCCGCAGATCCCGCTGCCGGTTTCGATGCGCAAAAAGATATTCTCCACGGCCGCAATGGTTTCATAGGCGATGGTATACGCTTCCGTCAGCCGCATCCTGACCGGCCAGACTTCCATGCTGCTAATTTTCATACCTAATACCTGCGATGATGGATTTCGTCCAGTGACATATGCTTTAAATCTTCCACCAGGGCTACCAGATGGGCGATCATCAGTTCCCAGATCTTTTGCCCCTTTTCCGCACTGGCAATGGTGGGATCACCCATCACGCCGGTATTTGAAATCCGGCGGGTGTGCGCGTACCACAGGACACCGCGTTTGGAGGTAAAATCCAGATAGCGGCTGGAAAACTCCGGAACCGATTTGATGGCCTGGTCCATTTTTACCAGGTGGGGCCTGACGGCCAGCGTGGTGCTGGTCTCAATTTCACCGGCATGGACGTCATTGGGGGTTTCAACCAGATTGTCGATATCGACATCGCTGGTTTCACCGGTATCGACGCACACGAAGATATGGGCATCGCGGTTGATCATTTGGGCGGCATGATTCAGGGCCGGACTGTTGCCGCCGTGTCCGTTTAATATCACCAGCTTGTTGATCCCGTTGCCGGCCACGCTGGTGCCGATTTCATAAATCAACCGGGCCAGGGTGTCATTGGAGATGCTGATGGTTCCCTGAAAACTGTCGTGGTGATAGGAAACCCCGTAATAAACCGTCGGCAGTACCATGGGTTTGGGGTCACTGCAGGCGTCGGCCACCCGACGGGCCAGGTAATCGGCGTCAAAGGCGTCGGTATCCAGCGGCAGGTGCGGCCCGTGCTGTTCGATGGCACCGACCGGCAGCAGGGCGACGTCCACTTCCTTCAGACGTCCGGCGGCATCCGGCCAGGTCAGCTCGCCCCACAAATAACTCGACGGCGAGGGTGGAAATGTCGGATCGGCGGCAGCCGTTTCGTTTTTAGCGGCATCCAGTTCAAACGGGTAGGGCTGGTGGATGGCCGGATCCTTAAGCGGATCGAACTCGACCCACCGCTGCCCGCTGCGCCGGATCGCTCCTTGAGCGTCTTGCAGGAGGATATTCAGGATCGGTTGCCGCAGATCCATGGGTATGGCATTTAACGGCGATACCGTGGCGACGAAGCGCGCTTTTAGTATCTCCGGCTGTTCCCTGAAAAGTTTTTTCTGATCCGGCGCAATATCAATCAGCCTCTTTTGAGTGAGCAGGAAACCGAGGTGCTGGAGCGCAGGCGTTTCCTGGGACACCCCGCGGGTGGTGAAAGTTTTCAGACAGGCGGCAATCTGGGATTGCCGGTAGCCACATTGCTGCGGGTCTTTGTCCAGAGCTGTCAGCATGCTGACGATCCGGCGGCATTTCTCGCATTTTCCGCAGGGATAAATACGCTCGCCCTCCTGGTGGGCCGCATGGCATGATATTTGATGCTGCAGCAGCTGTGGATATCTTTGGGCCAGAATTTTTTCGATCAACATCTCCGACAGCGGCCGCAGCAGAGAAAACTGGCTTACGGACCAGCCCTTGCGCATATAATAACGCGACAGGGCATGATCGAAAAATATGCTTTGATCGTACAACCCGTCATAGTGGGAGACCCCGGCTGCGGTTTTACGGACGGTGGTGTCGTATTCATCGCCGATTATCAGCCGTCCGATGCTCCGCTTACGCAGCAGCGGCAGCACCCCGAAGAGAAAAACCGCCACGGTCCACAGGCGGATGGGATATTGATCGGAACGGATATCGGCAAAGTCCTGACGGATAAACGGCATCCGGCGCAGCATCCAGTTAAACACCCGGTCGGAGTTGGTCCACACTCTGCCCGTGTTGCCGTCATTTTGCTTTAAATGACGATAGGCATTCAAGGCCGTAAACCAGTGGCGGCCGGATTCATTGACAAAAATCGGGTGAACCTCGCGCCCGATCTCATTGAGCATGCCGTAGCTCAACAGGCTGTCCTTGCCGCCGCTGGACAGTACACAGTGTCTGTTTTTATCGGTGGCCCAAAGCTTCCACTGCAAGCGCGATTTATGGCTTTTGTCGGGCGCAAACACAAACTCGGCCTGGAGGTATTTCGACCGTTTATCCGGCGCCAGATTAGCGGCTTCATCGACCAGAAACGGATTGGGTTCTAAAAATTTTTTGACAAAGATTTCCCGGGCCGTGTTCTCGGCCATGTCCCTTAAAAACCGCCGATCGATGTCATCGTAGCGGCCGTGAAACACAATCGAGCGGCAAAAAAGACCGTAATTAAGCGCCAACTGGGCGGCGATCATGTCCGCCAGATTCTGCGATTCGGGTTCGGACGGTGTAAATACGGTTTCCTCATAGCGATAGATCAGTTCCGTGCGGTGCGCCTGGCCATCCAGATACAACCGGTAAGGCGCTGTCAGCCGCTGGGGTTCCAGTTTGACCGGTCCGACTTCGAGGCGGTCAAAAACAGTGAGAACGGAAAACAGATCCCCTTTGGTCTTCGGTCCTTTTTTTTGATTGCGGGTTTTGGGAAGATTTTTTTCAGGCATACTTTTTTACCTTTTTTTCATTTTGGGGTCCGTTTATTTCGCAATTCAGCTAACAGGGCAACCAAGTCCTGCGGACCGTCTTGGAGCACATCAAATGCCGGCAGGCCAACGACCTGTTTGATGGTACTGCAAACCAGCGGGACCTGAACGGGGGACAGGTCTTCATGGTTGATGGTCACCGCCACCACGGGTTTGCCGGCCAGCAGCTCGATGACCCGGATCTGTTGCGCCAGGGGATGGATGGGATAACCCGGGAAGCCGTCATATTCCCTGCGCGCCGGCGCATGCTGCAGGACAATGACGTCGGGACGTCCGGCAGCCAGAATCTCAAACCCGCCGGGATAGGCGGGATTCATCAGGCTGCCTTGCCCCTCGATGACGATGACTTCCGGCTTGTTCTCGTCCCAGGCCCGCCAGACGGCATGTTCGATTTCTCCGGCCACGAAATCGTTGACCAGTGAATCCATAATGACCCCGTAACGAGCACCCTGCATCCAGGCCGTCTGACCGGTACCGATCATCTCCGCTGAGACACCGCTCTGCTTGAGGCCATTGACCATGAGCCAGGCCGTCGTACGTTTACCGATCGCCGAATCGGTTCCCAGCACGGCGATTTTGAAAGATTGCACCGTTTCAATCTGACCGTTGAAAAAATGAAGTTTGTTGATGGGCGGCGGTTGGCGGATATCCCGAATCCTGATGCCGTATTTGGCGGCAAGTTTCTTCATTTCGGGGTCTTCGTCAAGATAATCGTGCAGGCCGCAATCTACATTTAAACTAAGGGAGATGGCACTGGCGACATCCTTGCGGGCTGTTGCAGTCAGACGGCCGCCATCCGGCGCCAGGCCCACTACAAAATGAGTGGCCGGATGTGGACTGCCGGCGGCCTTCTCGACCGCTTGATCCAGCGACTTGAATATCGGAATCTGTTTGGCCTTACCGTCCAATACTTCACCGGCATCCTGACCGGCGTAGCGGGAATCGATAACCGATAATACCCGATAACGGTTCGTAAACCGCACCAGCCCGTGGGCGGTTTTGCCATTGGTTGTGTTAAAAGCACCCTCGCAGTATACGATGGCATTTCCCTCTGCTACTTCGGTCATGATTTCCTCCCGGTTAAGACTACCACATAGCGATCATTGGGCAGTGGTACCTTTTGGTGTTGGCTCATCAGGGCAATCAGCCCGGCAGTGGACGCCGGCAGAACCTGCAGTCCTTCCTTCTGACGAATTAAACCGGCATAAGTCCGCATGGCCTTATCCGATGCATCGGCCGCCCAGCCCCCGGTCTGGCGGATGCCGTCCAGTGTAAGGTCGCCATCGATGGAATGCCAGTTGATGAGCGGTTCATTAATTTGAGTTTCATGAATTTTGGCGGGGTTGAGGTCCGTACAGGATGACATATTTTTTAAAAATGCGTAAACGATGGGATTTTTACGAAACGATGAACCGGCGACGATATGGGGCATGCGCGAGGTTTTGCCGCGGCGGTAAAGACTTAAAAATCCCCGATAAATCCCGGCCAGGGTCGTCCCGTTGGAAACCGGGGCCGCCACCGCAAGCGGGGCATCCCGCAATTCGTCGTATATTTCATAAGCGATTTGACCGTAAGCGTGCAGCTGGGTAAGGGTATTGCCCCCACCGGGATTGGCGTCATAATAATCTTCCTTTTGGGCCACATCGCTTGAAACGGTCACCGCTTTTTCATAATCCCCCGGTACACGGCTGATTTCCGCCGACAGGTCAATCATCTCCTTGATGCGGTTGGTGTGGAAATTCTGCGGGATAAATATGCGACATCGGATCCCGGCGAAACTGGCAGCCAGAGCGACGGCAACGCCATAATTGCCGCAGGTTGCCACTGTGATGGTATCGAAGCCCCGCCGCAGGGCGTCCATGGCCTGGGCAAATGCAATGCGATCCTTCTGGGTGCCGGTGGGATTGCCGCCTTCGAATTTTAAATAGATCTGGCGTAAGCCGACTTCCCGTTCGATGTTGCGTGCCCGCACCAGCGTTGTGTCGCCAACCTCGGAATCAAATATATCCTCATAAGCCTCCAGGCGTTGCGTGAGCGGCAAATCCGGATCAGAAGAAATTTTGCGCTGATCCGCCACCTCGCGGACAACCGCGTTGGCCTCACCATTGGCTCCGTCGATCAAATTATAGGGTTTATCATCAGAATTCATAATTTACCTACTTCTCTGTTTCATTTTTGCAGGTTGGCTAATCAACCCGTGTGCCAATTTAATCCCTGAACTTTGCACGCAAAAACCAGAATTCCGGAATCATTTATCCGATATCATGGCACATTTTCTCCCCCTGTCAAGCCTTTTGCATGCAGCACGTCGGATCCGGCGGTTTTTAAAATATCTTATATTTTTAAGGCACTCGACGGGTAATTTAACGCCATCCGAAAACAGGAACCTGGAATTCCGGCTAGTATAAAAACCGGAACAGCGGCTTCCGATCTATCTTTATGTTTAATATCAGTGGATTACAATTTTTTTGCGGCTTTGTTGTTCATTCGGCTGCTTGATTCATTTTAGCGTGTCAGAATCAGTCGTTCCTGTTTTTTATCGAATATATTATAAAAATAGTGCAATTACAGTTTGTTATATGATTGGCATGTCTATTGCGTAGATTAGGGCACTTCGGCAATTCAAATTATTGCTGTCGAATCCTTTGAAATTGTCGGGGAATAGCTGGTGGAATCCTCGGAGGTAGTTATGGGCCGGATCAATATCGACGACCTGGAATTGGAAGAAGACGAGCAGAAGCCTGACGGGCGCAACCGGCGAACCGTAAAAAAGAACGCCGATCAACCCAAATGGTCACCCATTCGTAGAAAAGACAAAATGCGACCGGAAGATGGACTGAAACCTAAAGCCAAAAGAAATCATAAAAAGGTACAGCAACGCATCAAGTACGAATGGAAGGAAGATTAGACAATGGATGGTCCGGATAATTTCTTCCGGGATTCAGATTAATTACTAGAAGGAGAAATTAGATGAATAAAGGCGAATTGGTTAATGAAGTTGCAAAAGTTGTCGGTACTAAAAAAGAGGCTCAAAGTGCAGTGGAATGTGTGATTTCCTCCATCACCCGGGCCATGAAAAAAGGTGAGGATGTCACCCTGACGGGATTCGGATCCTTTAAGGTAGTCCAGCGAAAAGCTCGCATGGGACGCAATCCCTATACGGGCGAAGAAATCAAAATTAAGGCTACCAAAGCACCGAAGTTTACGCCCGGCAAGGGTTTAAAAGAGGCAGTGAAATAGCAAGACATCCTGTTTGAACCTTTTTCGAGTTACCCGCAACATTTCATCCATCAAACGGCAGAACGCGTCATCCGGTTCTGCCGTTTGATATTCGTAACCAGAATCGGCGCTTTGCAGCCTGACGGCGACAATTTGTTGTTGATGTTGCTTGAGTCATTGTGTTTAAATGTTATCAATGAACTAAAATTCAAAATGATCCCGCTGAATAGCGGGACTAAAATTGTGGAATTATAGCATTAAAATAGACTGAAGACCTTTACTTTAGGCATTTTAGGCATTTGTTGGACAACCTAGGCAGCTAATTAGAATCAAAATGTTTATTCCAACCTGTATAGTTCCGGCTTATCCGGGTTAGGTCAAGGATCAGAAATGGACAGCCGAAAGCTGCGCTATTCACTGATAATGCTGGCGGCGCTCGTCGCTTTCGGCACCATCGGATATTATTTTTTTGAACACATGCCCATCTTTGATGCCTTTTATATGACCATCATTACCATATCCACCGTGGGATTTTCCGAGATCGTGCCATTGACCAAAGTGGGTCGCAGTATTACGGTGGTCATCATCATTCTGGGCATCAGCGTCGGAACCTACACGGTTGGCATTATCGTTCAATGGCTGGTCGGGGGCGAGCTTCAAAAAGTTTTCGGGAGAAGGAAATTGCAAAAACAAATTGCGGATTTAAGAAAGCACTTCATCATCTGCGGTTTTGGCCGGATCGGGCACATTATCTGCAAAGAGCTTCATGATGACGGGATTAAATTTGTCGTTATTGAACAGGATCCCGCAGCGATTGAAAAAATCATTTCCTTGAAATATCTTTGCATCGAGATGGACGCAACCTCAGAGCAAGCCCTGCAGGCAGCCGGCATCATGAACGCCAGGGGACTGGTGACGGCCGTCAATTCCGATGCCAACAATGTATTTATCACATTGACAGCCAAGGGCCTGCGACCCGATATCTTCATCCTGGCGCGTGCATCCGAAGAAAAGAATGAAGAGAAACTGCTCAAAGCCGGCGCCACCAGGGTTGTCTCCCCCTACCTCATCGGCGCCCGCCGAATGGCTCACGTGCTCAAGCGGCCGACAGTGGTCGACTTTCTGGACCTTGCCACTGTGGGCAACAAACTCGGGCTGATCATGGAGGAAGCCGAGGTCGGGTCAGCATCCGGCCTTTGCGGCAAAAACTTAATCGAGAGCCGGTTGAGACAGGACTTCAGCGTCATTATCGTGGCGATCAAAAAAGCATCCGGTCAGATGGTCTTTAATCCGGCCCCGTCGGAAACCCTTGAAGCCGGTGATGTCATTGTCGTTATCGGCCAAACGGAAGATCTGCAGCGCATGCGAGCAATCCTCTGATCGGTATTCCCACAATTCAGGCTTTTACCAGTGCTTCGAATGGGAAGTCAAAATTTACCTCTTGACATTTACCCTGTTATCCAGTCAACTGACTAGCTGTATCGGAATAACTGCTTCTGAAGGTAAGGGCAAGCTTTTTGGGATCGAATAAAATCATCATCGGATGGCGGGAGTGGCTGGCGCTGCCGGAGCTGGGCATCCAGGCCATCAAGGCCAAGGTCGACACCGGCGCCCGTACCTCAGCCCTGCACACCTTCGGGCTGGAGCCGTTTGAGACTGACGGTACGCTCAAGGTGAAATTCGGCGTGCTTCCGCTGCAGGGAAGAAAAGATATTGCGGTCCATTGTGAGGCGGACGTCGTCGATCATCGCCGCGTGACCAGTTCCGCCGGCCAAAGCGAAATGCGCTATGTCATCCTGACCACCGTTGCCATTGGCGAATATCGCTGGCCGATCGAGTTGACGCTGACCAGCCGTCGATCCATGCGTTTTCGCATGTTGCTGGGGCGTGCCGCGATCAGCGGGCTGCAGCTGGTGGATCCGGCCAAATCCTATCTGACCGGTCGCAGGCTGGCCAAATTATATCCCAAATCCAAGAAAAAATCATAATGGGTTAATTTTGAAAATCGGAATTCTGTCACGCAAGGAAAGCTTATATTCAACCAGCCGGCTAAAAGAGGCCGGCATCAAACGCGGCCATGAGCTGCAGATCATCAACCCGCTGCGCTGTTACATGGACATTACGTCTCATCATCCCGCCATACATTACAAAGGCGAACAACTGCTGGGATTTGATGCCATCATTCCGCGGATCGGCGCTTCGATCACATTCTACGGCACGGCCGTCGTGCGGCAGTTTGAAATGATGGATGTTTACAGCGTTAATGAATCGGTGGCCATCAGCCGCTCCCGGGACAAATTGCGCAGCATGCAGTTGCTGGCCCGCAAAGGGATCGGCCTGCCGGTGACGGGCTTTGCCCACTCCACCAAATTCACCGCCGATCTGATCAATATGGTCGGCGGTTCTCCCCTGGTTGTCAAAATGCTGGAAGGCACCCAGGGCATCGGGGTCGTGCTGGCCGAAACTCGCAAAGCCGCCCAGAGTGTCATCGAAGCCTTCCGCGGACTTAAAGCCAATATCCTGGTGCAGGAGTATATCAAAGAGGCCCGCGGCAGCGATATTCGTTGTTTCGTAATCGGCGGCAAGGTGGTGGCGACCATGATGCGCCAGGGCGGTGAAGGCGAATTCCGGTCCAACATTCACCGGGGCGGCAAAGCCACTGCTATTCGCATAACCCCGGAAGAGCGTTCGACGGCGGTCCGGGCTGCAAAAATTATGGGCCTCAATGTGGCCGGCGTCGACATGCTGCGCTCCAACCACGGTCCGGTTGTCATGGAGGTCAACTCCTCGCCGGGCCTGGAAGGCATTGAAAAAACCACCGGCAAAGATGTGGCCGCAGTAGTCATTGAATTCATCGAAAAAAATGCCAAACCGGGCAAGACCCGCACCCGGGGAAAGGGCTGAATTAACAGGGCATGTCCAGGGGATTAAAGGTTGCCGGCCAACAAGTAGCCACCGGCCAGAGGCGCTCCATCAACATTCCGGTGGCGCGTCTTTACACCCACACCGAAATGACCATGCCGGTGCATGTCCTGCGGGGCAAAAAAGATGGCCCGCGCCTGTTTGTGTGCGCGGCCATCCATGGCGATGAAATCATCGGGGTCGAGATCATTCGCCGTCTATTGAAGCTCAAGATTCTGCAGCGTCTGCGCGGAACCCTGATAGCCGTTCCGGTGGTCAATGTTTATGGCTTTATCAACCATACCCGGTACCTGCCGGACCGGCGCGATCTGAACCGTTTTTTTCCCGGATCCGAAAAAGGATCGCTGACTTCGCGTCTGGCCAAAATTTTCATGGATGAAATCGTGGCCAACAGCACCCACGGCATTGATCTGCACGCCGGATCCGATCACCGCATCAACCTGCCCCACATCCGTGCCTGCCTGGACAACCAGCAAACAGAAAAGCTGGCCTTCGCCTTTGGGGCACCGGTGATCCTAAATGCCGGTCTGCGAGACGGTTCGCTGCGCCAGGCCGTGGAAGCAGCGGGCATCCCCATGTTGCTCTACGAAGCCGGCGAAGCGTTGCGCTTCGATGAATTTGCCGTGCGCGCCGGTGTGAAGGGGATTCTGGCCGTCATGCGATCCCTCGGCATGTTGACGTCCCGATCAGTCGCAACGTCGCGTATTCAACCGATGGTGGCCAGCGCCACCAGCTGGGTGCGGGCGCCGGGAAGCGGAATATTGCGCACCCAGATTCCACTAGGCG
>Ga0210122_1000152_pt1 | contig 21356 bp, 16 predicted proteins | sample Muzzi_CordB_D2_FD_185530 | JGI IMG/M metagenome (GOLD analysis project Ga0210122, IMG submission 185530) | Wetland microbial communities from San Francisco Bay, California, USA, that impact long-term carbon sequestration - Muzzi_CordB_D2 (SPAdes) | ecosystem: Environmental > Aquatic > Marine >... | reverse complement strand
CGGAAAATAGCCACATTTCTGGGAATCAGCACAAATACCGTCAAAACCCATGTTTATAACATTTACAGTAAAATCAATGTCCCTAACCGTCTCCAGGCAGCACTGTGGGCCGCAAAATACCTTTAACGTCATTAGCATGCCCTTTGATTTCTGCAAATAATTCGGTTAAAGAGAGGTTTGGATTGAAAAACCTTTGTTAAATCGTGCTCTTTACTATTGTCAAAAATAATAATAACCGATAGTATTGTTTGATACGATTGATACAATCACGATCTTGCCGGGGGGCAGGGTTCGAAATCAATACCGGTTTTTTTTGTAGTTTATAACTTCAAGGGATGAGAAACGTGGCCGAAAATAGACGCGTAGAAAGATTTGATCTGGATCTTGAAGCCTTTGTTTACGTATCTAACGACTCGGATCAATCTAACTCCCTGACAATGCAATCTCGCGATGTTTCTACTGACGGGGTCTACCTGATGACCGAAAACCCGCTGCCCGTAGGTACTAAACTTAAAGTTGACATGATCCTGCCGCTGGATGAAATCAAAAAGGTAGGGGGCAAAGCCCTCATAAAATCCTCCGGCGAAGTCTTGCGCACGGAATCGGGAGGTATGGCGATCTGTTTCGATCCAAACTCAAGAATGGTGCCATTTTCATCAAAAAAGCAAATTAGCTAAAAAGTATAATAAACATTGATATCTTTCCAGGCAAAACTGTAAATTTCACATGGATCCTACAATCATCGGCGTCAGCAAAAATATCCAGCGAATCAGAGAACTGATCGATCAGGTAGCAGATACCGGATTGAATACGGTTGTATATGGTGAAACCGGCGTCGGCAAAGAACTGGTAGTTCAGAATCTCTATCAAAAATCCAACAGGGTTGGAAAGCCTTTCGTCAAGGTCAATTGCGCTGCTTTGCCGGACACTTTGCTGGAAAGCGAGATGTTCGGCTATGAACAAGGCGCCTTTACCGGAGCCGAACGACGCAAGCGAGGCAAGTTCGAACAGGCGAACGGCGGCATGTTGTTTCTGGATGAAATCGGGGACATGTCCTTACCGTTGCAGTCGAAACTTTTGCACGTGCTGCAGGGCGGCGATTTCAGTCCCCTGGGCTCTGAAAAAATGGTTAAAATGGGTGCCTGGGTGATTGCCGCAACCAATCACGAACTCGAGACGGATATGGTAAACGGTGAGTTCAGGGAAGATCTTTATTACCGGTTGAGCACGATTAAAATACATATTGAGCCGCTTCGCAGCCGCCGCGAGGATATCCCCTATCTCATCGATCATTACGTCAAAACCTATACGGCCCAATTCGACGGCAAACAGCTCTTTACGCCGAGTCAGAAGGCAATTGAGAAACTTAGCGCCTACCACTGGCCCGGCAATGTCCGCGAGCTGCAAAACGTACTCAAACGGCTGATGATACTGGGCAATGGTGAAGACGGCCTGGATGATATGCTCATGGGCCCACCTGCCCGGACCCGCGCCGGCGGCTTGCCGGCATCAGCCGAACAGCCGCCCTCCCCCATAGATTTTTTGGGCTTCGACATTAATAAGCCGCCGGATCTTTCGTCATTGTCCTTAAAAAAAATAAAGAAAAAGGCGATGGATCATGTGGAGAAGGAAGTCATTGCCTACGTCCTCGAAAAAACCGGATGGAACCGCAGCAAGGCCACCAAAATATTGAACATCAGCTATAAGACCCTGCTTTATAAAATTAGAGATCTGGGAATAGAACCGCCGGAAAGCTCGGCGGATTAAAGTTGTCATTGAGGAATAAATGTAACAGAAGAATTAGTATTTTTTTTCACAATTATATGTAACTTTTTTCATATTTTCACTAATCCTGCCCCTTGCCAATCGACGGATTTGCTCATTCGACCGGTGCCGACTATAATATAATTGCCTGTATTATTTAATAATCACGATAGAGGAGTTCGAAACATCCGCTCATACTAAACCAAAAAAATTGAGTCCTCATTATGGCATGAAATATGCTTCGATAGCTAGCTTACACAGAGTTTGGTATGAGGCGCCCGGATCCGGTTCTATTTTGATCTTCCAAATCGGTCTTGAACATGGAAAAGCATGACAATGATATCTTGGAACGACTTATTTCTTTGGACAACGGAGGCAGACGCTCTGGAGGGGATCGGCGCAATTACTCTTATACCCTTCACATCCCTGAAAGAAGAAGCGGTGCAGACCGGCGCAGTGGCGAAGATCGCCGAAAAATCCCACGGGCAAAGGCTGCATCAAAACACAGACTATAAAAATACCCGCCGACTCTGCTTAAAATAGAAGTCTACTGGTGTAATTCATATATTTCCCCTGTCGCATCTCTGTTATCTAATACCTGATTTATGCACGCATTCTTAGCCGCAATGAATAAGCAGGACCACCAGAAATTTATCCAAAGCGAAGTCTACTGTTAAAAATTTGTCTGCAAAATAGCGGTAATACAGCCCCGCAATTGAAATGTCGGGTGGTCAAATTCACCTGAGACAGGGATCTTTTTTTTAATTGTGAAAATAAATACATGGTGCTATTGAAATTTTACGAGCGGTTTTCCGTTTGCACCGGATGAAAAAGGATGTTTTGAATGGAAAATAAACAGCCCAAGACAGCTAGGAAGAAAATCAAGGTTCACTTCTGGGATCAAATGGTCTTGATCGGGATTGGACTGGCCCTTTTTTACACGGTTTTTGATTCCGTTTTGTACATATTTTTATCCTATGATGTCGATTTTTTTCACCGGCTTTTCGGACCGGATATCAGTGAGATATGGGCCCGGATTACGATCGTGTGCCTTTTCATTATCTTTGGCTCCCACGCCCAGTACACCATCAACAAACGCATCCTGGCAGAATCCGCGTTGCGGGAAAGTGAAGAAAAGTTCCGCTCGATTATTGAAACCACACCCGACGGGTATTATGAAGTGGATCTTGAGGGTAATTTTACCTTTTTCAATGATTCCATCTGCACGATTCTCGGCTACTCGCGACAGGAAATAACGGCCATGAATCTGCGCCATTCGCTGGATAAAATTAGTTCGCAAAAATTGGCGGATACCTTTGATAAAGTACTCGAAAGTGGTGAACCCACAGAATCTTTGAGTTTGACCTTTGACGGCAAAGACGACTCCCGACGATTTGTAGAATCATCGGTATCCTTGTTACACGACCCCAAAGGCAAGCCCACGGGATTTGGCGGATTTATCAGGGATGTCACCCAACGCCATCGAGCAGAAACTTTATACCGGGCTAAAATGGCGGCTGAAGCCGCCAGTCGGACCAAAAGTGAATTTCTGGCCAGTATGAGCCACGAAATCCGCACCCCGCTGAATTCCATCATTGGTCTGGTGGATCTGATGCTCAGCTCGGAACTGCCGCCCAATCAGCGCGAGGATCTGGACGTGGTTAAATCTTCGGCCTACTCGCTGCTGTCGATAATCAACAACGTTCTTGATTTTTCAAAGATAGAAGCCGGCAAGCTCGAATTTGAGCGATCACCTTTCAGCCTTGAGCATTTCATGGACGATTCCCTAAAAATCATGGGTATGAAATCGCACGAAAAAGGCATTGAACTGGCTTATCGCATCGCCCCCGGTGTTCCGGACCGATTGCTGGGCGATCCGACACGCCTGCGTCAGGTTCTGCTAAATCTGGTCGACAATGCCATCAAGTTTACGGATAAAGGGGAAGTGGTTATCTTTGTAACATCCCAATCCGTAACGGAATATGATGTTGTTTTACACATTTCTGTCGTTGACACCGGCATCGGAATCCCCAAAGATAAGCAACGCAGCATATTTGGCGCCTACAATCAAGGCAGTTCCGCAACCGTACGCCGCTACGGCGGCACCGGGCTGGGTCTGGCTGTTTCAGCGCAATTGGTGGATTTGATGGCCGGCAGGATCAAAGTCAGAAGTCAGCCCGGCGAGGGCAGCCGTTTCCGTTTCACCGCGCGTTTTAGCCGGCAACAAAACGGAAAGTCTGACCCGTCACGCATACCCCAACCGGGCCGGGACGATTCCCGGCTGGCGGATTTAAGAGTACTGGTGACGGACGATAATGATTCCAGCCGTAAAATTCTATCGGAAATTTTGGAAAACCGTCAGATGCGCCCCGTCTCGGCATCGAGCGCTCGAGAAACCCGGGAGATTCTGTCGCAGGCGCAATCTGAGGCAGCACCATTTGATCTTATTATTTTGGATTCGGATTTGCCCGAAACAGACGGTTTTACTCTGGCAGGCTGGATCGTCGAGGACAAACTTTCTGATGCCGCAATCATCATGATGCTGACGTTTCCGCACCTCAAGCGCAAGCCTGAACTCGAAAAACTGGGAATTAACACCTGCGTCGTTAAACCTTTAGGAGCTTCGGAACTTGAGGCTGCAATCTTAAGTACCCTTGGAGTAGACAAAATTAAATCCGATCCGATCCTTAAATCGACACAGCGACAAATCCGGATACCGGACCGATCACTGAAAGTTCTGGTTGCTGAAGACACCCCTTTTAACCAGAAATTCATCCTGCGCCTGCTGGCACGTTGGAATCATCAGACGACTTTAGTAGAAAATGGCCGGCGGGCCTTGGAGATCTTGCAAAAAGAATCGTTTGATATTGTTTTAATGGATGTCCAGATGCCGGAAATGGATGGATTAGCCGCAACTCGCAAAATACGCGAGCTGGAGCTCAAGGCTCAAAGCTCAAAGCTCAAAGAGAAAGAATCCGGTGAACTTTCAGCTTTCAGCTCTCAGCCTTCAGCTCGAGCGAAGCGAGTACCCATCATTGCCATGACGGCCCATGCCATCAAGGGTGACCGGGAACGCTGCCTCGAAGTTGGAATGGATGAGTATATTTCCAAACCGATTGATTCTGATAAACTTTTTGAAGCCATTGAAACCCTGACCCGCAAGATCGGAGTTTCAATGAAAGCGGCCGATAATTCAGAGATGATTGATAAAATTCTGCTGCTAAAGGCCTTCGATGGCGACTGGAGTTTTCTGAAGGAGGTTGTCGAAGTCTTTCTCAGTGATTACCCAAGGCTGATGGATGACCTTTATCGGGCCGATACGGAAGGTGATAGTAATTTATTGATGCGGGCTGCCCACAGCCTGAAAGGAATGTTGAAAAATTTCCAGGCCGAATCCGCCGCCGAGATCGCCTTTGAGATCGAAAAAAAAGGTAAAACCGAAAACTTTGAAGACGTGCAGACCATGATTGAAAACCTGACGGATCGCATCGCCGAAGTTGATAAAATGCTGCGCGACATTGTAAAAAATAAAACGGACTGAAATGGAATGGAATTAATTTCAACTTTTCGAGGGATAGAATCTGCTGGTTTCTCAAAGTAATGTCAAACTGAAAAATTTGTAGTCACCAGAAAAATAGGTAATTTTGCCGCAGGCAATGGGGTCTCCGCCAGGGGGCACCCGGGGAAGGAGCATTATCGATGAGTAAAAAGATCCTTGTCGTGGATGACGATCGCGTCATGCTAAAATTTACCACCAAGTTACTGGCGCGAGAGGGACATGAGGTACAAACGGCAGAGGATGGATTCGCTGCGTTGAACCTGCTTGCCGATTTTACGCCCGACATTATGTTTTTTGATCTCATCATGCCCAAGATAGACGGGAGCAAATTGATTAAGATCGCACGCAGCATGCCGAAGCTGAACGATTGTTATTTGGTCATTGTCTCAGCCGCTGTTGCCGAAATCGATTTTGATTTTGAAGAGACCGGGGCTGATTCTTACATCGCCAAAGGCCCTTTCAGTTCAATGGCGGAACACATCAAAGCCGCTATCGAATTATCCGATACCCCGCGTACACAGCAGGAGTCAAAACCGATTCGTGGGCTTGAAACTGTCTACGCCCGTCAATTAACCAAGGAGTTGCTCTCCCGCAATCGCCATCTGGAAACCATTTTAGAGAGTATGGCCGAGGGCATTTTGGAAGTCTATTCAAATAAAGTGGTTTATGCCAATGGTGTTGCCATTTCTTTGCTGGGACTATCCCTTGAAGAAATTCTGGCTTCCTATCCGCCTGATTTGTTTGACCCTGATGTTGGACAACAGCTGAATAATATCCTGCAAACCAAATCCGAAGAACCTGCCGGGATCGGTGAAAAATCCCCGGTTGAGTTAAACGGTAGGCAAATTACCATAAAAACCCTGCCGGTAAAAGGAGAATCGTCCACCGTCATCATTATGATCACGGATGTAACCGAGCGCAAGCGGTTGGAGATGCAGCTGCAGCATGTCCAAAAGATGGAGGCGATCGGCACAATTGCCGCCGGTGTAGCTCATAATTTCAGAAACACGCTGACAGAGATCCTGGTCAACAGCCAGCTGATTCAAATGAACTATAAAGACGAATCCGGCTTGCATGATGTGGCCGGCCGAATCAACACTTCCGTCAGAAGAGGTGCAAGCCTGGTTGATGGATTGCTTCAGTTTTCTCGCAAACAAATTAAAGAGGAATTTGAACAAATCGATCTGGTCCGGGTTATTGACGAGCTGTGTCAGCTCATCCAAAAATCGTTTGATCAAAAAATTCAGATTCGATCCGACCTGCCGGCCCAATTACCGATCATGGGAGATCCGACCAGCCTCAGCCAAGCCCTGATGAATCTTTGCACCAATGCCCGGGATGCGATGCCGGATGGCGGCGAACTGACCATAAAGGGGAAGCAGGACGGCAAACGGATTGTTGTGACGATCTCTGATACCGGCCATGGTATGGACAGGGAAGGTGCCCAGAAATGTTTCGATCCGTTTTTTACCACCAAACCGATCGGGAAAGGAACCGGCCTGGGGCTTTCCACCACCTATGGAATTATCAAAAGTCATGAGGGCCTGATCAGTGTCGATTCCCGGCCCAACCGGGGAACAACATTTAAAATTCATTTTTCGGCCGCAGCGGCCGGGGAACCGAATAAGGAGGACGGCACAGCGGTCATCGTCCGCGGAAAAGGACAGTGCGTGCTGGTGGTGGACGATGAACCTGAGATTTTGAATGCGATGGAAGGGTTGCTGACATACCTGGGTTACCGGCCCGAATTTGCATCAAGCGGCAAAGAAGGCCTGGAAAAATACATACAGCGCAGCCCCGACGCCGTATTGATGGATATTAACATGCCGGAAATGGATGGCGTCGCCTGTATTGAGGAAATACTTAATTATGATCCGGCGGCCAATATCTCGATCATCTCCGGCTACGAAGAAGAAGGAGTCGACGGCATGAGTAAAGCGGTCAGAGAATCAATTAAAGATTATCGGTCCAAGCCATTGGGGCTGAGCGATCTAAGTGAATTGCTGGCCGGGATGTTCAAGGAGTGAAATTATGCATTATGAAGGAAATATAATCAGACCTCCCAGCGAGGCCAACAGTATCCTGCTTCAGGTCACCGTGGGATGCTCACGCAATAAATGTACTTTTTGCGGTACCTACCTGGGAGAGCGTTTCCGTATCAAACCCGATTCGATCATCATGGAAGACATCGAATTTGCCGCCCGCTACAGCCGGCAACAGCGGCGTCTATTTCTCTGTGACGGGGACGCGCTGATTATCCCCCAGAAAAAACTGTTGCAAATCCTGCGGACCATCCGGGCGCAATTGCCGTGGGTCACCCGCGTCGGGGCCTATGCCAACGCGAAAAGCCTGGATATGAAAAGTCCGGAAGAACTCCGGGCCCTTAAAGCTCATGGACTCGGAATCGCCTATATGGGTCTTGAAAGCGGCGATGATGTCACCTTGAAAAAAATTAACAAGGGGGCCGCGGCCGCAAGGATGATTGCGATGGGGAAAAAAGCCCGGGCAGCCGGCTTCAAACTCTCCATAACGGTTTTGCTGGGCATAGCCGGACGGCAGCGCTCCCGGATCCATGCCGCCGAAACGGGTCGGGTGCTCTCGGCCATCGACCCGGAGTACGTGGGTGCCTTAAGCCTCATGCTAATTCCCGGCACGCCGCTTTTTGAGGATTATCAGGCCGGGAATTTTCCATTGCTCGAGCCCTGGGAGATGCTGGCTGAATTAAGAATCATGATCGCCGGCACAAACCTTTCACGAGGTCTTTTTCATGCCAATCATGCGTCGAATTACCTGCCGATCAGAGCCAAGCTGCCGAGGGATAAAGCGGCGACATTGGAGCTGATTGACCGGGCCCTGGCCGGAGAGGTCGCTCTGAAGCCGGAATACCTGCGGGCACTATAGTGTTGTGTCCCCAAAACATACTAAAAAAAACGAATTCTTAAATTGAAATCGATTATGAAATATATCAAATGCATCCTCTGCCTGGTAATGGTCACGGCAGTCACTTTGAGCGCCCTTGCCGGTGACAGCTCCCAGATAATTGGGCCAACGCAAGTTTCTGAGCTTTTCAGCAGTGTTCGGATCAGCGATCCGCTGGATTTTTGCGGCGAACCCGTTGAACTGGAAAATCCGGAGGTCCGTGAACGGCTCGAAAAAGAACTGCTTCTCACCTTGTGGGATCGCCCTCAAATCGTACTCTGGATTAAACGCGCCAACCGATATGTCCCGGTTATTGAAAAAATGCTGCAGGAGCACAATATGCCGCAGGACTTAAAGTATATCGCAATTATCGAGAGCGCTCTAAGGCCCCATGCCGGTTCCCACAAGGGTGCCATCGGTTTCTGGCAGTTTATGGAGGCGACCGGCCGCAATTACGGGTTGGTCATCAGTTCCGAAAAAGATGAGCGGCGCAACATATTCCGATCAACGGAGGCGGCGATCCGTTATTTTAAGGAATTGCATGAAACCTTAGGATCCTGGACCCTTGCAGCAGCCGCCTACAATATGGGGGAACAGGGCTTGCAATCGGAAATCCTGGCTCAAAATTCCAATAATTATTACCAGCTATATCTTCCGCTGGAAACCCAGCGTTACGTGATGCGGGCCATTGCCGCCAAAATTATTTTATCCGCCCCGCAAGCCTACGGTTTCCAATTTACGGAGGCAGATTTGTATCCGCCCCTTCAATATGATCGTATCAGGCTGGAGTGCTTCCAGGAAACGCCGATTGCTATCATCGCCCAGGCGGCCGGCACCTATTTTAAAGTGATCAAGGATTTAAATCCTGAAATCAGGGGGCACTATCTGGCCGCCGGCAGCCATTGGCTCCTGATTCCCCCGGGAGCCGCCGAAAGATTTCAGGCAACCTTTAAAATGCTTGTCAATCAGTGGCTGACCGAAAACAAAGAACGCGTCTATATCGTCAAAGCGGGTGATAATTTATCCAGCATTGCCGAGCGATTCAATGTACCCTTACCGGCCTTGATTATCTGGAACCGGCTGGCGAATCAAAAGCATATTCATCCCGGAGATCGCCTGGTGATATATTCGGACACAATCGAGCTCCAGGAAGTGGACGAAGTCGAGGCAAAGGAAGCAATGGAATGACGAATAGCGATTGACGCTTGGCGAATCCTCCAAGGCGGACAAGTGTCGAATGAAGGAAATTTACCAATATTATAAAAGTTAGTCTTTAAGGGCAATTCCTAAACATGAATACAATATTTTTCGGGCGGATTAATCAGGTAGTACGATTTTTTGTTTTTCAGGATCGCTGTGGGGACGATAAAAAATCGCGATGTGCCCGATCATACCCGCCAGACGACTGTCCGTCGTATTTTCGATAGCGGCTGCAATTTCTTTTTTCTGTTCTTTCTCCTTGAAGTCAATAAATTTAACCTTGATGAGTTCGTGACGCCGGAAGGCCTCAACGGCAGATTTAATCAATGCATCGGTTATTCCTTTTTGACCGACAAAAACAACCGGTTTTAATGCATGGGCAAGACCTCGTAAGAATTTCGCTTGGATACTGGTCAGTTTTTTCATATTATCCTCTATTTTTCATTTCAAATGCTGGTGCATTAAAGGACATTTGTGGATATTAGGCAACTTATTTTTTCTGGCTTAGCATTACTCCCAAATATCCCTCATCAAATTTAGAGATCAAATTGCCACAAATTATATTGAAGCTTTGGGAAATTGTTTTATAATAAAATCCGATTTTTAATATTTCTAAAAACAAGCTACGTCCTTGGAGGTGACATTTTTCAGGGCGGTTTAATTAGGAGAATCAGAAATGGCATTTGAAAGTTATCCGCAGGAAGCTTTAAAATTTCAGATCCAAGCCTATAAAAAGTTTAAAGACCTTAATGTATTAAGAGAAACCCATGTTTCCTTCTCCGGTTCACCGCAAAAACACCCATATGATTCCAATAAAGTGGTATTAGTTGCGGACCCATTCAGCACGAATAACCTTTATTATGAATTCAATAAAGATGATATATCCTACGTGGAAGAGCTTCCCAATCTGGTAGACATAGATGGCAATGCGATTGCAGTCGTCAGGGTGTGGGTTAAAAAATTGAGTGTGGGTATTCGGTTTTCACCTTTTATTGTCGAGGACACCGGGAAAAGCCCATAGCCCCAAGGGCAAAGAGCAGAGGGCATAGAGCATAGCGCAGAGGGGCATCTAAGTTAAAATTGATAGCTAATCTGATTTATTCTCTTTTTTCTTTCTGCCGGAGGCGGCTGAGCCGATTAAAATAACACCGCAAAAAACAATGGTTGTCAACGTTCCTTTTGTTGCAGAGAAAAATACGGGTATCGCAGCGATGAAACATCCGCCGCCACCGCTGTCCTCATCACTGGCATCCTGCGCATAAGATGCTGAGTCTGAGTCATCGAGCAGATCAAGTAAGACACTGTCATCAACAATTTTAACCGTTTTAACGACCTCACCGCTTAAGGCGGCACCGGAAAAGGTGACTTCATATATCCCGGCTTCGGTAATCGGCAAAGCATAACCACCGGCGCTGGATGTTATGGCGTAATAGACCCCTCGATCCGGCCTTACCATGACGTCGCCAAGGCCTTCGCCCGCATCAAAAAAAGCATCATCATCCTTGTCGGTCCAGACGGTTCCCACCAGAAAACGATTGAAATGGTTGCCGGCGGAAGTATTCGCCTCACAGAAATTGCCGGTAATCACCAGCGGTCCGACGGCCGCGGCCGAATTGGATACCGGCACGGCTGCGATGCCGACATTGGTATAGTCACCGTCGATCGACATAATGGCGAGGCGGTGTCCGCGCCCCGGCTGCATGCCGGAGCCATCATTGTTGTTGTCACCCCAGTCGACGTTAAATGCGGCGTGGCCGTAGGCTGCGCTCAGCGAATAAGAAAAGACATTGCCGCGCGCCCGGCGATAGGAAAAATTCTCGTCATCAATCCGATTAAATTGATCCGTGTGGTTTTGGCCATCGATGCTGATTAAGTATTCGGAATGATTTTTAGCGGCCCGATACAGGCGCACATCAAATGCCGCCGGCGCTTTGGTGTCATAGCCGGCAAATTCATTTTGCAGACGGTCAAGATCAACCCCCCAATAGTCTAAAGCGCCGGCGATATAACAATCGTTTATTTCTTCCGTCACCTGGCTGCATTCTGACAGGTAGGTATAATACTGGTCGTAAATATTGGCCAGTCTTATGCCTTCGACCGTCGGGTTGGATCTGGCCCGGTTCATAAGCCACATCAGTTGTTGTTCATTCTCATCCGGATGTCGATTATCGGCGGTTTTGTGATATTCCCATTCCACCGCAGGGGAAACAGCACGCGAAGCCATCGAAGACCGTGTCGCCAAATCTGAATCGCGCACGCTCCGGGGAGGGTCCGGTTCCGCAAAGGATTCAAGATTGCCGCGGGCAGCCCCGGGACAGACAAGAATCGCCAACCAGATGGTAATCACGGCGGTAAAAAAACCGGCCGCAGTATTTTGGAACCGGCGGTCAGTGAGATTGAAAAAGGCGCGGGTTGAACTTTGTGCGCTGCCCGTTCTGGTCATCATCACTAAGATCAAATTTTTCATACGTCTGGTATTTTGCGGATAGTGTTTGATACAGCATGAATATTGTCATGCTGAGTCATTTTACGACATCCAGGTATCTGTCGTCTAGTGCAGGATGGTGTGCAGCAGAACAAACTTTTCACGACATTCCAGGCAATGATAATGCCGGGTGCCGGGAAGTAAACGCATCCACCATTCGCGTCTGATTCGATAAAATGAGACCTTTCCGCAACCAGGACATTTTTTTTTCAGCGTTAACATAGACCTATGATTCTTTGAGACTAAGGTTGACGAAACATTTGGTGAGCTTTTAACAATCATAATTCATATTCTGGCTGTAAGTATAATTCAAACGAGGATTAACTGGGTCAATTTCTGATAAATATCATCAGGATTCAAAACTGTTGGTCCGCTATTACGCGCTTAAGGAGAATTTAAGCAAAAACTGTGCCCAAACCCCCATAATATTTAATCTCAATTAATTTTAGATAGTTAGAAAAATTCATAAAAAAATCACAACTGAAGTACTAGGCAAATTATTAATGAAAAAGTATGTAAATTTTTTCACAATTTGACATTTAAACATCGGATTTCTGGTTATCGAGATGGTGAGGCTGATCCCGGACGGTTGCTATCCCGAAAACCGGATAAAACCGCGTGCAGCTATCCTGAAAAAAAGATAAAGCCGGGTTTGTTGGTGATCTGAGTTTGGATGATCTGACGGATAAACGTTGAATGGTCGAAAACGTTGGGGTTTGGGGCTCAAATGTTGCCGGCGCTGAATATCCTGCAAAAAGTGTAAATCTTAACTTGTCAGAAGGTAATTTTAGGACTCAAATTACCATCTGTCTCCTTGGGTGCAGGTTATGCGCGGCGGATAAATTAGGCCAATCCCGCATCCTCAAATAATTTTTTAATTCCAGGTTTATTGGCTAACATTTCATCCCGGGTAAGGCCGTCCAGTTCGTGGGGAAAAACCAACCACTGATCGGTTTGATGGATAAAATAGTCCGGAACGATGTCGGTAACATTTTTATTGGGCTTATACCATGGGGTGGCTATCCGGATATCACCGGGTAGATTACGGCGCATCTTATTTTTAAGGGACCTGATAATCGCCTTCAGGCTGTTGCCGCTGTCAAACACGTCGTCCACAATCAGCAGTCCATCTTCCCAGTCGGCCTGTTTGGTGACATACTCCAGGCCGTGGACGCGAACCTTTTTTTTTTGCTTATCGATACCGTAATAAGATGACGTCCGAATGGCAATATGGTCGGTTTTAACGCCTAAATGGTCCAGCATTTCCTGGACCGCAATCCCGACCGGCGTGCCGCCCCGCCACACCCCGACAATAAAGCTGGGACGAAATCCGCTTTTGAAAATGCGGATGCCGAGTTCAAAGGAATCGCTCAGGAGTTGCTGGGCGGATATGTAAATTTTTTCTTCCATCGTCAGGTAAATAACTCCTTAAATATCAAATTGTTGGCTATGATAGACGGGGATTGATCCATTTTGTTCGCCTGGCATGCTCTATATCAGTGGATAGTCGGGGCGTCTTCATCTTCGTCGTCGTCCCAGAATACGTCGGTCATGGCCAGCGCTTCGTAGACGGCATCGACGATGTCCTCATCGTCGGAATCCAGCAGCGGATTCAAAATGTCAGATGCTTCGAGCGGCCGAATCAGGGCCGCCGCCTCGATGGCGGCTAGCAGCAGGTCCCTATCGATTTCTGCGGACGTGACAAAAGCTGAGATCTGCGGCCACGCGGCGTCGATTTCCCAATTGCCTGCCCCGCAGACAGCTTCGTAGACAACGTCCGGGTTCTCGTTTGAAAGCGCTTCGAGTATCTGTTTATCAAATCCGCGGATGTACTGCATGCAAAAGACCGCGGTCAGTTTCCAGTCGTTATCACCGCGGATGTACGCGTCGCGCACGGCATTTTGGTGCCATTCCTGGGGAGCGCGCACGGATGCTTCCAGGATCCGCCGCTGCAATAGCTTCGGCGTACGGCTTTCCATGAACTGCTCGTAAAAGGTTTCCTGTATCCTTGAGAACATGGCTTCAGTAATCGGGATATCATCAGGATCATCGAAGTCATCGCTGAACGCATATTCGAGGGCCGGTCCAAGCGCTATGGCCGACCGGGCGCGCAAATCATCCGGTTCACTGCCGTTGCAAATGATGGACAGCAGCGCATCGGCCAACACGTCATTGACGACGGTCGCATCGCCGGCCATCCCGGCAGCAAGCAGGCGCTCGGAGTTGGAAACCGTCTGATCACCCAGGGCCTCGAGAATGATCTTATCTGCGTTCGCGGGCCATTCCCACGGCGGTATGTCACTTAATGTCATGATGTTCATCCGGCGTACCTCCTTCTTAGGCGATTTGGACCGTCACCCAATTCGTGATTTACCAGTCCTGGACTCCGGCCACGAACAAGGCCCTTTTTTCTGTCATAAAAAAAGCCTGTCATTGTGATGACAGGCTTTATAATTTCACTTGCATACGGCATGTTCTCTATGATTCAGAACGGAAGTGATATTTAGCTATACCAGTCGTTTGGGATCTTTGGGTTTTTCAGAACTCATTTCAAAAGGAATATCCACACTTTTAAACAGCGTGTCGCCCTCGTCCAGGATCATGGCGTGGGTCAGGACCTCATCCATATGCTCCACCGGGACGATTTCCAGCTGATTGGATATGGATTTGGGGACATCCTTTAAATCTTTTTCATTCTCGATGGGTATCAGAATTTTTTTAATCCCGCCCCGATGGGCGGCGATGATTTTCTCCTTCAGGCCGCCGATGGGTAGCACCCGGCCCCGCAGGGTGATCTCTCCGGTCATGGCGATATCACGGTGGACCTTGCGCTTGGTCAGAGCCGATACCAGCGAGGAGCACATGGAGATACCGGCAGAAGGACCGTCTTTGGGAATGGCGCCTTCGGGGATGTGGATATGAATGTCATATTTTTTATAAAAGTTTTCTTCAATCATCAGGTTCGCAGCCCGGGATCGAACATAGCTCAACGCGGCCTGGGCAGATTCCTGCATGACATCCCCGAGTTTACCCGTGACAGTTAATTTGCCTTTGCCGGGCATGATCAGCGTTTCAATGAACAGGAGTTCACCGCCCACCTGGGTCCAGGCCAATCCGGTCACCATACCGATCTGGTCATATTCCTCAACCTGCTCCTGGCGGAAGCGATACGGACCCAGGTATTTGGTGATGGATTTTTCGCTTACCTTGAATTCGGTGCGATCTTTTTCCTTCAACACTTCGCGAGCCAGCTTGCGGCAAACCGAGGAAATTTCGCGCTCCAGATTCCTGACGCCGGCTTCCCGGGTATAGCGCCGGATGATGGCCAGAATCGAATTTTTGGAGAATGTGACGTCCCGGCCTTCAAGGCCGTTGTTTTTAATCTGCTTGGGCACCAGAAAGCCCCTGGCAATATTGTATTTTTCATATTCGGTGTACCCGGGCAGCCGAATGATTTCCATTCGGTCCTGCAGGGGCAGCGGAATATCGGGCAATGTATTGGCAGTGGTGATAAACAGGACATCCGAAAGATCATAATCCAGATCCAGGTAATGGTCATTGAAACTGAAGTTTTGTTCCGGATCTAAAACCTCCAGCAGAGCGGCCGATGGGTCGCCTCTGAAATCCATGCTCATCTTATCGACTTCATCCAGGCAGAAAACAGGATTATTGACCCCGGCTTTTTTCAGGGACTGAATGATTTTTCCCGGCAGCGCACCGATGTAAGTCCGACGGTGGCCCCTGATTTCGGCTTCGTCCCGAATGCCGCCCAGTGAAAGACGGACGTATTCACGCCCGGTGGCTCTGGCAATGGATTTGGCCAGAGAGGTTTTACCGACTCCGGGAGGCCCGACAAAGCACAGAATCGGACCGCGGATCTTTTTGACCAAGGCCTGGACCGCCAGATATTCCAAAATGCGTTCTTTGGGTTTCTCCAGCCCGTAATGATCCTCGTCGAGTATCTTTTCGGCTTCATCGATCTCATCCTGCACCTCGGTTGTTGCATACCAGGGCAAACTCAGAATCCAGTCGATGTAATTGCGGACCACGGTGGCCTCAGCCGACATCGGCGTCATCATCTTTAATTTTTTCAGTTCCTGCTCGACTTTTTCGGTGGCCTCCTTGGACATTTTTTTATTTTTTATTTTCTCTTCCAGCTCCCTGATTTCGTCTCCGGCATCCTCTTCGGCACCCATTTCCTTTTTTATGGCGCGCATCTGCTCATTCAAATAATAATTTTTCTGAGTCTTTTCCATCTGTTCTTTGACGCGACTTTTGATGCGCTGGTCCATCCGGAAGACTTCGATCTCCATCTTGATGAGGCTTAGCAGCAGAGACATTCTTTCGGATAGATCAATGGCTTCCAGCAACCGCTGCTTGTCTTCGATTTTAAACGAGAAATGCGCAGCTACCGTATCCGCCATCTGAGACGGGTCGGTGATGGCGGCGACATTGCCGATCAGTTCTTTTGATATATTCTTGTTTAATTTGGCGTATTCTTCGAAACCTTCCTGAACCGACCGGTTTAAGGCTTCGGCTTCGGCCCGGGGCAGATCGGGCGAAGTAATTGGCGTCAGTTCGACCTGAAAAAAATCATCGTTGTGGACAAAACGATTAATCCGGGCCCGGGTTTTGCCTTCCACCAGCGCCTTGACCGTGCCGTCCGGCAATCGCAACAGTTGCAACACCTTGCCGATGGTTCCCACGTGACTGATGTCGCTCTCGCCCGGATTATCAACGCCGGCTTTTCGTTGGGTGGCAAGAAATACTTCCTTGTCCTTGTTCATGGCGTCGGAAAGTGCATTGACTGATTTTTCCCGGCCCACAAACAGCGGAGCCACCATATACGGAAATATAACGATATCCCTTAAGGGTAAAAGCGGAAGCAGCAACTTGGTTGATTCAGCAGCATCATCTTTGAAAAATTTCGGAATGTTCACCATGGTAACAGAATCTCATTGTTTGGGTTATAGGGTTTAAAATTTGGTCCGATTATGCCTGTTTTTTGGTCTGTTCGTACAGCAGAATCGGTTCTTCCTTGTGCAGCACGACATCTTCACCGATCACACATTCCTTGACATTCTCGGTGGATGGAAGCTCGTACATGATATCGAGCATGCACCCTTCCAGAATCGCCCGCAATCCGCGCGCGCCGGATTTGCGCTTGGTGGCTTCTTTGGCAATGGCCGAAAGCGCGCTGTCGGTCAATCTCAGGTTGACCCCTTCCATCTCAAAAAGCTTTTTGAATTGCTTGAGCAGGGCATTTTTCGGCTCTTTCAGGATGCGGATCAGGGCATCTTCAGCTAATTCATCCAGGGTGGCAATCACCGGTAAACGGCCCAGGAATTCAGGGATCAGACCGAATTTAATCAGATCCTCAGGCTGGACCATCTTTAAGATTTCGCCGATGCTTCGCTCTTTTTCCTGCACGATCTTGGCGCCAAAACCCATCATTTTGGAACCGAGGCGGCGCTGGATAATTTTTTCCAGGCCGTTGAAGGTTCCGCCGCACAGGAAAAGGATGTTGGAGGTGTCAACTTTGACAAAATCCTGCTGGGGGTGTTTGCGGCCGCCTTTGGGGGGCACGCTGGCAGTGGTGCCTTCAATTATTTTCAACAATGCCTGCTGAACCCCTTCACCCGACACATCGCGCGTGATGGAAGGATTGTCGGTTTTGCTGGCAATCTTGTCAATCTCGTCAATGTAAACAATGCCGCGTTTGGCCTTTTCCACATCATAGTCGGCATTTTGCAGCAGGGAAAGAATGATGTTCTCAACGTCCTCACCGACATAACCGGCCTCGGTCAAACTGGTCGCATCGGCGATGGTAAACGGCACGTTCAAAAAGCGCGCCAGTGTCTGGGCGAGCAGGGTCTTGCCGCAGCCGGTCGGACCGATTAAAAGGATATTGCTCTTTTGAATCTCGACATCCCCGGAGTTAAACGTCGAATCCAGGCGCTTGTAATGATTGTAAACCGCGACGGAGAGCACTTTCTTGGCGGCTTCCTGTTCAATCACATAGCCGTCCAGTTTTTCTTTGATTTCCTTGGGAACCATCACATGCTCGGTATCTTTGGCATCCTTTTCGCTCTCTTCTTCAATAATTTCACTGCAAAGCTGGATGCATTCGTCGCAGATGTATACCGCCGGCCCGGCAATCAGTTTTCGAACCTCTGATTGATTTTTGCCACAAAATGAACAAAACAGATTGTCGTTTTCGTCTTTTTTCTTTGGCATTTTAAGCCTCCGCCACTTCTATTTTATCGAGATCGTCCCGGTTTGTGATCACGTGATCGATAATGCCGTAGTTTTTAGCCTCTTGACCGCTCATGAAAAAATCACGATCCGTATCATTTTGAATCTGCGTCAATTCCTTGCCGGTATGTTTGACCAGAATCTGATTCAAGGTATCTTTCATCCGCAGAATTTCCTTGGCCTGAATTTCAATGTCAGATGCCTGGCCCTGAAAACCACCCATCGGCTGGTGGATCAGAATTCTAGAATTTGGCAGCGAATATCTCTTGCCGTTGGTCCCCGCCGTCAGCAAGACAGCGCCCATACTGGCAGCTTGACCGATGCATACCGTGGTAATGTCCGGTTTGATGTACTGCATGGTGTCATACACAGCCATTCCGGCTGTCACCAAACCGCCGGGTGAGTTGATGTAAAAATTGATATCCTTGTCAGGATCTTCGGATTCCAGAAACAGCAACTGGGCAATTAAAAGATTGGCAACCTCATCATTCATTGCCGTGCCCAGAAAAATGATCCGGTCTTTCAACAGCCGTGAATAGATGTCATAGGCACGTTCGCCCCGGCTGCTCTGCTCGATTACCATCGGTATAAGTGGCACAGATTTTCTCCTTTAATACATTTTGGGGTTGATGATATAAAATGCGGTGTGCTAACCATCTGCAGCTACCTGCTCGCTTTTGTCGCCGGCAGCCGGCTCTTTTTCAGGCTCCACGTCCTCTATTTTGCTATTATCAATGATAAGCTTGATCGCCTTTTTTTCAAGGATCGTGTGTTTAAAATACTCCAGCTTATCCTTGTTCTGATCGTAATATTTCTTGATTTCCTCCACCGGCTGGTTGAAGTTGGCCGCCATTTCAGTTAATGCGTCTTCAAGCTCATCATCAGAAAGCGATAAATGCTCCTGCTCAATCATCTTACCCAGTATCAGGTGGCGTTTTACCTGTTTGAGGGCAGTGTCACGATATTTTTCAGCAATGGACTCTTTGGTCAACCCCATTTCCTCCAGGGTTATATTTCGATAAGCAAAAGACCGCTCGGCTTCATTTACGATACCTTCCAGCTCCATATCCACCATGGTATCCGGCACTTCAAAATCGGATTTGGCGATCAGATTGCCGAAAATCTGCTCGTGCAATTCCTGATCCACCCGTTTGGCATAACCCTGCTCCAGATTTTCCCGAATAACCTTTTTCAAATCATCCAGGCTTTCGTACTGACCGGCTTTTTTGGCAAGCACATCATCGATGGCAGGCAGGACCTCTTCTCTGATCTCGTTGAGCGTCACCTGGAAGGAAATTTCAAGATCTTTGAGCTTATCATTAAAATAGTCGGCCGGGAATTTCACTGCAAATTCTTTGCTTTCTTGCGGCTGCATGTCGACCAGCTGATTGTCAAAATCTTGGCTGATGGGTCCCTGGCCGATCTTTAAATTAAAATTTTCTGTTTTCGCTGTTTCCGCAAAAGGTTGACCGTCTTTAAACCCTTCATAGTCAATCAACACATAATCGCCTGCCCGGGCCGCACGCGCCGGTTCAACTATTTGATGCTGGGCCATATTTTTCTGCAGCATCTTGAGCTGTGCGTCAACTTCTTCATCCGAGATCTTGTAGTCGGTCCGTTTGAGGGTTAATCCATTGTAGTCGATATCCTCTATTTCAGGTGAAACCTCAACCGTCGCATCATATTTATAGGGACCCGAATCCTCCAGCTCCGGCGGATCGACCTGCGGGGTTCCCACTACTTTAAGATCGGTCTCTTTGAGCGCATCCATGAAGGAGCTTTGAATCAATTTGGAGGTCACATCTGCGTGCACGTCCTTTTTAAACAACCGCACCACCACCGAACGGGGCACTTTGCCGGGCCGAAAGCCTTTAACCTTTGCTCTTTTCTTAAGCTCGCTGTATGCTTTGTCCAGTTCGCGAACCACATCTGCTTCAGGTATTTCAATGTGAAGCGTCTTTTTGACACTGTTGATATCTTCTACGGAAACTTGCATCATCATCCTTTCTGAAAAAATGGAGTGAGAAATAAATAAATTGAACGGCGTCTGCGTCGATTTCGGGCTCATAACCAAGGCGATTTAAAGGGTGCATATGGTGTTATATGCACCCTTTTTGAATAGATAGCCCCAAACAAGCTATGATCATTCAATTTATTTTTTCTTCTAAGCCCCTTATTGCCTGACCTCCGATAGTTCTTCAGGCACTAAATATTTATAAACTGGTGCGAGAGGGGAGACTTGAACTCCCACTCTGTCGCCAGAGCTGGATCCTAAGTCCAGTGCGTCTACCAATTCCGCCACTCTCGCAAATTGATATTCCGGGAAGGGAATGCAAGATTCAAAACCGGACTGAATCTTGGGATCGAAAATTAGTACACAATTAATCCTACCCACTTGACATTATACCCAATTTCGGTAGATACCAGTATAAGAAACAATTCCAATAATGTCAATCCGAATAGCGGTTAATAGCGAATGTAGCGTCTAAAAAGTGCGGGGAAGACTGTCACTGCTATGGTAGCGCTTTATCAACGTGTAATTTTGGTCGTCATTGCGAGCATTTTACTTGCCGGCATCACCAATCCGGCAATCGCAAAGCAAGCCTTATTTGAGGGCTATAAACGGGTCATTGCAATAGATCCCGGTCATGGGGGCGATGAACTCGGTGCCAAAGGACCGGATGACACCACCGAAAAAGCGGTCACTCTGAGCCTGGCCCGAATTCTGGCAACCGAGCTGCAACGGGAATACAAGGTGGTGCTGACGCGCACGGATGATATCTCGCTGGATCTGGACAAGCGTACCGCCCTGGCCAACCACTACAAGGCCGACATTTTTATCAGCATCCATACCGGCGGCAGTTTTGTTCACAGCACTTCCGGCATCTTAGTTTTTCACTATCAGGATTTTTCCGAGGATCCCCGGGAGCGCAGCCAGGATGCTCCGAGCCAGGTGCTGGCAAAAGATTCCCCGACGTTGTGGGATCGCGCCCAGAGCCGGCACCTGGGCAAAAGCCGAATTCTGGCCGACCTGATTAACACCCGTCTGAGCGGCTTAAGCCGCGTCAAAAAAAGCCGCGTCCAGGGCGCACCATTGTTCGTTTTGCAAGGGGCCAATATGCCTGCTATTTTAATTGAAATCGGATATTTAACCAACCCTTCCGAGGAAAAGGA
>Ga0210122_1000147_pt1 | contig 21777 bp, 18 predicted proteins | sample Muzzi_CordB_D2_FD_185530 | JGI IMG/M metagenome (GOLD analysis project Ga0210122, IMG submission 185530) | Wetland microbial communities from San Francisco Bay, California, USA, that impact long-term carbon sequestration - Muzzi_CordB_D2 (SPAdes) | ecosystem: Environmental > Aquatic > Marine >... | reverse complement strand
ACATGTTCTGACGGTTCTCTGCCGGCGCCTCGTCCTTCCGCCTGTTTCTGGAGGGTAGGCCGATGGGCTGGCGTGAACGGATTTTCGAAACGATTGCCCGGGTGGCGCGGCCGGCGGCCGGGCTGGCGCCGCGTCTTGCCCGCGTTCTGGGTTTTCTGTTCATGCATGGGGGTGCGATCCTGGCCGTCCTGCGCGGCGCCGCGGCCGGTCTCGTCCTGCTGTTGTTCAGCAGCGGTGAAACCGCACCCGAGCAGGACGTTAACTGCCTCGCCCTCAACATTTATTTCGAGGCCCGCAACGAGCCCGAGGAAGGCCGCCGCGCCGTCGCCCATGTGGTGCTGAACCGGGTCGCCGACCGGCGCTGGCCGAGTACGCCCTGCGCCGTTATCGCCCAGGGCTGGCCCGAGGCCGGGCCGCTGTGCCAGTTCAGCTGGTATTGCGACGGGCGATCCGACATCCCGCGCGCCGGCCCGTACTGGCGCGACGCCACACGCCTGGCCGACATGGTCTATTGGGGCCGCTCGACCGATCCCACCGGCGGCGCCTTCTGGTATCACGCGGACTACGTGACGCCATGGTGGAGCAAATATCTGCGGCGTGGTCCGAAAATCGGCCACCACATCTTTTACCAGGATCCGGCGCCACCCAAGGCACCGGCCGTCAAGTCAGGGCAGCCTCGCCGGATATGACGTCCGGCGCCACCCTGGCGAGAAATGTATGTCAAAGCGCGGCGCCGACAGCCTCGACCGCGCCTTTCACCGCGGCGATGACGGTGTCGGCTTCCGCACTGGTCAGGCAAAGCGGTGGCGCCAAGCCCAGTATGTCTCCCTGTGGCATTGCCCTTGCGATGACGTCCCGTTCCAATGCGGCGGCAGCCACCCGGGGGCCGACTTTCTTTTGCGGATCGAAGAAGGTCCGACTGTCCCTGTCGGCGACGAATTCCACCGCCGCCAGCAGGCCCTCGCCGCGTACCTCGCCCACAATTGGATGATCTCCGACGGCATCCTTCAAGCCTGCAAGGAGGTAGGCGCCGGTTCGCCGCGCATTGGCGACAAGGTCCATCTCGTCGATCAGCTTCAGATTGGCGACTCCAGCCGCGGCGCAGAGAGGATGCGCCGAATAGGTCCAGCCGTGCCCGATCGGTCCCAGTTCGTCTGAACCTTTTTCCAAGATATTCCATGCCTTGTTGGAAACAATGGTCCCCGACAGCGGCGCATAGGCGCTGGTCAGTCCCTTGGCAATGGTAATCAGGTCCGGTCGCATGCCGAAATGGTCCGACCCGAACATTGTCCCCAGACGTCCGAAGCCGGTCACCACCTCGTCGGCGATCAGCATGATATCGTATTTTTCCAGGACCGCCTGAATGGCCGGCCAGTATCCTTTCGGCGGCGGAACGATGCCGCCCGTGCCTAGCATGGGTTCGCCGATGAAGGCGGCAACGCTGTCCGGGCCTTCCCCGACAATCAGTTCTTCCAGCTTTGCCGCGCAGTCGGCCGAAAATTGCTCCTCCGACATCGACAGGTCCGGCCGGCGAAAATAGTAGGGCGCTTCCGTATGCAGGATCGGTGCGCGCGGCAGGTCGAAGGCATTGTGGAAAAGGGCGAGGCCGGTCAGGGAACCGGTCATCACGCCTGACCCGTGGTAGCCGCGCCAGCGCGAAATGATCTTCTTTTTCTCCGGCCTGCCGAGAATGTTGTTCATGTACCAGATGAGCTTGATATTCGTCTCGTTGGCGTCCGATCCCGACAGGCCGTAATAGACCCGGCTCATGCCCGCGGGCGCCCGGTCGATGATCATTTTCGACAGCGTGATCGCTGCCTCCGAGGCATGCCCAACATAGGCATGATAATAGGGAAGTTCATGTGCCTGTCTTGCTATGGCGTCGGCGATCTCGGCCCGTCCATAGCCGACATTCACGCAGTAGAGACCCGCAAACGCATCGAGGTTGCGCCGGCCGTCGCGGTCGACGATATGGACCCCGTCGGCGCCGGTAATGATGCGCCCGGGGCTTTCGCCCCTGGCATGGGCGCTCATATGCGTGGAGGGGTGGAAGAAATGGGCGCGGTCCCATTCGTCGAGTTGGTCATTGGTGAGCAACGGTTTTCTCCTTGTTCCTGATGCCGTCACGCCGCGTCGCGGCAGACGTAACGGATTTCCGTGAAATCTGCCATGCCGTGGCGGGATCCCTCACGGCCGAGGCCGGACTGCTTTACGCCGCCGAAGGGGATGGTGGCGCCTGTCATCTTTACCCGGTTCACCGCTACCATGCCGAAGTCGAGCGCCCGGATCATGCGGTCGATCCGTGCCCGATTCTCGGTGATCAGATAAGCGGCGAGGCCGTATTCCGTGTCATTGGACCGTTCGATAACTTCTGCCTCGGTTTCGAAGGGGACCATGGCCGCCACGGGGCCGAATGTCTCTTCGCGCATGATCAATGCGTCGGCAGGAACATCGACCAGAACGGTCGGGGCAAAAAAGCGCGGCCCCAGTGGCAGAATCTTGCCGCCGCAAAGAATGCGGGCACCCTTCCTGACGGCGTCCTCCACTTGCGCCTCGACCTTGGCGACAGCGCGGGCATGCATCAGGGGGCCGATATCGACGCCTTGGGTCAACCCGTGGCCAACGGTCAGAGCCTGTACCTTCCGTGTGAAGGCGGCGACGAACCGGTCATGCAGATTACGCTGTACAAATATCCGGTTGGCCGCGAGACAGTCTTGGCCCGACGTTGCGAATTTGGCGCCGACGGCGATTGTGGCTGCCTTTTCTATGTCTGCGTCGTCGAAAACGATTAGGGGGGCGTGGCCGCCGAGTTCCAGAATCAAACGCTTGATCGTTTCGGCAGATTGGGCAGCGATGATGCGACCGACCTCGGTGGAGCCCGTGAAACTGACGGCGCGCACCCGTGCCTCTGCGGTCAGCGCCCCGACGACCTCCGGCGCGTTGCCGGTAACCACGTTGAAAACCCCTGGCGGCATGCCCGCCCGGTCGGCCAGTTCCGCAAGAGCAAGCGCGGAAAATGGCGTCCAGGCGCTGGGGTGGACGACCGCGGTGCAGCCTGCCGCAAGCGCCGCGGCTGCCTTGCGGGTGATCATGGCCGATGGAAAATTCCAAGGCGTTACAAGGGCCGTGACCCCGACCGGCGTACGCCGGACGCTCATCTCCGCGTCCGGCAGGTGGCTGGTCACGGACTCGACGTTCAGGCGCAATGCTTCGGCCGCATAGAACGCCACGAAAGAGGCCGCATAATCGATCTCGCCAAGCGCCTCGGCCAGCGGCTTTCCCTGTTCGAGCGTCATTAAAAGAGCAAGGTCCTCCCGCGCACCTTTGATCAGGTCATGCCAGGCCTGCAGGAGGGTGGCGCGGTCCTGCGGCAAGCGCGCTCGCCATTCCGTGAATGCGTCATTGGCCGCATCGACGGCGTCAACAGTTTCCGCAGCAGACATTTTCGGGACGCATCCAATATAGGCTCCGTCGCCCGGATCCCGTACGTGCACGGTTCCACCCGACCTGGAAGCCGCCCACTTGCCGCCGACATAGGCGTTCTCACGAAACAGATTCCGGTCGGAAAGCCGGTCAAGATGGAGTGAACGGGTGTTGGGTTCGGCAAGTGAAGCCATTGTGCGGTTCTTCTCCGGTCATGCGCATTGCGGCTCGAAGGATAGTCGGACCAGACCAGAGAATGTGTCCGAAGACACCCATGCCAAAGGAAGAAACAACCTGTCACGACGGGGCTGGCAGAGATTATCCCTGTTCGGATGCCCTGTGCGACAGCAAGACATCAAGCGGAAGGGGAGTCCCCTCCTTCACGACCTTCGTGACGATATAGGTGTAGTAGCGGTCGATTCCGATTTCGGCTTCGAGCAGCGAGTCGACGAAAATCTGATAGGCTTCGACGTCCTGCGCGACAACGCGGATCAGGTAGTCCACGCCACCGCCGACCGCCCAGCAGTCGATGACCTCCGGGCGTTCACGCAGTGCGCTTTCGAACCGGTCGAAGTCTGCCTGCCGGTGGCTGCTCAGGGTGACCTCCATCAGGATCATGGTGATGCGTCCGAGCGGCCTGAGCGAAACGTTCGCGCGATAGCCGGAAATTATGCCTGATTTTTCCAGCCGCTTCAGTCGTTCCCAACAGGGCGTGGGCGAGAGATTCACTCGCTGGGCCAGCGCTACCTTTGTAATCCGTCCTTCACGTTGCAGCGTTGCCAGAATGGCAAGGTCGATGGCATCGAGCTTTGGTGGCGACATAATGATATCCTCAGCAGGCGCAAAGAGTGGCTTCCTTGCCCGTGAACTGCACTGAATGGCGGTAGTGTCAAATCAGGCCATTCCGTCGGGTGCCAGGCTGCGTTTTTGAGACGGGCATAGAGAGTTTCTTCACCTTTGCCGGGCAGGCTGGTGGCATGCGAATACCGGGCCTGCACCATCTGATCCTGCTGCTGCGCCGCTCGCCGGAAACGGAATATGAGCGGGTCATGCTGCTGCACCGGTTGTACGGTCGCCGGCACATGATTGCATTGGGCGCAGTGGTCCTGCTGGCTGCGGCGTCGGCGACGATCACCGCCAAGCGGCATGTTGACAAGGAACTGGAATGCCTGGCGCTCAACGTCTATTTCGAGGCGCGTGGCGAACATCGCGAGGGCCAGGCCGCGGTCGCCCATGTGGTGATGAACCGGGTCGCCGACGACCGCTTTCCCGGCGGCGTTTGCGCCGTCGTGCACCAAGGCGGCAAGGACAGCGAGGATTGCCAGTTCAGCTGGTGGTGCGACCGCCTTGACGACCGCCCGAAACACATGGCCGACTGGGAGGCCGCGCGGGACGTCGCCCGCATCGTCTATTGGGGTGGGAGCGAGGATCCCACGGGCGGCGCGCTCTGGTACCACGCCACTTATGTGAAGGCCTACTGGCGCGGCCAGTACGAAAAAGGCCCGACCATCGGCAACCACATCTTCTACCGCGACAGGCCCAAGGAGGCTGGGGCTTAGGCTTTTAGTGCTTGGGATGGCCGGGCGCCTTGGTGGCCTCGTTCCCCTAATCCGTATGCATTGCTCTCAGAATTTCGTCGGGAAAGATTCTTTCGTTCCGGTCATCCTCGACTCGATATTCCGGCAGGCTTGAGTCGGCTTTCCGTTTTTCGATGTAGGCGTCCTTGCCGACCGCCATATCATTGACGTGGAACTTCGGGTAACCGGGATCGAGTTTATCCTCATCCCACTGTCTTTCGATACCGTGCCGCTGGCCGTCTTTCCAGTGCACCTCATGAAAGATGGTTCGCTGGTCCACACACACCCACCATTCGTAGCCATGCGGGCCACCGTCCTTCATGGCATGCACTTCGGCTAAATAAAGGTGTCCGTGTTCATCGAAATTGCGCCACAAGTCGTAACCTGTACCGTGGAGCAGGGTATAGGTTCCCATCAGCGTACCGTCGTGCGCCCATTGACTGGCGGTTCCGTGCACCAGTCCGTTTTGATGAGGTTCGGTCAGGTGCAGGTAGGGGCCGTTATCATCGTTGTCATCGTCCCAGAAATATTTCACTCCGTGGGGCTTGCCGTCCTTGATCGGCGTTTCGATCATCAATGTTCCGCCCTCGTCGTATTGCCGGTAACCGACGATCTCGCCGGCCAGGGTACAGACCCGATTTTCGTAGCATATGCGTCCGCTCTCTGCCGTGCCCTCCCGCTTGTAGGGCGAAACAAGGATTTCGACCGCGTCGTCGGGAATATCCGATTTGTATCTTTTGTCCTTGTCATTCATTTGCGCCGATACCCTCCCTCACGTCACCGCCGCCGCGTCGTCGATGATCATCTGCACCGATTCGCGGCCCTGCCAGCGGTCGACCCGGATCTGGCCGGCGATGTGTAGTGGCAGGCCGCTGGATTTCAGCAGCAACTGCCCCAGCGGGCGGTCGGCGCAACGGAAGGCGATAGCCTTCAGGCGGCCGCCGTCCTCGCCGGTCAGGATGCAGCTGACGTGGTCGGTTCCGACGATATCTGCCTTGACGATCCGCGCCGCGGAAATGGCGAAGCGCGGTTCGCGGTTGCCGGCCCCGAAGGGGGCCAGTTTCTGCAGGGCTTCCGCCAGTTCCACGGTCGCGCCGCGCGGCTGCAGCACGCCATCCAGTCCCAGTTCGGCGACCGGGCCGCCGTCGCCTGTCTGGGCGACGATACGGCCGGCAAGGAAATGCCGGAACTCCTCCTGCCGTTCGGCGGCGACGGTAAATCCGGCCGCCATGGCATGGCCGCCGCCATTGAGCAACAGCCCTTCCTGGCGCGCCGCAATCACGGCGGTGCCGAGATCGACCCCCGTGACGGAACGGCCGGAGCCCTTGCCGACGCCGTTTTCCATGGCCACCACGCAGGCCGGGCGGTTGTAGCGTTCCTTCAGTCGCCCGGCGACAATTCCGATGACGCCGGGGTGCCAGCCTTCGGACGATGCATAGACCAGCCCGTCATGCATGGCGCCGCCTTCCACCTGGGCGATGGCGGCCTCCAGGCAGGCGGCCTCGATATCCTTGCGTTCGGTATTGTAGGCATCCAGTTTCTTGGCCAGGGGCAGGGCCGTGGCATAATCCGGCGCAGTCAATAGCGCGGTACCCAGCCCGGCCTCGCCGACGCGCCCGCCGGCATTGACACGGGGCCCCAGCAGGAAACCCGCATGCCAGGCCTCTGGTGCCTCGGTCATCCGCGACACGTCGGCCAGCGCGACGATGCCGGGATTGCCCCGCTGCGCCATCACCTTCATGCCCTGGGCGACGAAGGCGCGGTTGACGCCGGTCAGCGGCACCACGTCGCAGACCGTGCCCAGCGCCACCAGATCAAGCCATTGGCGCAGGTCCGGCGCAGGGCGATCGCCATACCATCCGGCTTCGCGCAGCACGCGGTTCACCGCCACGGCAAGCAGGAAGGCGACGCCGACCGCGGCCATCTGGCCATGCGGGCTGTCGTCGTCCAGGCGGTTGGGGTTCACCACCGCGGTCGCACGGGGCAGGCGAGGTTCGGCCACGTGATGATCGACGACTACGACCTCCAGCCCGCCCTCGGCCGCCTCGTCCAGCGCCTCGAAGGCGGTGATGCCACAATCCACCGTAATCGCCAGTGCCGCGCCCCGCTGTTTCAAGGACATCAGGGCAGGGGCGTTCGGGCCATAGCCCTCCTTCATGCGATCGGGGATATAGGTAATGACGCGTCCGCCCGCGGCCTCGAAAAAACGCTGCAACAGCGAGGTGGAGGTCGCGCCGTCTACATCGTAATCGCCGAAGATGGCGACGGTCTCGCCAGCCTGGATGGCCTGCGCGATGCGCCCGGCGGCGTGGTCCATGTCCTTCAGGTGCGAAGGATCGGGCAGCAGGTCGCGCAGGGTCGGGTCCAGCCAGGAGTCTGCTTCTTCCAGGCCCACGCCGCGCGCCGCCATGACACGGCCGACGATTTCCGGCAGGCCGAAGCGCTGGGCCAGCGCCAGGCCTGTCCGGGCGTCGCCCTCACGCGAATACCAGCGCCGGCCGGCGGCCGAACGCTCTACGCCAAGCAGCGTTTTCTTCTCAGACATCCATCGGCGGAAAGCCGGACTTACGGGTAAAGTCGTGGTGGGTCTTGATGGTCCGCACGGTGCCGGTCTTCGAGCGCATGACAATCGATTCCGTCGTTGCGCCGGTGGCGTAGCGCCGCACGCCGCGCAGCATGGCCCCGTCGGTGACGCCGGTGGCGGCGAACATCACGTCGCCCGCCGCCAGTTCGGTCGTGCTGTATTTGCGGGCGAGATCGGTAATGCCGCAGCGGGCGGCGCGGGCGCGCTCGTCGTCGTTGCGGAAAACCAGCCGGCCCTGGATCTGGCCGCCGATGCAGCGCAATGCGGCCGCTGCCAGGACACCCTCGGGGGCGCCGCCGCTGCCGTAATAGATATCCACGCCGCTATCCGGGTTGGAGGTGGCCATCACGCCGGCCACGTCGCCGTCCGAGATCAGCATCACTCGTGCGCCGGCCGCCCGGGTCTGCTCGATCATCTCGGCATGGCGCGGCCGGTCGAGAATGCAGGCGACGAGGTCCGAGACCTTCTTGCCGGTCGCCCTGGACAGGCTGTTCAGATTGTCGGCCACCGAAGCGTCGAGATCGACGACATCGTCCGGCAGTCCGCCCCCCACCGCGATCTTGTCCATATAGGTATCCGGCGAGAACAGGAAATTACCCGCGTCAGCCATGGCGATGACGGCCAGCGCGTTCGATCCGCCCTTGGCGGTGATGGTGGTGCCTTCCAGCGGGTCCAGCGCGATATCGATCTTCGGGCCGCTGCCCTTGCCGACTTCCTCGCCGATATAAAGCATTGGCGCCTCGTCGCGCTCGCCTTCGCCGATCACCACCTTGCCCTGAATGTTCAAACTGTTCAGCGCATTGCGCATGGCGTCCACGGCGGCCTGGTCGGCGGCCTTCTCGTCGCCGCGGCCCATCCAGCGGGATGCGGCCAGCGCGGCGGCCTCGGTCACGCGCACCACTTCCAGCGCCAGGTTGCGGTCCATCTTGCTGTAATCTTCGTCCATTAGGTCCTCCAGACGGCAATAATCGAAAAAACAAATACTCAAAAACGCTCGATACGGATCATGTGCGGCGGCTCGCGTACCGCCTCGATTGCCTCGATCGCGGCCATGGCGCGTTGCATAGCGGCTTCGCTTGTCTCATGAGTGGTCAATACGACCGGCACCACGCCGCCTGGTTCACGACTGCGTTGCAGCACGGATTCGAATGAGATTTCCGCGTCGCGCAGTGTCGCCGCGATATCGGCGAAGACGCCCGGTTTGTCAATCACCATCAGGCGAACATAATAGGGGCCGGTATGACAGTCCATGGGTAGCGACGGCGTGGCGGCCAAGGCTTTTGCGGGTACGCCGAAGGTCGGTGCGCGGCGTCCGCAGGCAATATCCACGAGATCGCCGGCGACCGCCGACGCGGTTGGCCCGGCGCCGGCGCCCCGGCCTTCCAGAACGGTCATTCCAACGAAATCACTCTCGGTGACGACGGCGTTGAACACGCCCTCGACCGCGGCGATCGGCGCGCCGATCGGCACCATGGCCGGGTGGACGCGCTGGTGGATGCCGTCATGGTTCATTTCGGCAATACCCAGGAGTTTTATGCGGTAGCCCAGTTCCTCGGCATACTGGATATCCATTGCCGCGATCTGGGAAATCCCCTCGGTATAGACACCGGCGAAATCGACGCGCGAGCCGAACGCCACCGCAGACAGCAGGGACAGTTTGTGGGCCGCGTCGACGCCGTCGATATCGAAAGCCGGATCGGCCTCGGCATAGCCGAGCTGCTGCGCCTCTGCCAGCACGTCGTCAAAGTCGCGGCCGGTCTCGCGCATGGTGGTCAGGATATAGTTGCAGGTGCCGTTCAGGATGCCATGCAGCCGGGTAATCCGGTTGCCGGCCAGTCCTTCGCGCAGCGCCCGGATGACCGGGATGCCCCCGGCCACCGCGGCCTCGAAAGCCAGCGTCACATTCGCGTCTTCCGCCTTCGTCGCCAGCTCTGTCCCGTGATGGGCAAGCAGCGCCTTGTTTGCAGTGACCACATGGCGGCCTGCCTCGAACGCCGCCTCGCATACGGCCTTTGCCGCGCCGTCGCTGCCGCCGATCAATTCCACCACGACATTCGCATCGGCCGAGCGTGCCATTTCGACCGCATCGTCAAACCATTGGCAGGCGGAAATATCGACGCCACGGTCGAGGTTGCGGTTCCGTGCCGATACTGCGGTAACCTGCAGCGCCCTTCCGCTCCGCAGGCTCAGCAATTCGGCCTGCTCACTCAACAGTTTCAGGGTACCCGCGCCGACCGTTCCCAGGCCGGCGACAGCTATTTTCAGGGGTTTTATCATGTCTTGGCGGTCTTTCCTTTTGCCGGCGGTATGTTATGGCCGCCCTCTTTCAGGAAGCTCTTGATATTGCGCACGGCCTGGCGAATGCGGTGGGTGTTCTCCACCAGCCCGATGCGCACATGATCATCGCCATATTCGCCGAAACCCAGGCCGGGCGCTACCGCTACCTTGGCCTCTCGCAGCAGCAGCTTGGAAAATTCCAGAGAGCCGAGATGCTTGAACTCGGGCGGGATCGGCGCCCAGGCGAACATGGTCGCGGGTGGCGAGGGGACCGTCCAGCCGGCGCCCGACAACCCCTCGATCAGAACGTCCCGGCGCTCTTTGTAAACCGCCCTTATTTCGTCCACACATTCCTGCGGGCCGTTCAGCGCGGCGGTGGCCGCCACCTGAACCGGCGTGAAGGCGCCGTAATCGAGGTAGGACTTGATGCGCGCCAACGCACCGATCAGTCGCTTGTTGCCGGCGGCGAAGCCGATGCGCCAGCCGGGCATGGAATAGGTCTTGCTGAGCGACGAAAATTCAACGGCGATGTCGCGCGCGTCTGGCACCTGAAGGATCGAGGGCGGCGGATTGTCGTCGAAATAGATTTCCGCATATGCGATGTCCGACAGGATATAGATGCCGTTCGCTTTGCAAAAGCCGACGATTTCTTGGTAGAAATCCACATCCACGACCTGTGCGGTTGGATTCGACGGGAAGTTCAGAACCAGTACTTCCGGCTTGGGAATCGAATGATGCACCGCCCGGTGCAGCGCCGCCATGAAGTCTTCCCGGTCTTCCGGCGTGCTGACCGCGACCGGCAGCGAGCGGATGGCCGCGCCGGCGATGATGAAACCGAAATGATGGATCGGATAGCTGGGGTTCGGCACCAGGACAACGTCGCCCGGGCTGGTGATCGCCATGGCGAGGTTGGCGAGCCCTTCCTTGGAGCCCAGCGTAACGCAAATCTCGGTCTCGAAATCCAGATCGACGCCGAATCGGCGGTCGTAATAGCCGGCCAGCGCCTTGCGCAGGCCGGGGATGCCGCGGCTTTGCGAATAACGGTGAGTGCGCGGGTCCCGCACCGTCTCGCACAGTTTGTCGACGATATGCTTCGGCGTGGGCGAATCCGGGTTGCCCATGCCGAAATCGATGATGTCGTCCCCGGCCGCCCGCGCCGCCGCCTTCATGGCGTTGACCTCGGCGAATACATAGGGTGGAAGCCGCTTGATGCGGTGGAATTCGTCTATCATGTCTCAATGCCCTTGCGCGCCGCGGACCCCCCGCCCGCGCGGTTGGGCCTGTTTAGCGCATGAGGGAGGCGATAGTCGAGGGGGAAGGGGGCAGGTTTGAGGCATTCATTTTGCCGGATTCTTGCGCGGGCCCGGCAAAACCGGCATTATTGCCACCGCGAATGTTGCGGCCTTTGGATGCCGTGGCGGGCAACCGGGGGTGGAAGTCATGTCGAAGAGTATGTTCGAGCGTTACGGCGGCTTTGCGAATGTCAGCAAGGTCATCATGGCATTTTACGACAAGGCGCTCGATTCCGATATCATCGGCCATCAATTCGAGGATGTCGAAATGAGCCGGCAGATCGATCATCAGACCAAGTTTATAGCCTCGGTCATGGGCGGCCCCGCCTCTTACACGGACGATGCGCTGCATCGGGTGCACGCCCATCTGGGAATCGACAAGGAACAGTTCGACGAAATGACGGCGCTTCTGGAGGAAACGCTGGAAGACTTCGATTTCGACAAGAGCGATATCGAAGAGGTCATGGGCCATATCCGTGCCCGCGCCCGGCATATCATTACCGCGTGACCGGGCATACTCTGCCTGTCCATCTTAACCCAAGGCTGCGAGCATCGTATGAAACTCGATAAATTCAACGAAATGCTTTTGGAATCCGCCGGCGTCGGCCTTGCGATCCTGCGGCCGGAGACCCGTGAAATACTGGTCCGAAACCGCCGTTTCGAGGAATGGTTCCCGGACGTCGCGGGAACCGGCAAACGGCTGGACGAGATTCTTCCCGACATCGACTACGAGCGAATGGAGGAACGGTTGGCCGATGGCCGGGAATTCAAGTGCGAAGCCGCTGTCAAGGCCAAGCGGCGTTCTGTTAGCCTGGCTGTAACCTGCTCATCGCATACCCATGACGACATGGCGGTCCTGATTCTCGAATGCCAGAATATTTCGAAGATCAAGGAACTCGAATATATGATCGAGTCCTATTCGAAGATGGTCGAGAAACAGAACCGCGTGCTGGAACGCGAGAAAGAGCGCGTAGAGAAGCTGTTGCTCAATATCATGCCCAAGCGGGTCTATGAGGAGATGAAGACCTTCGGCGTCACCACGCCTCAGAAATACGACAATGCCTCGGTGCTGATGCTCGACTTCGTGGGGTTCACCGATATGGACATCGCGGCGGACCCCGCCGGCACGATCTCGGAACTGAACGACATTTTCACCGCTTTCGACACCATCGCCGAACAGTTCGGCTGCGAACGGTTGAAGACCATCGGCGACGCCTATATGGCGGTATCCGGCATTCCCGAACCGACCCCGGAGCATGCCACCAACATCGCCAAGCTGGCGGTGCTGATCCTGCGTTACCTGAACCGCCGGAACGCGACCCACAAGCAGCAATGGCGTGCCCGCATCGGCATCAACTCCGGCCCGGTCATCGGTTCCATCGTCGGCGTGCAGAAATATGTCTACGACATATTCGGCCCGGGCGTGAACCTGGCCGCGCGGATGGAAGCATTCTCAGAGCCGATGGAAATCACCCTGTGCGAGGATATGCACAATCTCATCCGCAACGAGTTTGAAACAGTCGAACTCGGCGAGTTCGAGGTAAAAGGCTTCGGAACCAGACGCCTCTACAAGCTGGTCGGTGGCCGCGCCGAACTGACCCTGAGGTCCGAGGGCTTGTTTGCGCCCTGAGGATTGATGAAGAAAACAAGCCCCGCCGGTGAGGGCGGGGCTCAGCGCGTTTGCGAGTTGGCACGGCATTCAGAACCGGAACATCCCGCCCACTGACAACAGGCCTACGCCGAATTCGCTGTAATCGGTGTTGGCTGCGAAATATTCGAACTCCACGCGCATGGCGGCTCGTTCACCGAAATCGATCTGTACGCCGATTCCGCCCATCCCATCGATGCCGCTTTCCTTATAGGTTCCGTAAACTGTTGCAGGATAGACGGTGTCGACGAGGTAAACATCACCTTCGGCCGACCAACTGTGGACGCCCAGTTTGCCCAGCAAGCTTACTCGTCCGCTTCCCAGGGGAATCATTCCGACGGCGGCTATTCCGAGCGTCCCGACATCGGCAGTGGCGTCCGCATAGACGCCATATCCGTCCTCCGCGTAGCTGTCGAAACTGCCGAGATAGGCGAGGTAGCCCTCAACCGCAAAATAGGGGTTTACCCTGTAGCCGGCGAAGAATTTAAGCCCACCCGACGCTTCCTCCTCGGAATAGCAACCCAGGGAATCGCAGTCGTTGCCGGGACCCCAAGCTATGGCATTCCACTGACTGATTGCGTCCTCGGCCACAGTCGGCACCATTGCCGTGCTGCCGATCGAACCACCGATATACATCTCGGCCCGTGCGGTGCCGGCAGTCAGCATGACGGATGCGGCCAAGGCGAGAGCGAGTCTGATATTGCGCATTTTTGTACCCCTCCAGGCAAATTTCGAACCCCCGGCCGGGCGGCGACTCCGTGCCGCCGGTCGAGGTAATTTGCTACAGCAGGTTGAGGAGTCTTTCGGGTTGATTAATCGATTTGGTTAACGGCGTGGCCGCCCGGGTTTGCGCTTTCTGCCTTTCGGTGCGCCTCTTGGACCGCTGCGGCGCGGCGCTCCACGGCCTCGTTTTACCGGCCTTCCTTCCTTGCCGCCCTCGATGATCGTGAAGACCATGCCGCCGGTGATCGTGTCGGCCTCGACAAGCTCCACGACCACGGGGTCGGACAGTGTGAAGGTCAGGCCGGTGCGTTCGCCGACCAGCGCATGGTTCACCTCGTCATGGATGAAATAGTCGTCGGCGATGGTCGAGATCGGGATCAGCCCGTCGGCCCCGGTCTCGTCCAGCGTCACGAACAGGCCGAAGCGGGTGACGCCGCTGACTTTCGCGGTGAAGGTCGCGCCGGTGCGTTCGGCCAGGAAGGCGGTGGTATAGCGGTCCATGGCGTCGCGCTCAGCCATCACCGCGCGCCTTTCGGTCGAGGAAATATGGTCGCCGATTTCCTCGAACCTTTCGGCCTCATCCTCGCTCAGGCCGCCATCGCCCAGCCGGTAGCCGGCGATCAGCGAGCGATGCACCAGCAGGTCCGCATAACGCCGGATCGGCGAGGTGAAATGGCAGTAGCGCCGCAGCGCCAGTCCGAAATGGCCGGGATTGTCCGGGCTGTATTTCGCCTGGCTCTGGCTGCGCAGGATCAGTGTGCTGACCAGCGTTTCCTTGTCGGTTCCTTCCGCCTTCGCCAGGATGCCGGTGAAATGGTCCGGGCGGATCGTCTCGCCCCTCGCCAGCTTGTAACCGAGCCCTTCAAGGGCCTGGCGTAGCGCCTCCAGCTTGTCCATCGGCGGCTCTTCGTGGATACGGTACATGGCGGGACGCTTTTTGGCTTCCAGGGCCTCCGCCGCGGCCACGTTGGCGAGGATCATGAATTCCTCGATCAGCTTGTGGCTGTCCAGACGCTGGCGCGGGATAATGCGCTCGATATGGCCATCTTCGCCCAGGATCACCTGACGCTCGGGAATTTCAAGCTCCAGCGTGCCGCGCGCGGCCCGCCCGCGCAGCAGCGCTTCGTAGGCGCCGTAAAGCGGCGCGATCACCGGTTCCAGCAGCGGGCCGGTCACATCGTCCGGGTTGCCGTCGCGGGCCGCCTGGACCTGTTCGTAGATCAGCCGCGCCGCCGATTTCATCAGCCCGCGGAGGAACTTGTGCCGTTTCAGCTTGCCGTTCCTGTCGATCCACATATGGACCGCCATGCAGGCGCGGTCCTCGCGCGGGCGTAGCGAACAGAGATCGTTGGAAAGTTTCTCCGGCAGCATCGGCACGACGCGGTCCGGGAAATAAACCGAGTTTCCGCGCTCGCGGGCCGATCGGTCCAGCGGGTCGGCGGGCCGCACATACCAGCTGACGTCGGCGATGGCGACAATCAGGTGCCAGCCGCCCTCGTTCTTCGGGTCGTCATCCGCCGCGGCCCAGACTGCATCGTCGAAATCGCGGGCATCCGCCCCGTCGATGGTAACCAGAGGGAAGTCGCGCAGATCCGTGCGCGTGCCCAGTGTTACCGGCTCCGCGGCCTCGGCCTGTTTCAGCGCATCTGCAGGGAATTCCACGGGGATGCCGTTCTGGTGGATGGCCACCAGGCTGATCGTGCTGGCGTCGCCCATGCGTCCCAGCCGTTCGATGATTTTTACGCGTCGCGCGCCATATCCCCTGGTGTCCAGAATCTCCGCGCTGACCACGTCGCCCGGCCTGGCCTTGCCGATATCGGCCGATCCGACCACATACTCACTCTTGTGCTTGCGGTCGGTGGGACGGACGATGCCGCCCGTGGCGGTCGGTTCGAACACGCCGATCAACCTGGCCGGACCGGCACCCAGAACCCTGATGATCTGCGCTTCGTACACATCTTCGCCGATGCGTTTCAGCCTCGCCAGCAGCCGGTCGCCCTCTCCGGGCGCCGCGCCGCGATGGCTGCCGGGTTTCAGGTAAATCACAGGGGCCTTGCCATCCGCCTCTTCCTTGACCGGATGGCAAATGACCTCGCCATCGACGTCGATGCGGTCCACCTGGATCACCGCGACCTCGGGCAGGGAACCGGGTTTTGCGACGCGGCGCTTGCGTCCGCGCTCAACCTGGCCTTCGGCGGCAAGTTCCTTCAGTACGCCCTTCAGCCAGATGCGGTCGCCCGCCGTCAGACGGAAGGCGCGCGCAATTTCCCGCTTGCCTACCGGCGCCGGGCTGTCTTCGATAAAGGAGATTATCTGGTCCTTGGTGGGACGGGGAACCTCCTTGGTCTTTGTCTTCGTTTTTGTAGTTTTTTCTTTATTACTCAATATCTTGTCTCAATTCATGTTTTGGCCGGACAGCGGTTCCCAGTCAGGGGGGCGCACATGCGCCTGTCCGCCGGCCCATCTATTGTTCTGGGCGGTCCGGCAGTGATTCTCGCAACCATCGACGAATGGATTCGGCCATCATATGGCCGCGGTCGGGACGGGGCGTTCAGTCTTTCGCGGCTTTCTTGGCTGGCTTCTTTTTCGCCGGGGCCTTTTTCTTCGCCGGTTTTTTGGCTGGCGCCTTCGTTGCCTTTGCGGTCTTGCCGTTGCCGGCCTTGGCCAGCTTGGCGTCGATCAACTCGATCGCCTTTTCCAGCGTAACCTCATCCATCTCCATGCCCTTGGGCAGGGACGCGAAGGTCTTGCCGTGCTTTACATAGGGGCCAAAGCGTCCTTTGCCAACAGAAATCGGCTTGGCATCCTTGGGATGGGCGCCGATTTCGGTCGACGGCGGCTTCTTGGCGATGGCGGTTTCCACGATTTCCAGCGCGCGGTTCAGGCCGATCGTCAGAACGTCGTCGTCGCCCTTCAGCGAGACATAGGTCGTGCCGTGCTTCACATAAGGGCCGAACCGGCCGATGCCGGCGGAGATCATTTCGCCGCTATTCGGGTTGACGCCCACTTCGCGCGGCAGCGACAACAAGGCCAGCGCCTTTTCCAGGTCCACATGGGTCGCCGCCATGCCGCGGGGCAGGGAGGCGCGCGGAGGCTTCGGGCCTTTCTTCTTGCGGCCCTTCTTCTTCTTGCCGTTTTCGTCCAGTTCCTCGGGCGGCGGAGCCTCCTCCTCGCCCAACTGGACATAAAGCCCGTAGGGACCCTTGCGCAGGCTGACATCCTTGCCGGTTTCCGGGTCGGCGCCCAGGGTGCGGGGCAGGTCGGCGGAACCTTCCGCATCGGCCCCGGATTCGCCGTCGCCGTTGCCTTCCAGGCCGAGCTGGCGCGTATAGCGGCATTCGGGGTAGCCGGAACAGCCGATGAAGGCGCCAAACCGGCCGACCTTTATATTCAGCCGCCCCCCGCCACAGGACGGGCAGGCGCGCGCAGCCTCGGCATCCTCGCCGTTCTTCGGCGGGAAAAAATGCGGGCCAAGCGATTCGTCCAGAACGTCGATCACCTGGCTGAAGGTAACTTCCTTGGCGCCATCCACGGCGGCCGAGAAATCGCGCCAGAAATCTTTGAGGACGGCTTTCCAGTCGATACGTCCGCCGGATATGTCGTCAAGTTTTTCTTCCATCTGGGCGGTGAAGTCGTATTCGACATAACGCGGGAAGAAGCTGGATAGAAAGGCGACGACCAGCCGCCCCTTGTCGTCGGGCACGAAGCGGCGCTGCTCAAGCCGGACATAATCGCGGTCCTGCAGTACTTTCACGATGCTGGCATAGGTGGAGGGGCGGCCGATACCCAGCTCTTCCATTTTCTTTACCAGGCTGGCCTCGGTATAGCGCGGCGGCGGCTGGGTGAAATGCTGCTCGGACTCGACGCCGGTCAGCGCCGGGTTCTCCCCTTCCTTCATCGCCGGCAGGCGGCGATCGCTCTCGTCGCCGGCGCCGTTCGCGTCGTCGTCCCGGTCCTCGCGGTAGAGCTTCAGGAAGCCATCGAAGGCAATAACCGAGCCGTTGGCGCGCAGCGTTACCTTGCTGTCGGGGCTGGCGATATCGACCGCCACCTGGTCCAGAACCGCGCTTTCCATCGAGGAGGCGACGGTGCGTTTCCAGATCAGCTCGTACAGGCGGAACTGATCTTCGTCCAGAATTTGGCGCATTTGCGCCGGCCGGCGGAACAGGTCTGTCGGGCGGATCGCCTCATGCGCCTCCTGGGCGTTTTTGGCCTTGGTCTTGTATACACGCGGTGCGTCGGGCAGGTACTGCTTGCCGAAATCCTTTTCGATCAGCTGCCGGCTTGCCTGGACAGCCTCCCGGCTCAGCGTCACGCTGTCGGTTCGCATATAGGTGATCAGGCCGACGGTCTCGCCGTCCAGCGACATGCCTTCATAGAGTCGCTGCGCCAGTTGCATTGTGCGCGAGGTGCCGAAGCGAAGCTTTCGGCTGGCCTCCTGCTGCAGTGTCGAAGTCGTGAAGGGTGGGGGCGGATTGCGGCGGAGTTGCTTGGCCTCGATCTTAGCGATGCTGTAATTACGCGCTTCGATGGCCTGGACAGCGGCGGTGGCTGTGGCTTTGTCGCTAATACTCATCTTGTCCAGCTTCTCGCCGTCCAGATGGGTCAGCCGCGCGGTGAAGGGTTCGCCGCCAGGTGTGGTGAAACCGGCGTCGATGGACCAGTATTCCTGGGGCCGGAAGATCTCGATTTCCGATTCGCGCTCGCAGATCAGCCGCAGCGCCACCGACTGCACGCGCCCGGCGGATTTCGCGCCCGGCAGTTTGCGCCACAGAACCGGCGACAGGGTGAAGCCAACCAGGAAGTCCAGCGCGCGCCGCGCCAGATAGGCGTTGACCAGTTCCACATTGATGTCGCGCGGATTGGCCACGGCGTCGGTGACGGCGCGCTTGGTGATCTCGTGGAACACCACGCGCTTTACGCTGACATTCTTCAGCCCGCTGTTTTCGCCCAGCACTTCCAGCACATGCCAGGAAATAGCCTCGCCCTCGCGATCCGGGTCGGTGGCGAGCAACAACTGGTCGGCGCCTTTCAGCGCCTTGCGGATTTCCGCAATCTGTTTCTTCGAGCGGTCGTCGACCTCCCACTGCATCGCAAAGCCGTTTTCCGGGTCGACCGCGCCATCCTTAGCCAGCAGGTCACGGACATGTCCGTAGGACGCGAGAACCTTGTAGTCCGCACCCAGATACTTGTTGATGGTCTTCGCCTTGGCAGGCGATTCAACGATGACGACATTCATTCCTTGGCCCGGAATCCCTTGATGATAAGTTATGGATTTATGCGTTCCACCCCTCGCGGGGGCGGCCCATGAAACTCTGCATCCGAATGCCGCTTGTCAATATAAAGAGTAAAAATGGCGTTTTTTCTGGCGGTTATAGGGGTCAAACGACCAATGCCGCCATGTTTCCCGTCTGATGCACCTGGCCTCCGGCTCGTTCCAGCCATGGCAGGACATGCCATTTGGCCCCCGTAATCACCTGCAGGCCGGTCAGAATTCGACAACCGGAAATTTGCGTTTCCGCAAATGTTTCAGCCTCGTCGCGTCTGCCGTAGTGTGTGATATCCGGCCGCGAAACAGGCGAGGCCGAAAGCCCAGATCAATATCGGAACGAACCAGATCGTCCAGAACGAATTGATTCTGGCCCGCGCGGGGTCGCCGGGATCGTAGGCGACTTCGACTTTCTCTCCGACCGAGAAGGGAGAAGGCCACATGCCGAACCTGCTCTTGAACGGGACTGTCACGCCGATTTCCGGGACAGTGAACAGGACCACGGGATGATCTTCCGGCAGGCCCTTGGCGCTCCTTTCGCGTTCCAGTGCGACGATTGTTCCTTCCGCTCGCGCCGCCGCGTCGAGAAACTCTATACCCTCGACCAACTGCCAGATACCTGTCACCGCCATGACGATCCCGCCAGCCAGAAGAAAATAGCCGGCCCAGTGCTTGGTATGAAAACTCCCTTTCAGCATGCCATCTCGTTTCGGTGGTCCGCCCGCCTGCCATGGGGCAGGTTGCTATTCTATCAGTGCCGCCATGTTCCCCGGTTGGCGTTCCAGCTTTCCGGCCAGTTCCAGCTCCAGCAAAACGGTTAGCACGATGGCGGGTGGAAGCCCCAGTTCGCGGATGATTGCGTCCACCGGAGCAGGGGAGGGGCCGAGCGCCTCGACGATGCGATTGCGGATATCGTCGGGCACCGATCCGGTGCCCGCAGCCGCGGCCTCGTAGTCTTCGGACGGCGGCTCGGCGATCGCGCCGCCGCGCATCGCCTTCACCACGGCTAGCACGTCCTCGGCGTTTTCCACCATGGTGGCGCCCTTGCGGATCAGGTCGTTGGTTCCCCGGCAGCGCGGGTCGAGCGGCGATCCCGGCACCGTCATGACCTCGCGGCCTTGCTCGTTGGCCAGCCGCGCGGTGATCAGCGAGCCCGACCGCTGCGCCGCCTCCACCACCACGATGCCAAGCGAAAGGCCCGAGATGATCCGGTTGCGGCGCGGAAAATGGCGCGCCTGCGGAATAATGCCTGGCGGAGACTCGGCGACGATTGCGCCGCGTTCGACCAGTCGTTCATAAAGCGCCCTGTTTTCCTCGGGATAAACCACATCCGGGCCGCCGGCCAGTACAGCCACGGTGCCGCCGTCCAGCGCCCCCTCATGGGCCGCCGCGTCGATGCCGCGCGCCATGCCCGACGCCACCACAAAACCGCCCGCCGCGACCCCCGCCGCGATTTCGCGCGCCAGCCGCCGCCCGTTGGTCGAGGCATTTCGCGCGCCGACGATGCCCACCATCGGCTTGTCCAGGAAATGCGCATGGCCCATGACCAGCACAACCGGCGGCGCGTCCTCGGCGGCCGTCAGCGATACCGGATAGCCGGGCTCGCCCATATGGAGATGCCGGGCACCCGCCGCCTCGGCCTGGGCAATTTCGTCCTCGGCTTTCGATTTGGGGCAGACCTTGATCTTGCGCCCGCCTTGCCTGGCCAGCGAGGGCAAGGCATCCAGCGCTTCCGCCGCGCTCGGGAAGTATTTCAGCAGTTCGCGAAAGGTGATCGGCCCGACATTCTCGCTACGGATCAGCCGCAGCCTCGCCAACCGGTCGGCATCGTCGGTCGGGCCTTTCACGGTCAGCCCTTCTTTCCCGCGCCGATTTTCGGTTCCTCGCCCTTCAGCAGGCGGGTGATGTTCTGGCGATGGCGGAGCCAGATCAGGGCGCAGACGCCGGCGACCGAAATCGCCGTCCATGGTCCGGCGAAAAACCAGGCATGGAAGGGCGCTAGAGCAGTAGTAATCAGCGCAGCGGCCGAGGATATGCGCAGGGTCAGCGCCGACAACAGCCACACCGCCGCGGCGATAAGCGCCGACGGCCAGGCCAGCGCGGCCAGCGCGCCGAAACCTGTGGCCACACCCTTGCCGCCCTTGAAGCCCAGCCAGACCGGAAACATGTGCCCGAAGGTGGCGGCGACCGCGCCGATCAATGCGCCCTCCGGCGCGAACATCCCGCCGATCAGGGCGCCAGCCGCGCCCTTGCCCGCATCCAGCAGCAGGGTGGCCGCGGCCAGCCGTTTGTTGCCGGTGCGCAGCACATTGGTCGCGCCGATATTGCCCGATCCAATGCTGCGGATGTCGCCCAGCCCGGCTATCCGCGTCAGGATCAGCCCGAAGGGAATGGAGCCGATCAGATAGGTTGCGGCCAGCACCGAGGCTGTCGGTCCGGCTCCCATCGTCCAGGCGGTGGGTTCCATCGTTCAGCCCTCTATTCCGTGAGTGAAAATCGCCCGTCCATCCACAACGGTGCGCAGCGCATAGCCCTGCACCGGACGCCCGTCGAAGGGCGAGTTCTTGGATTTGCTGCGAAAGGCGGCCTCGTCGATTTTCCAGGGCCGGTCCGGATCGATCAGCACCAGATCGGCCTGTGCGCCCTTCGCGAGACGCCCGGCCTTCAGGCCGAGCAGGTCCGCCGGCTTCGACGTGATCAACGCCAGCGCGTCGGCCAGCGGCAGATGTTTGTTGTGATAAAGCTCCAGCGTCAGCGGCAGCAGGGTTTCCAGGCCGATGATGCCGAAAGCCGCCTGCGCGAAGGGCAGGCGCTTGGAATCCTGGTCGTGGGGCGAATGATCGCTGGCGATGGCGTCGATCGTGCCGTCGCGCAATCCCTCGACGATCGCCTGCCGGTCGTCCTCGCCGCGCAGCGGCGGGCGGACCTTGGCAAAGGTGCGGTAATCGCCCACCGCCACCTCGTTCAGCGCAAAATAATGCGGG
>Ga0210122_1000146_pt1 | contig 21820 bp, 19 predicted proteins | sample Muzzi_CordB_D2_FD_185530 | JGI IMG/M metagenome (GOLD analysis project Ga0210122, IMG submission 185530) | Wetland microbial communities from San Francisco Bay, California, USA, that impact long-term carbon sequestration - Muzzi_CordB_D2 (SPAdes) | ecosystem: Environmental > Aquatic > Marine >... | reverse complement strand
CGGGAAACCCATACAGTTCGGAGTGAGACTTCGTGTTCGGTAAGCGTAACCAGACCGCTGAAGCGAATCCGCCGGCTGCGGCGCCGGCCGTGCAGCAAGAGACGAGCGGCGCGCCGCCCCTGCAGCCCGAGGCCGCGCCGCCGGCCGAGCCTGCGGCGGCCGAAACCGCGCGCGCACCCTTTCCCTCCGAAGGTCTCGGCGCCCCGCTGGTGCCGGCACCGCCGGCGGCACGCAACGCGCCAACGGTCGCCGCCGTGCCCAGCGCCGTCGATTCACGGCGCTCGCAAGCCTATTACGATGTAAAGTCAGTCATTTTCGGCGCGCTGATCGAGGCCATCGATCTCGCCCAGCTCGCCCGCCTCGACGCCGACTCGGCGCGCGAGGAAATCCGCGACATCGTCAATGAGATCATCGCGATCAAGAGTATCGTGATGTCGATCTCCGAGCAGGAAGAACTGCTCGACGACATCTGCAACGACGTGCTCGGATTCGGTCCGCTCGAGCCACTGCTCTCGCGCGACGACATCGCCGACATCATGGTGAACGGCTCGGGCACGGTGTACATCGAAGTGCTGGGCAAGATTCAGCGCACCGGCATCCGCTTCCGCGACAACCAGCAACTGCTCAACATCTGCCAGCGCATCGTCAGCCAGATCGGCCGCCGCGTCGATGAATCCTCACCGATCTGCGACGCGCGCCTGCCTGACGGCAGCCGCGTCAACGTCATCGTGCCTCCGCTGGCAATCGACGGCCCCGCGCTCACGATTCGCAAATTCAAGAAGGACAAACTGACCCTCGGACAGCTGGTCAAATACGGTACCATTACGCCGCAAGGCGCCGAGGTCCTGGAAATCATCGGGCGCTGCCGCGTCAATTCGCTGGTCTCCGGCGGCACCGGTTCCGGCAAGACCACGCTGCTCAACTGCCTGACCCAGTATATCGATCACGACGAACGTATCATCACCTGCGAAGACGCGGCCGAACTGCAACTGCAACAGCCGCACGTGGTGCGCCTGGAAACGCGGCCGCCCAATCTGGAAGGCGAAGGCCAGGTCACCATGCGCGACCTCGTGCGCAACTGCCTGCGCATGCGGCCGGAACGCATCATCGTCGGCGAGGTGCGCGGACCCGAGGCGTTCGATCTTTTGCAGGCGATGAATACCGGCCACGACGGCTCGATGGGCACGCTGCACGCCAATAACCCGCGCGAAGCACTCTCCCGACTGGAATCGATGATCACCATGGGCGGCTTCTCGCTGCCTTCCCGCACCATTCGCGAGATGATCGTTGCCTCGGTCGACGTCGTGATACAGGCCGCGCGCTTGCGCGACGGCACCCGCAAAATCACTCACATCACTGAAGTGATGGGGATGGAAGGCGACGTCATCGTCACCCAGGACCTGTTCGTCTACGACATGATGGGGGAGGACGCGCAAGGGCACATCATCGGCCGTCACCGCTCCACCGGCATCGGCCGGCCGCGGTTCTGGGACCGTGCCCGTTACTACAGCGAGGAGAACCGGCTGGCTGCCGCCCTCGATGCGTCGGAAGCCGACGAACTCGCGGGGGCCTAGGCCATGCCAATCCAGACGCTGGCGGTATTTTTCCTGGCCGCGGTCGCCATGGGCGGCGTGGTCTGGGTGTTCGTCTATCCGGTACTCTCCGGCGAACGCAAGGCCGAGAAGCGCGTGGCCAACGCCGCCAGAACAGATTCGGTGGGGCGCGTCGCGCGCAACCGGCCCAAGTCTCGTCGTGACGCCATCGAGAACACGCTCAAGGAATTCGAGGAGCGCCACAAATCAAACAAGCGGGTTCCGCTGTCGGTACGGATCGCGCAGGCCGGCCTGCCGTGGTCGAAGCAGAAATACATGATAATCTCGGCGGTCATCGGTCTCGTATTATTCGCCGTCGGTGTGGCCACTGGCGCCGGATTTCTTGCCGGCGGCGCCCTGGCCTTCGCCGGCGCCTTCGGTGCTCCGTTTTGGCTGCTGTCGTTTTTGAAGAAACGCCGCGAGGCCAAGTTTCTCGATTTCTTCCCTGATGCAGTCGACATCATCGTGCGCGGCGTCAAAGCCGGGCTGCCACTGCTCGACTGCATGAAGATGATCATGGCCGAAGCGCAGGAGCCGGTGAAATCGGAATTTCGCGCCATCGTCGAGACCCAGGCCATCGGCATGCCTCTCGGCGAAGCCACCGCCAAGATCTACGAGCGCATGCCGGTCCCGGAGGCAAACTTTTTCGGCATCGTGGTCTCTATCCAGCAGCGCTCCGGTGGCAACCTGGCCGAAGCGCTCGGCAATCTGTCGCGCGTACTTCGCGACCGCAAGAAAATGAAGGCCAAGATCAAGGCGATGTCGCAGGAGGCGAAGGCATCCGCCGGCATCATCGGCGCGCTGCCGGTCGCGGTAATGGCCCTGGTCTATCTCACCAGCCCGCAATACATCTCGCTGCTGTGGACCGAGCCGCTCGGCCGCATGATGCTGGCCGGCTCCGCAGTGTGGATGTTCATGGGCGTCATGGTGATGAAAAAAATGATCAATTTCGATTTCTAGAGATGATGGGCAATGCTCGACCTTTTTGAAAGCATGATCAACACGCAGTCGCTGACGATGCTGTTGGCGGCGGTTGCCGCGGCAGCGACAGTGTTGACGCTTGCCATGCCGTTTGTCTTTGCCGACCCCCTCGACAAGCGCATGCGTGCGGTTGCTATCGAGCGCGAAAAGATGCGGCAGCGTGAACGCGAGCGCATGGCTCAGCAGAAGCAAAAAATCAGTTTGCGGCAGTCGCCCAAGCAATACGTGCAGACCATCGTCGACCGCTTCAACCTGAGCAAATGGCTCGGTCAGGAAGAGGCGCGGCTCAAGCTGTTGCAGGCTGGCTACCGCGGCCAGGCGCCTTACGTCACCTTTCTGTTCGTGCGTATGCTGACGCCGGCCGCCTGCTTTATATTCGCGCTGTTCTACCTGTTCGTGGTAACTCAGCTCAATCAGTCGCTCACGGTCAAGCTGGGTATCTGCATTGCCGCCGCCTATATCGGCATGCACCTGCCGCTGATGCTGCTGAAGAGCAAGATCCAGCGCCGCCAGCTCTCGATCAGGCGCGCATTCCCCGACACGCTCGATCTCCTGCTGATCTGCGTGGAATCCGGCATGTCGATCGAAGCCGCATTCAAGAAAGTCAGCGAGGAGATCGGCAGCCAGTCAGTGCCGCTGGCCGAGGAGTTGACGCTGACCATGGCCGAATTGTCCTACCTGCCCGACCGCCGCCAAGCCTACGAGAACCTGGCCAAGCGCACCGGCCTCGACAGTGTCAGGTCGGTCTGTATGGCCTTGCAGCAGGCGGAGCGCTACGGCACGCCACTCGCCCAGATGCTGCGGGTGATGGCGCAGGAAAACCGCGACATGCGCATGTCGGAAGCCGAGAAGAAAGCGGCTGGGCTGCCGCCCAAGCTGACCGTGCCGATGATCCTGTTCTTCCTGCCGGTGCTGTTCGTCGTCATTCTCGGCCCCGCCGCGATCAAGGTCATGGGGATCAAGTAACGGGCCGGGCTGACCACACTCGGGGCATTCCGGGTCGCCGCGTAGCGGCAAGGCGGGAATTCATGAGTACAGGCCGGATTATGGATTCCGGGCCCGGCCCTGCCGGGGCCGAGACAGGACGACCGAAATGGCGGCTGAGGGTCAGGTTCCGGCGTCGGGCGGGGGCACGTAAGGCTGCCGACCCATTTTTTTCCAATTGTCCTGCTGCGCCAGCATGTGGCGCAGATAGCGGACATTGGCCGCCGCTTCATCCGGCGGCAGGTCGGCACCGGCGATCTTCTCGGCTTCCGCAAATCGGCCCTGCAGGCCGACCACCAGTGCGAGGTTCTGCCGCACCTTCGGCCGCACACCGGGCCGTGACACCGCACGTCGCAATGTCAGCTCGGCGCGCTTCAGATGCTTCTCCAGTGCGTAGGACAGGCCGAGATTGGACAGCACAGAGGCTTCATTGGGCACGATCTTGAGCGCCGACGAATAGTGGCGCTGCGCTTCCTTATGTCGCCCCATTTGGTCGAGCACCGCGCCCTGCGCATTGAGGATGCGCCAATCGGGGTTGTCGGGCGTGTGCGCGCGGCCGAGAGCGTCGAGCGCCTGGGCGTATTGACCCGCCTCGGCCAGCGCGCGGCCGAAGGCGCCGAGCAGCTTCATGTTGTGCGGATGGCGGATCGAGGCCTGTTCCAGCACCGCCACGGCCTGGGCGCGCTGCTCGGTGGCGCGCAGGGCGCGGGCGTAGTTGATGGCTGCCTCGGCGTCGCCCGGATCGCGGTGATAGCGTTCGCCCCAGACCTGGAGCGACTGACGCCACTCGGCGTCGGTGCGGGGCTCCTGGGTCGGCGCGCCGATTGAACCGGTGGTCTCCGGGCCCGTTGTCTTGCAGCCGTTGAGCGCAAGCGCCAGCACGGCCGCCACGGCTGCCATGGCGAACAGGCGGGCGGCAGGGACCGTCCTCGGACGCGATCTAAGGCGCATGGGACCCCGGTGGCTGGCGCTCCAACGGCATGGTCCGAGCAATAAAAGGTTAACCCTAACGGTTGGTTAACTTGGCAGCTTCGCTATAAGATTCGCCGCATGGACTTGGGTCTCTCCCCGGAGGAAACCGCGCTGAAAGAGCGCGCCCGCGCCTTTGCGCAGGATGTCGCCCGTCCGCGCGCGGCGGCCATCGACCGCGATGAGCAATATCCCTGGGACATCGTGAAGGCGCTGGCCCAGGCCGGCTTCTGCGGCATGACGGTGCCCCGGGCGCTGGGCGGCCAGGACCGCTCCTTCCTCGACGCGGTGCTGGTGGTCGAAGAGATGGCCAAGGTCTGCACGGTCACCGCCCGGATCGTGGTGGAGACCAATATGGGCGCCATCTCCACCGTGATGACCTATGGCAGCGAGGAGCAGAAAAAGCTGGCGGCAAGGTTGGTGCTGGACGGTGACAAGCCGGCGATCTGCATTACCGAGCCGGAGGCCGGTTCCGACGCCATGGCGATGACCACGCGCGCCGACAAGCGCGGCAATATTTACGTGATCAACGGCAAGAAGCACTGGATCACCGGCGCCGGCGTTTCCCGCCTGCACCTGATTTTTGCGCGCGTGTTCGATGAGAACGGCGAGCCACTCGGCATCGGCGGCTTCCTCGCCGTGCACGACGAGGCGAAGGGAACGCCGAACGGTCTCATCGTCAGCAGGCGCGAACAGACCATGGGCCTGCGCGGCATGCCGGAAGGCGAGTTGACCTTCGTTGATCTCGAAGTGCCGGCCGGCATGGTGGTATTGCCGCCGTCCGGCTTCCGCCGCGGCTTCGCCGAACTGATGAACGCCTACAACAGCCAGCGCGTCGGAGCCGGCACAGTGGCGATGGGCATCGCCGCCGGCGCGCTCGAACTCGCCCTCGAATGGGCGAAGACGCGCGAGCAATTCGGCCGCCCGGTCGGCGAGTTCCAGGGGTTGCAATGGATGCTGGCCGACATGCAAACGCAGCTCACCGCGGCGCGCCTGATGCTCTACCAGGCGGCGCGCTCGCGCGGACCCGATGGCAGTGTCTTTCCCGATCCGATGCTGGCGGCGCAGGCCAAGATATTCGCCTCCGAGACCGCCATCAGAATCGTCAACGACGCGCTGCAATTTTACGGCGCGCGCGGCTATTCGCGCGAGCTTCCGCTCGAGCGCATGGCGCGCGACGTGCGTATGTTCACGATCGGCGGCGGCACCGCACAGGTGCTGCGCACCCTGGTTGCCTCCAAGATGCTTGGCTGGAAGCTGCCGCAGACGCGCGACGGCTATGTGCCAAAACCCTTGCTGCGCAACGCCGCGGAGTAAGCATGCATCCGATCTTTGTCAGCGCAGCTACGCCGCAAGCCATACCGATCCTGTTCGTCACTCCTGACAATTTTGACGCGACGACAAAGCGCTTCGACAATCGCGAGCACGCCTTTGTTCGCGCCGTTGGCTTCGAGCCGAAACCGGGCCGCCATTTGCTGGTGCCGGATGCGCAAGGCAATTTGGCGCGGGTGCTGTTCGGCCTGGAAGACGCCGATGAGCCGGCCAAGGATCTGTTCCGCCCGGGATCGCTCGCCGGACTGCTGCCGGCAGGCGTCTACCGTTTCGCCAATGCACCGCACGATGCGCGGCTGGCCGCGCTCGCCTTCGCACTCGATGCCTATCAGTTTGCGCGCTACCGCAAGGCTGAGCCGCGCGATGTCCGCTTGCTCGCCCCCGAGGACGTCGACGTCGACGATCTTAGTCGCGTCGTCGAAGGCGTCACGCTCTGCCGCGATCTCATCAATACGCCATCCAACGACATGGGGCCGGTCGAGCTGGAAGCGGCGGCGCGCGCCCTGGCGAAGCAACATGGCGCCAAGGTGCAGGTGATCAGTGGTGATGCGCTCGCCAATGATTTTCCGCTCATCCATGCGGTCGGCGCCGGCTCGACGCGCGAGCCGCGGCTGATCGATCTTACCTGGGGCCGCGAGAGCAACCCGAAGATCACGCTGGTCGGCAAGGGGGTGTGCTTCGACACCGGCGGGCTCGACATCAAGCCGTCGAGCGGCATGCTCAACATGAAAAAGGACATGGGCGGCGCCGCAACCGCGCTGGCGCTCGCGCACATGATCATGGCGCGCGTGTTGAGAGTGCGGCTGCGGGTGCTGATCCCGGCGGTGGAGAATTCGGTTTCCGGCACCAGCTTCCGTCCGCGCGACATTTATCCCTCGCGCAAGGGCATCAGCGTGGAAATCGGCAATACCGATGCCGAAGGCCGGCTGGTCCTTGCCGATGCGCTCACGCTGGCCGACGAGGACAAACCCGCGTTGATCGCCGATTTCGCCACCCTTACCGGCGCCGCGCGGGTGGCACTCGGGCCCGACGTGCCGCCATTCTTCACCGACGACAACGCCCTGGCCGGAGAGCTGATGCGCGCGGCCGACAGCGAAGCCGACCCGCTGTGGCGGCTGCCGCTGTGGCGACCTTACGACAAGACGCTCGATTCCAAGGTAGCCGACCTCAACAATGTCGGTTCGAGCAGCCACGGCGGCGCCATTACCGCGGCGCTGTTCCTGCGCCGTTTCGTCACCGCACCGTCGTGGCTGCATTTCGACGTTTTCGCCTGGACGCCGTCGACCAAGCCGGGACGGCCGGAAGGCGGCGATTGCCAGTCGGCGCGCGCGCTCTACGCGCTGCTCAAGGCGCGTTATGCTTGAGTGATGGCGACGCTCGACCCCCGCATCCACCCTTATCGCGCCGAACTCGCGGCCAGCCACCTGCAGGGCCAGGTCGAGGCCAAGCGCTTTGTCGACGGCGCGCACTACGAGGTGATCGAACCGGTCACCGGTCTGCGGCGCGAGCCCTCGCATGAAGCGCGGCTCGACACCGAGGCGCTCATGGGCGAACGGGTAACCGTTTACGAGACAACCGACGAAGGCTGGGCCTGGGGCCAGCTCGAGCGCGACGGCTATGTCGGCTGGCTGGCGGCCAATGCTCTTGGGCCGGCCGGCCCGGAGCCGACGCACCAGGTCGGCGCTTTGCGCACCCTCGCCTTCCCGGGGCCGGATATCAAGCTGCCGCCGCTCGCCGGACTGCCAATGGGAGCGCGGCTTGCGATCGCGCGGCAGCAGCCGCCGTTCGCCGTCACCGCTTCGGGCTGGCATCTTCCTGCACCTCATCTGGCGCCGCTATCGGCCACGCAGCCGGATTTCGTTGCCGTCGCCGAGCGGTTCCTCGGCGCGCCCTATTTGTGGGGCGGCAAGACCTCGCTCGGGCTCGACTGCTCGGCGCTGGTGCAGGTGGCGCTGCAGGCGGCCGGCCGCGCCTGCCCGCGCGACAGCGACATGCAGGAACTGGCGCTGGGCGCCCGCCTGGCCTTCGACGATCTGCGCCGCGGCGATCTAATCTTCTGGAAAGGCCATGTCGCCATCATCCGTGACGGCAATACACTCATCCACGCCAATGCGCATCACATGGCGGTGGCCATCGAGCCGGTGACGGAGGCCGTGGCGCGCATCAAGGCGACGGGCAGCGACCCCACCTGCGTGCGGCGGCTGGTCTAGCGCGACGCACCCTCGCACAGCACCGCGTCGCAACGCTCCACCGAATCGATGATCCTGGCCAGTGCCTTGCGCCCCGGATAGCCAACGATCGCCACGCCTTTGATGACGAAGCCGGGCGTGGCCGCGATCGCCAGCGCGTCACCGAGGCGAACATGCGCGATCATTATGTCGGCGAGCGAATCCCGGTTGGCGACCTTGAGCAGCCCGGCAACGTCGAGACCGACGGCCTTGGCCGCGGCCAAGGCCCGGTTGCCGTCGATCATGCCGCGGCCGGAATAAACCTGTCGAATGAATTCATAGAACTTCTGCGGCGACGCGGACGCGGCAACCGCCAGTTCAACCCGCGAGGCCTGGATCGAGGGTATGCCGAGCACCGGAAACGGCACCAGCACCAGCCGCAATTCCGGATGGCTGTGCAGGAGTTCGTCGATGTCGGCGAAGGCCTTGCGACAATAGGGACAGTTGAGATCATAAAATTTGTTGAGCGTGACCACGCCGTGCGGATTGCCGACCACGACCACGCCAGGCAGTTTTTCGATCTGGCTTACCAGCTCAACCGGCACGCGATGGTTGGCAATAATCGAGCCGTCATCGGCCTTGATCGGATAGAAGCCCTCGTCGGCACGCACGATGAGCGGCACTGCGATGATGAGAATGGCAGCAAGGATCAGACGGGTAAGGAAAGACATCATTGGTTCTGCTGCCAGATTTCGGAATGCGGCGGATGAAGCGCTCTCATGGCGACCGCGGCACGGCATGGCGAATCACGAATACGTGAGTCACCCCGCCGGGCGCTCGCCGAGAAGCTCGGCAAGACGGTCGCGGTTGAGCGCCAGCCATTGCAACGCGATCACCAGCGGGCCGTTGTGCAGGCGGCCCTTACGAAGCGCTGCCAATGCAGCGTCGATGGATACGCGCAGGGTTTCGATCTGCTCACCCTCGGTGGCCGTGGACTTCGCCGCCTGCGTGGCATCGATGCCGGCGAGAAAGACGACGACCTCCTCGTCGGTCAGTCCTGGCGTGGTCAGGTAACTGAACAATTCGACCATCTTCGTGGGCGCGACACCGATTTCCTCGGCGCATTCGCGCCGCGCCGCCGCTTCCGGCGCTTCGCCAGCCTCCACGCGCCCGGCCACCGTTTCGATCAATTCGCCGCGACCGTTGGCGACATGCGCGGACAAGCGGAACTGGCGGATCAGAACGATCTCGTCACGGGCGAGATCGACCGGCAGCACCGCCGCCACCTTGCCGGCGCGCACGACATCGCGCGTCTGCTCCGCGCCATGCACCGTCACCCGGTAGCGTTTGTAGTCGAAAAAGCCCTTGGCCAGTTGTTCCGGCGCGGACAACACGACATCCGCGGCGCGGTCGGCAAGATCGCGCTCATCCATGACCGCCGCCTATTGCGAGACGACGCCTTCGGGCGCGGTCTCGAGATTGAAAGCGGCGGCGAACAGCGCGCGCGTATAATCGCTCCTGGGGTTCTTGAACAGGTCCGCCGCCGCGCCGCCTTCCACCACCTTGCCCTGGCGCAGCACCAAAAGCCGGCTGGCCAGAGCCGCGACCACCCGCAGGTCGTGCGAGATGAACATGTAGGTGAGGTCACGCCGTTTCTGCAGGTCGCGCAGCAGGTCAACCATTTGCGCCTGGATCAGCATGTCGAGCGCGCTTGTCGGTTCGTCGAGCACGATGAAAGTCGGCTCCAGCACCAGCGCGCGGGCGAGCGCGATGCGCTGGCGCTGGCCGCCGGAGAACTCGTGCGGATAGCGGTGGCTGGTGTCGGGGTCGAGGCCGACGTCATTAAGCGCGCTGATCACCCGCTGCTGGCGCTCGCCTTCGCTCAGATGCGGATGGTGTACCCAGAGTCCTTCCTCGATGATGTCAGAGATCGACATGCGCGGCGAGAGCGAGCCGTAGGGATCCTGGAACACGATCTGCATGTTGCGGCGGAACGGCCGCATCTCCTTGAACTTGAGACCCTGGATGCCGTTGCCCATGAAAACCACGGGCCCGTCCGACGAAATCAGCCGCAGGATGGCGAGGCCGAGCGTGGTCTTGCCTGAGCCGGATTCCCCGACCACACCAAGCGTCTCACCCTTGCGCACCTCGATGCTGATGCCGTCGACCGCCTTGATGTGGCCGACCACCTTGCGCAGCACGCCGCGCTTGATCGGGAACCAGACTTTCAGATCGGTGGTCTCGACAACCACGGGCGCCTGTGGACGCGGCGGCGCCGGGTCGGGCCTGGGCTCGGCGGCGAGCAGATCACGCGTATAGGGATGCTCCGGCGCGCTAAACACGCGCTCGACCGCGCCGTGCTCGACGATCTTGCCGGAGTTCATCACGCAGACGCGGTCGGCGAGTTTGCGCACGATGCCGAGATCGTGGGTGATGAACAGCATCGACATGCCGAGGCGTTTCTGCGTGTCCCTGAGCAGCTGCAGGATCTGCGCCTGCACGGTGACGTCGAGGGCGGTGGTCGGCTCGTCAGCGATCAGCAGGTCCGGCTCGTTGGCCAGGGCCATGGCGATCATCACGCGCTGGCGCTGGCCCCCGGACAACTGATGCGGATAGCTGCCCAGGCGCGACGTCGGGTCGGGGATGCCGACCTGATCGAGCAATTCGATGATGCGGTCGCGCGCCTTATTCCCGGTAATGCCCTGATGCAAAAGAAGAATCTCGCTGAGCTGCTTCTCGATCGTGTGCAACGGATTGAGCGAGGTCATCGGTTCCTGGAACACGATGGTGATCTCGTTGCCCCGCACCTTGCGGATGTCGTTCTCCCGCATGGTGAGCAATTCGCGGCCCTTGAAGCGGACCGAGCCGGACGGATGGTGCGCCGGCGGATAGGACAGCAGCTTCATCACCGACAGCGCGGTCACCGACTTGCCGGAGCCGGATTCGCCGACCAGCGCCACCGTCTCGCCGGCGCCGACGTCGAAGGAGATGCGATCGACGGCGAGCACCTGGCGCTCGCCCTCGCCGAACGCGACAGAGAGATCGGTGATGGAGAGAAGCGGCTCGCTCATTCGGGTCACCGGAAGGTCTTGCGCGGATCAAAGGCGTCGCGCACCGCCTCGCCGATGAAGATCAGCAGCGAGAGCATGATGGCGATCGAGAAAAAGCCGGTGAAGCCGAGCCACGGCGCCTGCACATTGGACTTGCCCTGGCTGAGCAGCTCGCCCAGCGAGGGCGAACCGGGCGGCAGACCGAAGCCGAGGAAGTCGAGCGCGGTCAACGTCATCACCGACGACGACAGGATAAAGGGCAGGAAGGTCATGGTCGCAACCATGGCGTTGGGCAGCAGGTGGCGGAAGATGATGGTGCCGTTCGACACGCCGAGCGCGCGCGCAGCCTGGATGTATTCGAAATTGCGCCCGCGCAGGAATTCGGCGCGGACGAGGCCGACCAGCGACACCCAGGAAAACAGCAACAGGATGCCAAGCAGCACGAAGAAGCCGGGCACCAGCACCGAGGAGATGATCAGCAGCAGGTAGAGCGACGGAATCGAGGTCCAGATCTCGATGAAGCGCTGGAACAGGAGATCGGTCCAGCCGCCGAAATAGCCCTGCACCGCCCCGGCGGCGACGCCGATCACCGAAGACACCAATGTCAGGCTCAGGCCGAACAGCACCGATATTCGAAACCCGTAGATCAGCCGCGCCAGCACGTCGCGGCCGCCGTCGTCGGTGCCGAGCCAGTTGTATTCGAGCTGGCCGCATTTGCCGAAATCGTGGGTGGCTGCGAACGCGCAGTCCTTCTGGGTCAACAGCCAGGTCGGCTTGGAGGGAAACGGCGACGGCGGATTGCTCACCTGTGTGTTGTAGGAATAGCGAATTGGCGGCCACAGCACGGTGCCGCCTCCCTGCCTGATCAGGTCCATCAGGTAGGGATCGCGGTAGTCGGCGGCGGTGCCGAACAACAGCGGATCCGGTTGTTTGGCGAAGGCGGTGTCGGGATAGGTGATCACCGCCGGGAAATAGGACTGGCCGTTGACGTGAATGTAGATCGGCTTGTCATTGGCGATGAATTCCGCGAACAGCGTGAGGAGGAACAGCGCGAGGAAGATCCACAACGACCAGTAACCGCGCCGGTTGGTCTTGAAATTTTCCCAGCGCCGCTTGTTGATCGGCGAGATTTTGATCCAGCGCCGCTCCGGTGGCACATTGAAGTAGCCGGGGCCGACCGCGGTCGTATCGGGCTCCCTGATGCCGGCGCGCGCGTCCACCTCACACCTCCCGCGTCTCGAAGTCGATGCGCGGATCGATCCACGTATAGGTGAGGTCGGAGAGCAGGTTCACCACCACGCCGACGAGCGCGAAGATGTAGAGGGTAGCGAACACCACCGGGTAGTCGCGGTTGAGCACGCTCTCGAAACCGAGCAGGCCAAGCCCATCGAGCGAGAAGATGGTCTCGATCAACAGCGAGCCGGTGAAGAAGGCGGACACGAAGGCGCCAGGAAAGCCGGCAACCACGATCAGCATGGCGTTGCGGAACACGTGGCCGTAGAGCACCTGGTTGCGCGCGCAGCCCTTGGCGCGGGCGGTGAGCACGTATTGCTTGCGGATCTCGTCGAGGAACGAGTTCTTGGTCAGCATCGTCATCGTGGCAAACGCCGAGATCGCCATCGAGACGATCGGCAGCGTGAGATGCCAGAAGTAGTCGCCGATCTTGGCGTACCACGGCAGCTGCCAGAAATTCTCCGAGACCAGGCCACGCAAGGGAAACCAGTCAAGGAATGATCCGCCGGCGAACAGGACAATCAGCAAAATGGCGAACAGGAAGCCGGGGACGGCATAGCCGATCACGATCACCGTCGAGGTCCACACGTCGAAATGCGATCCGTCTTCAACTGCCTTGCGGATGCCGAGCGGAATCGAGATGAGGTAGGTCAACAGCGTCATCCAGATGCCCAGAGACATCGATACCGGCAACTTCTCCTTGATCAACTGCATCACGCTGATGTCGCGGAAATAGCTGGTACCGAAATCGAAGCGGGCGTAGTCCCACAGCATGATGAAGAAGCGCTGATAGGCCGGCTTGTCGAAGCCGAACTGCTTCTCCAGCTTCTTGATGAATTCGGGATCGAGCCCCTGCGCGCCGCGGTATTTCGAGGACACGGCGTCGACCTGCGAGCCACCCTGCACCATACCGCGGCTGCCGAAGTCGCCGCCGGGCGAGCCGGAAATGCGCGAGGTGGCGCCGGTGTCGGAGCCGGTGAGCTTGGCGATCACCTGCTCGACCGGTCCGCCGGGAGCGAACTGCACGACGACGAAGGCGACCAGCATGATGCCGAACATCGTCGGGATCATGAGCAGGGTGCGGCGGACGATATAGGCGGTCATCGGTCGAGAATTGTCGGCGTTAATGGCGGCTAGGGCCACGGAGATCAGGCGCTGGCCTTATGGCACATCAGCGGCGGCAGGTCCTATGACATCTCGTCAACATAAAGGCGCCGGTGGACGGAACAAGCCGGCCTGTGCGCCCAATCAGCCCTTTTGTTCCAGCTTGGCGGCCTTGGCGCTGTCGCTCCACCACGTTTCCGGGATGCCACGGAAATAGCGCGGTTTGGCGGCGGGGTGGCCGAAAACATCCCAATAGGCGATCCAGTGCGACGCTTTGTACCAGTGCGGGATCCAGTAGCGGCCGGCGCGGAAGACCCGGTCGAGCGCCCGGCAGGCGGCGTTGAGGTCCTCACGCGTCCTGGCGGCGATGGCGGCATCGATCAACGCATCGATGGCGGGACTGGCGATGCCGGCAAGGTTCTGCGAGCCCTTGGTGCGGGCCGCCCGCGAGGAGAAATAGCTGCGCAGCGAATCGCCCGGCGTCGAGGAAAAGCTGAAGCGCTCGACCGTGATGTCGAAATCGAAGTCATCGACCCGGGCGCGGTATTGCACCGGGTCGACAATGCGCAGACTGGTATCGAGGCCGATAGTGGTGAGGTTTTTCATGTAGGTCAGGTGGTGCGGCTTGAAGGTCGGCTCGTCGATGAGAAATTCGATTGAGAAAGACGACCCGTCCGGCAGCACGCGCTTGCCGTCCTGCAGCCGCAAGCCCGCATCGTTGAGCAGCCGCACGGCACGCAGCAGCCAGCGGCGGTCGCGGCCGGACCCATCAGTCACCGGCGGCACGTACGGCTCGCCAAATACCTCGTCCGGCAGCTGGCCGCGGAACGGCTCCAACAGCTTCAGTTCGGCGACAGAGGGCTTACCCGCCGCCTTCATCGGCGAGTTCTCGAACACAGATTGGGTGCGGTCGTAGGAGCCATACATCAGGTTCTTATTTGTCCACTCGAAGTCGAAGGCATTGATCAATGCTTCCCGCAGCCGCGGATCCTGGAATTTCCGTCGCCGCGTATTGATGAACCAGCCTTGCGCGCCCGACGGCGTGTCGTCGGGGATCACTGTGCGCTTGACGCGGCCGTCCTTGAGCGCAGGGAAATCGTAACGGGTCGCCCACACCCGTGATGTGAACTCCTCGCGGAACAGATAGCTGCCACCGGTGAAGCCTTCGAAGCCGACTTCGCGGTCGCGGTAATATTCGTAACGCACGTTTTGAAAATTGTGCTGGCCCCTGGCCACCGGCAGGTCCGCGCCCCACCAGTCGGCAACGCGATCGAACTCGATGAAGCGGCCGGCATCGACGCGGCCGACCTTGTAGGGGCCGCTGCCGAGCGGGACGTCCAGCGTCGACTGGTCAAACGGCCGGGTCGCGTAATAGGCGCGCGAGAAGATCGGCAGGCCGGCGACGAACAGCGGCACGTCGCGCGCGCGTTTTTCCGCAAAGCGCACGACGACGGTGTGGTCGCCGGTGACCTCGGCGCCTTTCAGGTCGCGCAGAAGCTGGGTGATGATCGGATGGCCCTTGTCCTTCAGCGTGTTCAACGACCAGGCCACATCGTGCCCGGTGAGCGGCGAGCCGTCGTGGAATTTTGCCTGCGGGCGCAGCAGGAACGTGTAGCGCAGCCCGTCGTCGGAGATCCGAACCGCGCGCGCGGCGAGCCCGTACATGGCGTCCGGCTCGTCGCCCGAGCGCACCATCAGGCTGGCAAAGGTGAGAGCCATCCCGAAGGCGCCGTTGCCTTTGAGGATGTAGGCATTGAGCGAATCGAAGGTGAGAAACGAGCCGTTATAGCCGCGGCTGCTCACGGCCTCCGAATAACGTCCGCCCTTGGGCGCGTCCGGATTGACGTAGGGAAAATACGGAAAGTCCGGCGGCAGGACGAGGTCGCCGAAGGCGGAAATGCCATGCTGCTCGGCCTCCTCGGCACGGACGGGAATGACGAGATGCCGGCCAGTTCCGACGGCAACCGCGCCTGCGACAAGCCCCAATGTGCGGCGGCGGCTGAATTGCATCGTCTATGACCGCCGCGGCAGCTTGGCCGCCTTGTCCGCGTCCCACCACCAGATGGCGGGGAACGCCGACACGCCGTATTTCGGCATGGTCTCGGGATGGCCGAAGCGGTCCCAGCGCGCGGTGCGCACCCGGCCGTAGGTCCATTGCGGCACGACGTAGAAATTCCACAGCAGCACGCGGTCGAGCGCGTGTGTGGCGGCGACCAGCTCGGCGCGGTCCTTGGCATAGATGACGCGGTCGATCAGGGCGTCGATCGCCGGATTCCTGATGCCGACAAAGTTGCGCGAGCCGGGGATGTCGGCGGCCTGCGATCCCCAGAAGCCGCGCTGTTCGTTGCCGGGCGACAGCGATTGGCCCCAGCCCGCGGTGATGATGTCGAAATCCCATTGCCGCAGCCGGTTCTCGTATTGCGCGGCATCGACCATCCGCACGCTCACGGTCATGCCGATGCGCTCGAGTGAGGGCCGGTAAAACAGCACGAAGCGCTCGCTCGCCGGGTCCTGCACCAGGAACTCGACCTCGAACGGCTCGCCGGTCTTGCCGTCGACCAGCTTGGTGTTGCGGATCTGATAGCCGGCCTCGCGCAGCAGCAGGAGCGCCCGGCGCAAGTTGTTGCGCGCAGCCTGCGGATTGCCGGCGACCGGGTTGGTGTAGGGCTTGCTGAACAGGTCCGGCGGCATCGTCCGATCGCGGACGTCCGCGGGCAGCTTGCCCTGCACGGACTTCAAGATTTCCAACTCCTGGCCCTTCGGCACACCCGCGGACGCCAGCTCCGTGCCCTCGAAATAGCTGTCGATGCGCTTGTACTGGCCGAAGAATATCTGCTTGTTCATTTCCTCGAAATTGAAGGCGAAATTGAAAGCGCGCCGCACCCGCGGATCCCTGAACTTGTCGCGCCGGGCATTAAAGGCGAAAGCCTGCATCAGGCCAAAATTGCGGATGGGAAATTCCTCCAGCACCACCCTCTTGTCGCGCACGGCGGGGAAATCGTAGGCGGTGGCCCAGTTCTTGGCGCTGTTCTCGGTACGCCAGTCGACCCGGTCGGCCTTGAATGCTTCCAGCGCGACGGTGGAGTCGCGGTAATATTCGTAGCGGAGCTCGGCAAAGTTATTGGTGCCGACGCTAACATTGAGGTCCTTGCCCCAATAGTCGGCGACTTTCTCGTAGACGATGCTGCGGCCGGGCACGAAATCCTTGAGCCGGTAGGGGCCGGAGCCGAGTGGCGGCTCCAGCGAGGTCTGCGTGACGTCGCGCTTGTTGCCCTTGGCGTCAGCGCCCTCCCACCAGTGCCTGGGCAGCACGGTGAGCTGGCCGACGATCTGCGGCAACTCGCGGTTACCCGGTTTGTCGAAGGTAAAGGTGACGTCGCGCTCGCCGGACTTCTCCGCCCTGGTCACGTGGCGGTAATAGGCGGCGATCTGCGGGTGGTTCTGCTTGAAGGTGTTGAAGGAGAAGACGACGTCTTCCGGTGTCACCGGCTTGCCGTCGTGCCAGCGCGCATTCGCGCGCAGCCGGTAGGTGACCCAGGCGCGATCCTCCGGATAGGTAATGGCTTCGGCCAACAGCCCGTATTCGGTCGACACTTCGTCGAGCGCTGGTGTGGTCAGCGTCTGGGTGACCTGCTCGAGGCCGCTGGCGAGGCTGCCTTTCACACCGGAGACAACCTGATTGAAATTGTCGTAAGTGCCGAAGGCGATCTGCCGCACGACCCCACCCTGCGGCGCGGCCGGGTTGACGTATTCAAAAGACTTGAAACCTTCCGGGTATTTCGGCTCGCCGAACAGAGAGAGACCGTGCCGCCATTTGCGGCCCTCCTCCGCTGCGGCCGCGCGCGCCGACGATGCCACAGCGAGCGATCCGAAAGCCGGCAGGGCGATGGTGACGGCGGAGGCACGAAGAAGGGAACGGCGGGTTAATTTCATGTCATAATGCTCCAGCGCGGGGCCTTTCCGGTCTACGCAATCGCCGCTGATTATGTCGGTTTTTCGGTGCGCCGGCCAAGTAAGCCTGGTGTCGCGCCCTCGCCCCCGGCCGCGTCTGCTATCGCTGCAAGCGGTGGTCGGCCTTCTCCTGTCGGAAAGCTCGACGACCTCATGCAAACAAAACGGCCGGGCATCGAGCCCGGCCGCAAATTCGTCGATCACGCGATCGCTGCGATCACTTCGGCTGCCCGGTCGGTGGCTTTGCCGCCGGAGCTTCGCCCGCCTTGGGCGCTTCCGCCGGTTTCCCCTCAGCCGTTTTGCCTTCGGCCGGCCTGGCATTCCCGGCGGTGGCGCCCTGTTTGGCCGGCGCTGCCTGCGCCTCCGGCTTCGGCAGCGGCGCCGGGTTGTCGGACAGCGTGCGCAGGTAGGCGATCAGGTCGGCGCGTTGGCCGTCGCGCTTGATGCCGGCGAAGGTCATCTTGGTGCCGGGCACGTCGGCGCGCGGATCGTGAATGAACGCGTTGAGTTTCTCATAGGTCCAGTCGCCGCCCAGTTTCTTCAGCGCGTCCGAATAGGCGAAGCCCGCATGCGAGGCGACCGGACGGCCGACCACGCCGTACAGATTGGGGCCCACGCGGTTGGCGCCGCCATTTTCGAAGGTGTGGCAGGCGCTGCACTGCCTGGCGGCGGCCTGGCCCTTCTCCGCTGAGGCGTCGGCCAGCAGCACCGCGATCGGCGTTTCTTTCTTTTCCGCCGCCTCCTTCTCCTCGCCGCCCTTTTCCTTGACCGCGATGGCGTAGCCTGGCTTGGCCGGCGGTTCGACCGAGAAGATGGCGTCGGCACCGATGTTGAGCGCCAGCAGGATGAGGCAGGTGCCGAGGATGGCGCCCAGGACCTTGTTGAGTTCGAAGGAATTCATCGACGTACGGCTCCCGAAGGGGCACGAAGGCGGTGCGGGACGAGGTGCCACCGGGGACCCGGGGGCGGCGATCAGATACCGGTTTGCCTGGTCTCTGGCAACCCGTATAAGCGCCGCGGCGCCATGGCCGCTTTAGCCGCCTCGGGCGGCGCGGCCCGCGAGTGAAGCCATGCCCGAAACCCTCGTGCTCATCCCGGCCCGCCTGGCCTCCACCCGCCTGCCCGGCAAGCCGCTGGCCGATATCGCTGGCCAGCCAATGATTGTGCACGTGCTGCGCCGGGCCGAAGCCGCCGGGATCGGCGAAGCGGTGGTGGCAACCGATTCCGAGGCAGTGGCGGCGGCGGTGGAAAAGGCCGGCGGCCGTGCCGTGATGACCCGTTCCGACCATCTGTCCGGCTCCGACCGGGTCTACGAGGCGCTGGAAGCGCTCGACCCCGAGCACCGCATCGGCATCGTGGTCAACGTGCAGGGTGACCTGCCGACCATCGATCCCGTCGACATCCGCGCTGCGCTCATCCCCCTCGCCGACCCGGCGGTCGACATTGCCACGCTCGCCGCCATGATCACTGACCCTGCCGAGCGCAGCAATCCGAATGTGGTGAAAGCCATCGGCACGCCGGTTGCGCCCGGCCGGTTGCGCGCCACCAGCTTCATCCGCGCCGACGCCACCGGTCCGGGTCCGCACTATCACCACATCGGCCTCTATGCCTACCGCCGCGCCGCGCTGGAGCGTTTCGTCAAGTTGCCGCCGTCGGCCAACGAGCAGCGCGAGCGGCTCGAACAATTGCGCGCGCTCGATGCCGGCATGCGCATCGACGTCATGGTGGTGAAAAGCATGCCGCTCGGCGTCGATACGCCGGAGGAATTGGCGAAAGCGCGCGCCATGGTCGGCGGTTGACGGGGGCATCCAGGTGCGCGTAACGAATCCCCGTTCCCGTCATTCCGGGGCGTCACGCTCCGGGATGACCCTGTGGGGTTTGTGATGAGTACAAAAAAGATCGTTTTCCAGGGCGAACCAGGGGCCAATTCGCATCTCGCCTGCCGTGAAGCGTATCCCGATTACGAGCCGGTACCCTGCGCGACCTTCGAGGATTGCTTCGCCGCGCTCGGCAACGGCGAGGCGCAGCTCGGGATGATCCCGATCGAGAATTCGGTGGCCGGCCGGGTCGCCGACATTCACCACCTGATGCCGACCTCCGGCCTGCACATTGTCGCCGAGTGGTTCCTGCCCATCCGCAATCAGCTGATGGCGCCGAAAGGTGCAAGCCTGAAGACGATCAAGACGGTGCAGAGCCATGTGATGGCGCTCGGACAGTGCCGCGGCGTCATCCGCGAGCTGAAACTGAAGCCGGTGGTCGCCGCCGATACCGCTGGCTCCGCGCGCGAGGTAGCGGAAGCCAACGACATGAGCCGCTCAGCCATCGGCTCGCAGCTGGCGGCAGAAATCTACGGTCTCGATGTTTTAAAAGAGAACGTAGAGGACGAATCGCACTCGACAACACGTTTCATCGTGCTCTCGCGCGAGAAAAAATGGGCGGAGCCGGGCAATGGCAAGGTGATCACAACCTTCGTGTTCCGGGTGCGCAACGTGCCGGCGGCGCTCTACAAGGCGATGGGCGGCTTCGCAACCAACGGCGTCAACATGACCAAACTGGAAAGCTACATGATCGGTGGCAACTTCTTTGCCACCCAGTTTTACGCCGATGTCGAGGGCCACCCGGACAACCGCGCGCTGGTGTTCGCGCTGGAGGAGCTTGCCTTCTTCTCCAAGGAATTGACCATTCTCGGCGTTTATCCCGCCCATCCCTTCCGCGACACGTTCAAGGAAGAGATAGATTAGCGGGGGCTTGCGCTGACGCGCGCGGGCCTCACGCAGCGTTATTTACTTTCCGCCCCGGGGCCTCTTCAAATCCGTCAGCTCCTGCTGAAGCTTCGCCAGCGTCGTCTTGAGCGCGTCAATCTCGGCTTTATGCGCGGCTGCCTCGCGGCTCGCGGCATTGAGCCTGGCCTGGACCTCACGCGTTTGCCTGGCCAGCGCCTGCTGGAGAAACTCGACATTGCTTTGCAGACAACTCGTGCGCCGCTCCATCGCCTTTTCGGCGGTACAAACCTCCAGTCCTCGAATGTCCTGCCCTGCCGCAGGCGCAGCAATGGTGAGGAGTGCCGGCAGGGCCAGAAAGAAGCGCGTCATGGCGGCAGTCTATATGAGTCGCGGAGCCGGCGGGATCGCCGCTTGCCTCCACCCGCGCCACCATGCTCCCGTGCGACTGAATTCTTCACTTGGGGAACTGCCGCATGAGCCAAGCCGCACCAAAAGTTGCCCTGGTCACCGGCGCCGCGCGCGGCATCGGGCTCGCCACCACCAGGCGCTTCCTCGACGACGGCTGGCGGGTGGTCCTGCTCGACATCGACGGAGACAACCTTCAGCGCACCTACGCGGCGCTCGCCAAGCCCGACGTCACGCTGGCGCTCACCTGCGACGTGGCCGATGCCGACGGCGTCGTCGATGCGATTGAAGCGGTCAAAACGCGTTTCGGCAGGCTCGACGCGCTGGTCAACAATGCCGGCATCGCCATCTTCAAGCCGATCCTCGACGTGACCCACGAGGACTGGGCGCGTGTGCTGGCGGTCAACCTGACGGGCCCGTTCCTCTGCGCACAGGCAGCGGCGTCGCTGCTGCGGGACTCCGGCGGTGGAGCCATTGTCAACATTACATCCATCTCGGGCCTGCGCGCCTCGACGCTGCGCACCGCCTACGGCACCAGCAAGGCGGGGCTGGCGCACCTGACCCAGCAGCAGGCCATCGAGCTCGCGTCGCTCGGTATCCGCGTCAACGCAGTGGCGCCCGGCCCGGTCGACACCGCCATGGCCAAAGCCGTGCACACGCCGGACATTCGCGCCGCCTATCACGACGCCATCCCGCTCAACCGGTATGGGCGGGAAGAGGAACTGGCCGAGGCGATTTTCTTCCTGTGCAGTGAACGCGCCAGCTATATCACCGGGCAGACCCTTGCCGTCGACGGCGGCTTCGAGGCCACCGGTATCGGCCTGCCGGCGCTGCGCGAAAAAGGGCGCAACACCTAGCCGCGCTCGCGCTTGTAGCGCGCGATGAATTCCGGCGACAGCTTGCGCAGCCGCTCCAGATCGACACGGCCGGAACGGGTGACGTAACTCATGGCAAACTCGACGGGCGCAAGCTGCATGTGTTCGGCGAAGTGCTCATACCAGTCGGCGCTGCCGTTGGCACCGGCCACCAGTTTTTCCAGGATCGGCCGGCGGTCGGCCTCATAGGCCGAAAGCGCCTCACGCACGTCCGCGTGGGCGGCCAACGCCTTGTCGAGCGCGATGGCATCTTCCATCGCCAGCCGCGTTCCGGAGCCGATGGAGAAATGCGCGGTATGCAGCGCGTCGCCCAGCAGCACGCAGTTGCCCGCCGACCAGCGGGCATTGTGCACGAGCGGAAACTGCCGCCAGATCGAGTTGTTGCAGATCAGGGCATGCCCTTCGAGCGTCGCGGCAAAGAGGCGCGCGCAGACCCCGGCCGATTCCCTTTCC
>Ga0210122_1000144_pt1 | contig 21823 bp, 18 predicted proteins | sample Muzzi_CordB_D2_FD_185530 | JGI IMG/M metagenome (GOLD analysis project Ga0210122, IMG submission 185530) | Wetland microbial communities from San Francisco Bay, California, USA, that impact long-term carbon sequestration - Muzzi_CordB_D2 (SPAdes) | ecosystem: Environmental > Aquatic > Marine >... | reverse complement strand
GAGCAACCTACCCGGGAGTCGGCCTCGGCGCCAGGCGCCGAGTCGCGGAACGGGCGGTCCGCATCACCGCTCCCCTATTCGGTCTTGCTCCGCATGGGGTTTACCATGCCGGAACCGTCGCCGGTCCCGCGGTGCGCTCTTACCGCACCCTTTCACCCTTGCCCCGAAGATTCCGCTTCCCGAGGGAAACGGCTCCGAGGCGGTCTACTCTCTGTTGCACTTTCCGTCGCGTCGCCGCGCCTCGCCGTTGGCGAGCATGCTGCCCGTAGGAGCCCGGACTTTCCTCTCCCCACCCGAAGGCGAGGAGCGACCGCCTGGACCTCTCCGATTCCGTGCACTGTAACGATAGGGGGAACGAAATTCTTTCCGACGGCCTCGCCGCGCTACCAGCCCCACCAGCGGCGCCGGCTCTTCTCCGAGCCCCCGCCTTCCAGGCGCTCGAGGGCTTCCTGGGCCACGGTGTTGTCCGGTGCGCGCGCCAGGACCTCCCGGTAGAGCCGTGCCGCCTCCTCGCCGTTGCCCCGCCCCTCCTCCACCTCGGCAAGCTCCAGGCGCAGCTCGCTCGCCTCGGGGCTGAGCTGGATCGCCCGGCGCAGGTTGTCCGCCGCCATGTGCAGCCACTTCGGGTTCTGGGCCCGGCACCTGCCGAGCAGGGCCCAGCAGTCCGCCACGCTGGGATCGGCCAGGACCGCCTGCTGCAAGAGCTCCAGCGCGTAGTGATAGTCCTCCCGCTCCACCAGGCCCTGGGCACGAGTGTAGAGCTCGCGGGCGATCCGCTTCGCCTCCTTCGCCCGCTGCGCGGGCGAGCGGCGCACCTCCAGACCCTCGTCCCGGTCGTAACGGCTCCTCCGATGGGGATCGCTCAGCACCAGGTAGGCCTCGGTGGCGCGCTCGAACACCACCTCCGTCACCCCCTGGCGGCCGGCCAGACCGAGGCGCGTGGCGTGGGTCGGATGCACCAGGCGAGCCACCACCTCGTAGGCGGCGTGCACCTCCGGCTCGCCCGCGCCGGGGGCCACCTCGAGGACTTCGTAATGGTTTCCCCGGGAACAACGGCCGAGGGCGTCGGCGAACCGCAACCGGTGGGTCGTGAGATCGAGCTCGATGGGCTCGTGCTCGAGAGAGCGGGCGATCCGGTCCAGGAATCGCTTCAGGACGTCTTCGGTCGCCAGGGCTTTGGCCATCATTCAAAAAGTTTAGCAGCCGGCAGAACCGTGCGTAACCCTGGACAAAACATTTATTTATAGCTATTTATGGCCTTCAGCACCGTCGTTGCGGAGGGCGGAGAACACCTGCTCACCCAGCTTCGGACCGAGCGCCTCGCAGAGCGTCTCGAGGCTCGCCTGGCGGACCCCGTCAGCGCTCCCGAAACGCTGAATCAGTTGCTTCCTCCGCCGGGGACCGATGCCGGGAATCTCGTCCAGACGGCTGGTGAGGGTCCGCTTGGTCCGGCGCTGGCGGTGGCGGTGGACGGCGAATCGGTGCGCCTCGTCCCGGATCTCCTGGAGAAGCTGAAGGCCCGCGTCGCTCCGCGGCAGGCAGAGAGGTGCCGGACGCTCCGGCAGGTAGAGCTCCTCTTCCCGCTTCGCCAACCCGACGACCGGCGTCTCCTCGACGCCGAGCTCCGTCAGAGCTTCGAGGGCGGAGTTGAGCTGGCCGCGACCGCCGTCGATCAGGATCAGGTCGGGCATGGGAGCCACCTCGTCGAGCCGCCGGCGATACCGCCGCGCCACCGCCTGGCGCATAGAGAAAAAATCGTCGGAGGCGCCGTCGAGCCCCCGGATGTTGAAGCTCCGGTACTGGCGCTTCCGCATCTTCCCCAGCTCCCAGACGACGAGCGATGCGACGGTCTCCCCGCCCTGGAAGGTCGAGATGTCGAAACCTTCGATGCGGCGGGGCGGCTCGATCAGGTGGAGGTGGGTGCCGAGCGCCTCCGCCCCGGGAGCGGTCGCCCGGCTCTGGCGGAAGCGCCGCTTCCACGCCATCGCCGCGTTCTTCGACGCGAGCTCGACCCGGTGAGCCTTCGGCCCCCGCGACGGCATGCGCAGATAGACCCGCTCCCCCTTCTTCTCCGACAGCCAGTCGACCAGGCTCTCCTCCTCGTCGATCGGCGCGGGCAGGTGAACCTCCTTCGGGATGAAGGTCGTGCGGTCGTAGATCTGGGGAACCACCTCGGAGAGGAGCGCTTCGGGGGTGATCTCGCCGACGCCTTCCCAGAAGAGCTCGCGCCGGTCGAGCACCTGCCCGCCGCGCATCACCAGGATCGCCACGGCCGCGTGCTCGCCTTCCACGTGAACGCCGTAGACGTCGACGTCCTCGCCGCCGACCGACGCCAGCTTGCGCCGCTCGGAGAGATCCTCGACCTCGGCGATCAGGTCGCGGATCCTGGCCGCCTCTTCGAACTGGAGGCCACTCGCCACGCGCCCCATGCGTTCCTTGAGCCGGCGCACCAGGCGATCGGTCTTGCCGCCGAGAAACAGGCGCGCCTCCGCGATCGCCTCGTCGTAGGCGGCGTGGGTGGTCAGGCCGTCGACGCAGGGGCCGAGGCAGCGGTTCATGTCGTAGTAGAGGCAGGGCCTGGGGAGCCTGCCGTCGATCTCGATCCGGCAGACCCGCACGCCGAAGAGCTTCTGCACCAGCTTGATCGCCTTGCGCGCCCGCCCGCCCGGGATGAACGGGCCGAAGTACTCCGCCCGGTCGTTGACGATGCGGCGGGTGAACGAGATGCGCGGGTAGGGGTCGGCGGTGAGCTTGAGGTAGGGGTAGGTCTTGTCGTCCCGGAGGAGGATGTTGTACCGGGGCTTCTTGGTCTTGATCCAGTTGTTCTCGAGCAGCAGCGCCTCGGTGCCCGAGTCGGTGATCACCCAGTCCAGGTCCCGCGCCTCCCCCAGCATGGTCGTGAGCCGGGGATCGTGGACCCGGCTCAGATAGGAGGCGGCCCGCTTACGCAGCGAGATCGCCTTGCCGACGTAGAGGATCTTCCCCCGCTCGCCCTTGAAGATGTAGATCCCGGGTCGGTCCGGGAGCTCGCGGATCTTCTCTTCGACGCGGGGGGCGACCATGGCAAGGAATCTATCGCGTGGCGCCGATGCCGAATTCCTCGTGCCTGCACGATTCATGAGTCACCTACTGCGAGCCGCAATTGCATGCAATCTCAGGGCGTAGAGAAAACCGGGAGGGGGATGGGGGGTTGTGGGGGGATCCAATCTACCCCGTGAAGATCTGGAGCTCGCGCAGCTCCTTGAGCTTGTCGCGCAGCAGCGCGGCCTCCTCGAACTCGAGGCGCTGGGCGTGCTGGTGCATCTCCTTCTCCAGGCGCTTGATGCGCTCGGCGAGGGGGACCTCGCTGCGCTCGGCGATGTCGAGGGCCTGGGGCCTGATCTCGTGGTAGTCGAGGTTCGACAGGGCGACCAGAGGGCTGTGGATGTCCTTGAGGATGGTGGCGGGCTCGATGCCGTGCTCCTCGTTGTGCTGCTGCTGGATCTCGCGCCGCCGGACGGTCTCCCGGATCGCCGCGTCGATCGAGCCGGTCGTCCGGTCGGCGTAGAAGATCACCCGACCGTGGACGTTGCGCGCCGCCCGGCCGGCGGTCTGGACGAGGGAGGTCTCGCTGCGCAGGAACCCCTCCTTGTCCGCGTCCAGAATGGCCACCAGGCTCACCTCGGGGAGATCGAGCCCTTCCCGCAGCAGGTTGATCCCCACCAGCACGTCGAACTCGCCCCGCCGGAGCGAGGTGACGATCTCCACCCGTTCCAGGGTCTCGACGTCGCTGTGCATGTAGCGCACCCGGATGCCGAGCTCGGTCAGGTACTGAGTGAGCTCCTCGGCCATGCGCTTGGTCAGCGTGGTGACGAGAATCCGCTCCCGACCCGCCACCACCTTGCGGATCTCGGCGATCAGGTCGTCCACCTGCCCCTTGGCCGGACGGATCTCGATGCGCGGGTCGAGCAACCCCGTTGGCCGGATGAGCTGCTCGACCACCACGCCGCCGGTCCGCTGGAGCTCGAACGGCGCCGGAGTCGCCGATACGTAGATCCGCTGCCCCACCTTGGCGTCGAACTCCTCGAACGTCAGGGGCCGGTTGTCGAGGGCGCTCGGCAGGCGGAAGCCGTAGTCGACCAGGGTCTGCTTTCGGGAGCGGTCGCCGTGGTACATGCCCCGTACCTGGGGGATGGTCTGGTGGCTCTCGTCGAGGATCAGCAGGAAATCGTCCGGCAGGTAGTCGAGCAGAGTCGGCGGCGGCTCCCCCGGTGCCCGCCCCGAAAGGTGCCGGGAGTAGTTCTCGATGCCGTGGCAGTAGCCGATCTCGCGCAGCATCTCGAGGTCGAACCGAGTGCGCTGCTCCAGGCGCTGGAGCTCGAGCAGCTTGCCCTCGTCCGAGAGCTCGGCGAGGCGCTCCGCGAGCTCGAGCTTGATCGTCTCGATCGCCCGCTCCAGCCGATCCTTCGGCGTCACGTAGTGGGTCCGCGGGTAGACCGCCACCCGGTCGATCTCCTGGAGGACGTCCCCCCGGAGGACGTCGAAGCGGCTGATGCGCTCGATCTCGTCGCCGAAGTACTCGACCCGGATGCCGACCTCCTCGTAGGCCGGCAGGATCTCCAGGATGTCGCCGCGCACCCGGAACGCCCCGTGGTAGAGGTCGAGGTTGGTGCGCTCGTACTGCATCGACACGAGGCCGGCGAGGGCCCCATCAAGACCCGTCTCCTCCCCCACCTCGAAGAACTGGAGCATGCCGAAGAACGCCTCCGGCGAGCCCAGGCCGTAGATGCAGGAGACCGACGCGACGATGAGCACATCCCGCCGTTCGAAGAGCACTTTCGTGGCGCGCAGGCGGAGCCGGTCGATCTCCTCGTTGATCGACGTCTCCTTCTCGATGTAGGTGTCGCTCTGGGGAACGTAGGCTTCGGGCTGGTAGTAGTCGTAGTAGGAGACGAAGTACTCGACCGCGTTGTCCGGGAAGAAGCTCCGGAACTCCTGGAAGAGCTGGGCCGCGAGCGTCTTGTTGTGGGAGAGGACCAGCGTCGGCCGGTTCAGCGTCTCGACCGCCTTGGCGATGCTGAACGTCTTGCCCGAGCCGGTAACCCCGAGGAGCACCTGCTCCCGGTCGCCGCGCTCCACGGCTTCGACGAGCTGGCGGATCGCCTCCGGCTGATCTCCCTGGGGCTCGAACGGTGAAACCAGCTTGAACCGATCCATCACCTCAAGCAGAACGGCCCGGGGCCCGCGCCTTGTTCCCGGCCCCCCGCCCGGCCCGCTGGTCGGTGCCCGGGTCCCGGCCACGCCACACCTCGTCGACCGGCGAGCCCGATTCCCCGCCGCCGGTCTCCTTGCCCTTGCCGGCGATCCGCTCGAGAGCCGCCGCCAGGCGCTCGACGTCCTCCCGGGTCATGCGCCCGCCCTCGCCCTTCGCCGCCACCTCGCGGATGACGCGAGAGTACTCCTGCTGGAACCCCTTCATGGCGAACGGATCGTAGTCGCCGGATCGGAACGTCGCGATGGCCTGATCGAAGGCGTCCTCGTAGCGCTGCCGGACGTCCGGCGACAGATCGTCCGGCACCAGCGGAGCGAGCTGACTCTCCATGAGCTCGAAGAGCCAGGCCGCGATCTTGTTCTGGTTGGCGACGAACAGGACACCGGCGATCAGCATCAACAGAAAGATCACGCCGCAGCCGATCAACAGCGGCTTGCCGACGCCCGGTCCCGTCGCTCTCCGGGGCGCGCCGGGCGGGCGATCAAACGGCGAGGGGGTCGATGGTGGGCTGTGCGGAGGCGGAGCGGGCGACGGCGGCGGGGTCGGCTCGGTCATGGTCGGTCCCCTTTTATCACCGGTACCCGGACCGGGCAACGGGCAGGGCCCCCCGGCACCGCCCCCTGGGAGCCTGCCTGGCAGGCTACAATCGGCTGCCATGGAGTACGACCCCCTCGACCGCTCCCGCCCCTCGAACGACGAGAGCGCCGGCTCCGAGCGCCCAGAGCGCACCGGCCTCTCCGCGCTCTCGGCCACCGTCGCCAGAGCCTGGAGGCGCCTCGGCCAGCTCGCCCCGCCGGAGCGCCGCAGGCGTCTCGGCCTGTGGAGCCTGCCGGTGCTGGGCGCGCTGCTCCTGGGCGTGGTCGGCGGGGTCGGCGTCGCGGCGGCGATCAACATGCCGCGGGTGGAGTCGATCACCGACTACCGGCCGACGCTGATCACCGAGATCCGCGACACCGCCGGCGAGGTGTTCGCCACTTACGCCCGCGAACGCCGCATGATGATCGAGGAGGGCGAGCTGCCGACGGTGATCCAACAGGCAGTGGTCGCGGCGGAGGACGGCAACTTCTACCAGCACGGCGGGGTCGACCTCTCCGGCGTGGTCCGTGCCGTGGTCACCAACCTCCGGACCGGCAGCAAGGAGGAGGGCGCGTCCACCCTCACCATGCAGCTCGCGCGCACCCTTTACCTCTCCCGGGAGAAGCGCTGGCGGCGCAAGATCGAGGAGACCTTCCTCGCGGTCGAGCTGGAGAAGAACCTCACCAAGCAGCAGATCCTCACCCTCTACTGCAACCTGATGAACTTCGGCCACGGCCGCTACGGCGTGGAGGCGGCCTCCCGCTTCTACTTCAACAAGCCGGCGGCCGACCTGGAGCTGGTCGAGGCGGCCACCCTCGCGGGCATCCTCCAGCGGCCGAGCGACTACAGCCCGTACCGCCGCCCCGACCTGGTGATCAAGCGCCGGAACTACACCTTGCGGCGGATGGCCGAAGAGGGCTACATCACCAAGGACCAGTACCGGACCGCCAAGGAGGAGCCGCTGCTGGTCGTCCACCACGGGCCCCGCGACCAGTTCGCGCCCTACTTCGCCGAGGAGATCCGCAAGCACCTGGAGTCCACCTACGGCGCCACGCGCCTGTTCGAGGGCGGCCTGAAGGTCACCACGACCCTCGACCCGAGGATTCAGCAGGCCGCCGAGACGGCGCTCCGCGACGGGCTGCTCGCCCTCGACCACCGCAAGGGCTTCCGCGGCGCGGTGCTCAGGATCGAGGAGGACGACCTCGAGGGGCGCACACTCCCCTCCTGGCACGACGGCGAGCCGCAACCGGGCCGCTGGTACCAGGGGATCGTCCTCGCCGCCGACCGGCGGAGCGCCACGGTCAAGATCCACGACTCCACCTACACGCTCACCGGCGCCGGCATGGAGTGGACCGGCAGAGACCGGCCGAGCGCGGTGCTGCGCCAGGGGGACGTGGCCTGGTTCCGTCTGGAGGAGCCCGCCGAAGAGAACGCCGAGGGGGAGTCGGTCCTCTACCTGGAGCAGGAGCCGGAGATCGAGGGCGCCGTCCTGGTGCTCGAATCGGCGTCCGGCGCCGTACGGGCGATGGTCGGCGGCTGGGACTTCGACCGCAGCAAGTTCAACCGGGCGATTCAGGCCCAGCGCCAGGTCGGCTCGGCGTTCAAGGTCTTCGTCTACGGCGCGGCCCTCGAGAACGGCTACACGCCGGCCGACACCATCTTCGACGGCCCGACCATCTTCCCGGGCGCCGACGGTCCCGACGATTATCTGCCCAAGAACCACGGCCGCCGCTACTACGGCATCCTCACCGTGCGCCGCGCGCTCGAGGCGTCGATCAACGTCCCAGCGGTCAAGATGCTCGACATGGTCGGGGTGGAGCGGGTGATCGACTTCGCCCGCCGGGCGGGGATCGAATCGCCCCTGCCGCCCTACCCCAGCCTGGCCCTCGGCAGCGCCGACCTGCGTCCTATGGAAATGGCGGCCGCCTACGCCGCGGTCGCCAACCAGGGCACCTGGGTCGAGCCCTACGCGATCGAAGCCATCCGCACGCCGGACGGCCGGACCCTGGAGCAGCATTTTCCCAAGACCCGCACCTCCATGAGCCCGCAGGTGGCCTTCGTCCTGACCTCGATGCTCGACGGCGTCACCCAGCGAGGCACCGGCCGGCGCCTGCGCGACCTCGACACGGCCACCGCCGGCAAGACCGGCACGACGGACGACTACTCCGACGCCTGGTTCATCGGCTTCACACCCCGTTACACCATCCTCACCTGGGTGGGGTACGACGTGAAGCGGTCGCTCGGCCGGGGCATGGACGGCGCGACCGCCGCGCTCCCGGTCTGGAAGGCGATCGCGGACGCCGGTCTCGAGCAGGGATGGATCGAGGCGGGCGGAAGCTTCCAGCCGCCCGCCGGAGTGCGCATGGACTCGATCGACTACCGAAGCGGCCTGCTTCTGCCCGACGGCTTCGAGGAGACGTTCGTCGCCGGGACCGAGCCCGCCCAGTTCTACGACCCGAAGTGGGGCCTCATCCTCAGCCTGCCCTGGTATCAGCAGCAGCCCTTTTACATCCCCAAGCGGGGCGAGCGGATGCCGACCGTCGAGGCCCTCGAGATGCTCGAGCGCGAGCGGCTCGAGGAGCTCGAGGAGGAGAAGGAGCGCTAAGCGGCGACTTCGTGACGACTGAGTCAAGTTTCTCTGAGCCGTCGGTAGCGCCGCTCCGATCGACCTAGACGATCCACTGGATCACCCCCCAACCCCTCGATCCCCTCCCCACCCTCGAGGTGGGAAGGGGACGCCCCCACCCCCCTGCGCCCCGAGGGGACCTCTTCGGTTTGAGGCGAAGCTTCGCTGGGCGCCTGCGGGGGGCGACGCCCCGACCGCTCTTCGGTCAGGAGGACTTCGGCTTGCGGGCGACGAGCGCGTAGTCCTGGTAGCCGAACAGGAGCTCGTCCAGGCGGTCCCGGAGGCGGTTGATGCGATCGGCGAGGGGCTGCTGCTCCTCGGGCAGGGACGAGAGATCGAGCTCCGGCAACCGCTCGTCCGCACCGAACGGCCGGAGCTCCAGACGCTCCACCGGATCGAACCCCGCGAGCCGGACCGACAGCTCCAGGCTGTCCGGATGGACCGGCCGCCGATGGGTCGGGTCGAGCCAGAAGCTCCGCGCCGCAACCAGCACCGACAGCGGGTTCGGCGTCTCCAGGATCAGCGCTCCACCGGGTGCCAGGCCTCGATAGGCCAGACGGACCAGGCGGTCGAGACTCTCCGGCGGCAAGTGCTCGATGACGTGGAACGAGACCACGCCTCCGAGGGTCCCCTCCGCCACCCCGGCGAGCCGCTCGAAGAGATCGCCCTCGTCCGCCACGAACCCCCGTTCGAGGCAGCGGGCGACCATGGCGGCGCTCGCGTCCACGCCACGGGCGGGAACACCGGCGTCCGCCAGGGCGGCCAGGCTCTCTCCCCGCCCGCACCCGAGGTCGAGCACCGCACCGTGCTCCGCGGCGTCTTGCAGGACGGGTACGTAGTGGGCGATGCGCTCCCGGATCTCCTCTTCCGTGCCGCGGAAGCGGCGTTCGAGCTCGACGTACGCCTGCTCGTCGCGCATGCGCACGAGCTCGTGCGCCCCCGCCTTTCCGCCGGACCCCTCGGCGCTTCCGGTCGCCGTGCCGCCCTGTGCGGTCTCGACGACCGCGAGGGCGGAGCCCAGCGCCGCCAACAGGGAGCTCACCTCCCGGCGCTGCCGATCCAGGCTCTGGTCGACACGGGAGAACAGGGCGTCGTTGTGATGGAGCACGTCATCGAGGGCCCGGGGCACGAAGTGCTCCAGGTCGCCGATCCGGTGCTCGTGTCGCTGACCGATGATCTGGTCGAGCAGGATCATGTTGAACACCCGCTGGCGGTCCCAGAGGTCGGCCTGGGGTGTCTTGACAATGGGTCTGAGGAACCGCTTGACGGTCTTGACCAGGCGGCCGAGCAGCCCGCCCCGGTGGCTCCGGATCGGGAAGGCCAGATCCTCGGCCCAGAGGCGGCGCCACTCTTCCAGCGACCGCGTCGGGCGGTCGCCGGCGAACGATTCGACGGATAAAGGGTCCCGAGGCCTTTGGCTGGAGGAGCCGGTGGGGTCGGAGGGACGCTCCGGCCGATCGGACCGGCCGGAGCGTCCACTCTCGGGGGCCTCGGGCGCCACCCTACTCCTCGGGCAGAACCGTGACCACCAGATCCGCGGCCACCTCCGCGTGGAGGTGCACCTCGATGTGATGGTCGCCGATCGTCTTGATGCCACCTTCGAGGTCGATGCGGCGCTTGTCCACCTCGATGCCCTGCTTCTCGAGCTCGTCGACGATCTCGGTCGCCGTCACGGAGCCGTAGAGGGTCTCGGCGTCGGTGGCCCGCTTGTGCAGCACGATCCGGGTGCCTTCGATCGCCTCGCGGATGGCCTCCGCCGCCTCCTTCTCCTTGGCGGCCTCGACCTCCAGGCTCTTCTTCTGCTGCTCGAACACCTTCAGGTTCCCGGGCGTCGCCTCGAGAGCGAACCCCTGGGGCAGCAGATAGTTGCGGGCAAAGCCCGGCTTCACGTCGACGACCTCCCCACGCTTTCCGAGGGCGCGCCGGTCCTTGAGCAGAATCACTTCCATGGCTCGTCCTCCCGGCTAGTCGGTGGTGAACGGCAGCAGCGCCACGTGGCGCGCGCGCTTGATGGCCCGTTGCAGCACCCGCTGATGCTTGGCGCAGGTGCCCGAGATTCGACGCGGCAGGATCTTGGAGCGCTCCGGAATGAACTGCTGGAGCAGCTTCACGTCCTTGTAGTCGACGTACTCGATCTTGTCCGCGCAGAACTTGCAGACCTTGCGGCGGCGGTAGAACGTGCGTCCTTTGCGAGCCATCTCAGGCCTCCTTCCCCTGCTCTTCGGCCTCGGGCTCACCGGTCATGCCGGCCGCGAGCTCCGGCGTGATCTCGCCGTACGCCCGCTTGAGGTCCTCGTCCGTGCGGATCGTCATGTAGCGCAGCACCTTGTCGCTCTGCTCGAGACGCCGCTCGACCTCTTCGGAGCCAAAGCTGCCGTCGCTGTGCAGATAGAGAAGACGATAGCGCCCCTCGGTCTGCTTCTCGATGGGGTACGCCAGCTTGCGGCGGCCCATGTCTTCGTCTCTGGTGATCTTGGCGCCGCTGCCGGTCACCAAGCCCTTGACGGTCTCGTGCACCGATTCGGCTTCCTCCTCGGTGACACGCCCGTCGATGATGTACATCAGCTCGTAGGTACGCATCGTACGTCGAGCCTCCCTTCGGTCGTTCGGCCCCGCTCGGCAGCCGGAGAGGCCGCGGCGGAGCAGAGAGGTCAGGCCCGGACAGGGATCCGGGCCGGTCGGTCCGGGCGGAGCCCATGCCCCGGCCGGGATTTGCAAAGTGACTCCGCGCGGCGCGATCAGCTACCGGCGCCGCGCGGAGTCGTGATTCTACAGGCTGGCGAGCAGCGGCGCCATCACCAACGCCACCACCGACATCAGCTTGATGAGAATGTTCAAGCTCGGGCCGGCCGTGTCCTTGAAGGGATCGCCCACCGTGTCACCGACGACCGCCGCCTTGTGGGCGTCGGAGCCCTTGCCACCGAAGGCGCCGCTCTCGATGTACTTCTTGGCGTTGTCCCAGGCGCCGCCGGCGTTGGCCATGAAGATCGCCATCATCACACCGGACGACGTCACGCCTGCCAGCAGCCCCGCCAGCGCGCGCACGTCAAAGAAGCCGACCACCACCGGCACGACCACCGCCAACAGGCCGGGCAGCACCATCTCCCGGATCGCGGCCTGGGTCGAGATGTCGACGCACTTGGCGTACTCGGCCTCCGCCTTGCCTTCCATCAGCCCGGGGATGTTCTTGAACTGGCGGCGCACCTCCTCGATCATCTTGAACGCCGCACGCCCGACCGCCTGCATCGCCATGGACGAGAACAGGAACGGCAGCATGGCGCCCAGGAAGAGGCCGCCCATCACCCGCGGGTTGCCCAGGTCGATGATCGTGATGCCGACCGTCGTCTTGAAGGCGGCGAAGAGCGCCAGGGCGGTGAGCGCGGCCGAGCCGATGGCGAAGCCCTTGCCGATGGCGGCGGTGGTGTTGCCGACGGCGTCGAGCTTGTCGGTGCGGGCACGGACCTCCGAGCCCAGGTGGCTCATCTCGGCGATGCCGCCGGCGTTGTCGGCGACCGGGCCGTAGGCGTCGACCGCAAGCTGGATGCCGGTGGTCGACAGCATGCCGAGAGCCGCGATGGCGATGCCGTAGAGACCCGCCGCCGCGTGGGCGGTCAGGATCGCGGCGACCAGCACGACGACGGGCAGGCCGGTCGAGCGCATGCCGACCGCCAGGCCGGCGATGATGTTGGTGGCGCTGCCGGTCTGACTGTCCTTGGCGATACCGCGCGCCGGCCCCTTCGACTCCGAGGTGTAGTACTCGGTGATGCCGCCGATCAGCACGCCGGCCGCCAGGCCCGCGACCGTCGCCAGGAAGACGCCGTTGGCGGTGAACTCCTTCTCGCTCAGAGTGTAGACGCCGTCGAGCAGCCAGCGGGCGGACAGGAAGATCACGCCGAGCATGACGATCGCCGACGCGAAGGTGCCGGTGTGGAGCGCCCGGGCCGGGTCGCCGCCCTCCTTGGTCCGCACCAGGAAGGTGCCGGCCAGGGAGACGAGGATGCCCGCGCCCGCGATCAGCAGGGGCAGGATCACCAGCTCCGGCGTGTGCTGCCCGCCGCCGGCGTGGGCCGCGTTGACGCCCAGCACCAGGGTGCCGACGATCGAGCCCACGTACGACTCGAAGAGATCCGCGCCCATGCCGGCCACGTCGCCCACGTTGTCGCCCACGTTGTCGGCGATCACCGCCGGGTTGCGGGGATCGTCCTCCGGGATGCCGGCCTCGACCTTGCCCACCAGGTCCGCACCCACATCCGCGGCCTTGGTGTAGATGCCGCCGCCGACGCGCGCGAACAGAGCGATCGAGCTCGCCCCGAAGGAGAACCCGGAGAGCACGGTGACCACCTTCAGCAGGTCGCCCTGGGCGTCCCCGGTGTGGAACAGCGAGCTGTACAGGATGAAGAGCAGTCCCAGGCCGAGCACGCCGAGGCCGACCACGCAGAAGCCCATCACCGCGCCACCGGAGAACGCCACTCGCAGGGCGCCGTTCAATCCGGTCCTGGCGGCGGCGGCCGTCCGGACGTTGGCCGACGTCGCGACCCGCATACCGAAGAAGCCGGCGAGACCCGAGCAGATCGCGCCGACCACCACGGAGACGGCGATCATCCAGGAGCTCGAAGCCTGGCCGGCGTTCGCCCACGCCAGCAGGCCGGCGACCACGACCACGAAGATAGCCAGCACCCGGTACTCCCGGCCCAGGAACGCCATGGCGCCGTCGCGGATGTGGCCGGCGATCCTGATCATCGTCTCGTCGCCTGCGTCCTGACGCTGAATCCAGGCGCTGCGGAGCCAGGCGAAGAGCAGCCCGGCCACCCCGCAGAGCGGGATCAGGTAGAGCAGAGTTTGGTGACTCACGGTGTTCCCTCCAGTCAAGTTGAAATCGGCGTCGGGACCCGGGGGTCGGGGATCGCGCACGGTGCCGGGGTCTTCCCTGTCGAAACCTCTCGCTGCCCGGCACCACCGACCGCGGGCGGGTGCTCCACCCTGCTCCCCGCGAGGACCCCCTGGTCCGAATTCCCGATCCTTCCCGTCATCTCGTTCGCTCGGTCGTTCTTGGTTCCAGCCCGCCTCATCCGTTGTGGCGGTTCATTGCAGTCTCGATCCCTTCGTCAAGCCAGGTCGCACAGGCGTCGGCGGCGCGGGAGATCATCTCCTCCACCGCCGGCAGCTCGTCGCTGTCGAAGGGCGAGAGCACGTAGTCCACGAGCTCCTCCCCCGCCGGCGGGCCGGCCTCCCCGGCGCAGCCGAGACGCAGGCGCGGAATCCGGTCGGTCCGAAGATTCTCGACCATCGATTCCATCCCTTTGTGCCCCCCCGGGCTGCCGCCGGGACGAAGGCGCAACCGGCCGAGCGGAAGCTGCACGTCGTCGTAGACGACCAACACCCGCTCGGGCTCCAGCTCGTGCCGCTCCCTGAGGCAGCGCACCGAGTAGCCGCTCCGGTTCATATAGGTCTGCGGCAGTACCAGCAGCAGGTCGTCCTCACCGCCCTCCGCCGTCCCCGACCCGCCCACCATCCCCACCAGGGCGTTGCACTCCAGCCGGTCGATGGGCACACCTAGGCGCCGGGCGACCTCTTGGACCACCCGGAATCCGAGATTGTGACGGGTCTGCCGGTACCGGTCGCCCGGGTTTCCCAGACCGACCAGTGCCCGCAGGCTCGCACCGTCGGCAGCTTCTTCTCTACCGTCCATCGGCTTGACGAAGATCGGCGGAAGCGGGCGGCTCGCCGTGGGTCCACGACCCGCGCCGTGACCAGGCCAGCGCACCGCACTCCGCACGCGGGCCGGACCTCAGCCCTCTTCGCCGCCCTCGTCCTCTTTGTGCCGGCCGATGAGCTCCGGCTCTTCGCGGACGGCCTCGAGCAGATCCTCGTCCTCCTCCGCCTCCTCCTCGATGCGATCCGGGTAGGCCACCGACACGATCACCCGGTCGGCGTCCTCCGTCAGCTCCACGCCCTTGGGCAGGGTGAGCTCGCCGGCCGTGACGTTGTCGCCGATCGAGAGCGCCTCGACGTTCACCTCGAACACCCCCGGGATGACACCCGGAAGGCACTCGACCTCCACCTCGCGGGTGACGAAATCGAGCACGCCGCCCTCGTCCTTGACGCCCTTGGGCGTCCCGACCGGCTCGATCGGGATGCTGACGCGCAGCTTCTGATCCATGAGCACCCGCTGGAAGTCGATATGCAGCACCTCCCGGGTCACCGGGTCGATCTGCATCTCGCGAATCCGGGCGTGGCGCTGCTGGTCGCTCTCCGACCGCTGCAGCAGGAAGATGGTGTTTTCGCTCGCGCCGTGGCGGAACACGTCCTGGATGGTGCGCCGCGGCACGACGATCGGCACCGTCGGGCGCTCCGCGCCGTAGAGCACCGCCGGGATGTTGCCGGCGGCGCGGATCCGCCGGCTCACGTTCTTGCCGGACTCCTCGCGCGTGTGGACTAGGATGCTGAATTCTTCACTCATGACTCTGATTCCTTGGTCTGCTCCGCGTTGCCGCGGAAGGGGCTCGCTTCAACTCACCTCGACCGTGCTCACTAGACGAACAGCGAGCTCACCGAGCTGTCTTCGTGGATGCGACGGACGGCCTCTCCGAGAAGCGCCGCCACCGACAGGGGCCGGAGCTTGTCCAGCCGGTCCAGCTTCTCTTCGATCGGCGTCGTGTTCGAGATCATCACCAATGAGACCGGCGACTCCTGGAGCCGGTCGAGCGCGGGCCCCGAGAGGATGCCGTGCACGCCGGCCGCCATGATCCGCTCCGCGCCCTGTCTCTGAAGGGCGTCGATCGATTGGATCAGGGTTCCCGCGGTGTCGATGATGTCGTCGATGATCAGGGCGGTGCGGCCCTTCACGTCGCCGATGATGTTCATCACCTCCGCCTGGTTCGGTCCGGTACGCCGCTTGTCGATGATCGCGAGGGCCGCATGGAGGCGCTTGGCGATGGCGCGTGCCCGCTCCACGCCGCCGGCGTCGGGCGACACGATCGTCAGGTTCGGGATGTCGAGCTCGCGCACCGCTTCGAGAAGCACGGGCGCGGCGAACAGGTGGTCGACCGGGATGTCGAAGAAGCCCTGGATCTGCGCCGCGTGGAGATCCATCGTCAGCACGCGGTCGGCTCCGGCCTTGGACACCAGGTCGGCCACCAGCTTCGCAGTGATCGGCACGCGCGGCTTGTCCTTCTTGTCCTGTCGCGCGTACCCGAAGTAGGGCATCACGGCGGTCACCCGAGCGGCCGACGAGCGCTTGAACGCATCGAGCATGATCAACAGCTCGATCAGGTTCTCGTTCACCGGCGGGCTCGTGGGCTGCACCACGAAGACGTCGGCACCGCGGACGTTCTCCTCGATCTGGCAGAACGTCTCGCCATCCGAGAAGTTGTACGTCGTCACCTTCCCGGCGGCGACGTTCAGGTAGGTGCAGATCTCGTCGGTCAGAGCCGGGTGGGCCCGGCCCCCGAACACTTTCAGCTCTCCGTACACGTGCCCTCGCACAAAAATAGAGACGCCGCCGCCGTCGGGCGCCGTCTCCGTCTATCGGTTCGGACCGCCACCGGCGGCCCGTCGCTCACTCCTCGCCCGCGAGGGGCCGATCCGGCCCGCTCTCCGGGGTGGCACCGGAACAGGGTGCCCTCGAAGCTCTCGCCCCGAGGCTCCAACCTGGGTCCCCTCGACTTCGCGCGCGCCGGGATGTCTCGCCGGTCGCCGCCGCTCCGAGGTCCCGGCAGGCTGGCTGGGGCGGTAGGATTCGAACCTACGAATGCGGGATCCAAAGTCCCGTGCCTTACCGCTTGGCGACGCCCCAACGTTCTCGACTCCGTCCCGGGGGGGTCCGCGGACCGCCCCGAGCCCGACGAGCTCGAGTGTCTGTCAACTGACCGACCAGAACGAGTCGCGCAGGTGCATCTCCTGGACTTCCTCCAGGGTCTTCTCCTCCTGCTCCTCGTTCGCCGTCTCGCCGCCGGCCGCGGGCTCCGCATCGGCTCGGGAGGCCGGCCGCGCCTGCTCGCCCGGGCCGGCCGACTCCGGCGCGGCCTCTCGATGCTCCGGGGAGCGCACCGGCACCGGCGGGCGCTTGAACCCGTCCGATTCGTCCATTTCCACGCTCAACCGGCGCCGCCCCACTTCGGGCTGCTGGCCCCGTTCGCGCAGGATTCGCTCGTACTCGTCGAGAACGGAGTCCTCGATCAACTGTCGCGTCTCGTTGTTCAACGGATGCGCGACGTCCTTGAACTCTCCGTTCTTCTTCTTGCGGCTCGGCATGCTGATGAACAGCCCGTCCTTGCCGCGAATCACCTTGATGTCGTTCACCATGAAGCAGCCGTCCAGGACGATCGAGACGAATGCTTTGAGCTTCTCCTCGCTGACCGGGAAGACCTTGACCTCGGTGATTTCCATCGTCCCACCCTCCTCGATCCAGCCCTCGATCTAGCACGGCTTCCCTACCCAAAAGGGCAGGCAGTCACATTATGACAGATCGAGCGAGGTCCGGCGCGCATGCCGAGCGAATATCCTAGAGGCCGCTCTGGGGGCTGTCAAATGGGACCGGCTCTTCCTCCCGGCACTCGGCCGCTTCGAACCCGTCCGGAAGAGCCGGCTCCGAAAGCCCGGCGGGCAGCGGCTCCCGGGCGACGGTCTGCCAGCGCAGTTGTGCCCCGCGCAACCGGTCGGAGAGCAGGACGCGCTCTCCGTCCCGGCGCCACCACAGGACCGGTCGGTCCCCCTGCCACAAGGTCCACGCCAGTACGTCCTCGCCCGCGCTCCGCACGCTCCAGCGCCGCCCCCGCCGATCCCGGAACACCAGCTCCCCCGGCTCGCCCTCGATCACCGGTCCCGCCGGCTCGGCCGGAACGCGTCCCAGGAGCACCGCTGGCAGCGCGGCGGTCGAGAACCCTTCGAACGGTGCGCCGCGGAGCACCAGCGCGTCGCCTCCGCCACCGATCGGGCACGCCTTCCGGGACCTGTGGTCGGCGAGCCAGCCGCCAGACGCGCCGACGTCGACCGTGTAGAGCGTCCGGCCCAGCCGATCGGACACCGTGAGCCGATACCGGTCGGGCCGTTCCAGGCGAAGCACCATCCGGACGTTCGCCTCTCCGTCCGCGGTCTCCGCCTCCATCCGGAACAGGGTCTGGGAGGGATAGGCGTCCCCGGAGATCGTCCAGGGCGCTCCGGAGCCGGCGGTGACGGGACCGAGCGCCGGTCGGGCACCGGCGCAGCCCGCCAGCAGCACCGCCAGAAGGAGAAGGGGTGGCAGGAGACGGGGCGTCACGCGGCGAAGCGTCCCGAGGGCGGCGCCCCGAGGGCGCGAGGCCGGACGCATGGACCCCGGGTCGGCGGCTCCCTGTTCGGTGCCCATCGACGAGATGGCGTGGAGGCTCACGGAGGACCGCACGACCGTACCGTCGCTCCGGCGCGCGCCTCAGTGCCGTTCGACATCCGGCGACTCGGCGGCCGTCTGGGAGTCCAGGTCGCTCAGCTTGCGAGCCACCTCGTCCGGATCGTCCGCTTCGAGCGCCATGGCCCGCCGGTAGGCCCGGCGCGCGCCGTTCGCGTCGCCGAGGGCCGCGTAGACATCCCCGAGGTGCTCGTAGATCGTCGGGTCTTGCGCCAGGCGAGCGGCCCGCTCGAGCGTGTCCCTGGCCTCCTCGTAGCGGCCGAGCTGGAACAGCCCCCAGCCCAGCGAGTCCACGTAGGCGCCGTTGTCGGGGTCGAGCTCGACCGCCCGCCCCACCATCTCGACCGCCTCGTCCAGGTTCTCGCCCTCTTCGATCCACATGTAGCCCAGGTAGTTGAGGGCCGGGTGGAAATCGGGCTCGTCCTGGAGCAGGGCCCTGAACGCGGCCACGGCCTCCTCCCGGCGTCCCGAGCGCTCCCGCGCGGCACCGAGCAGGAAGCGTCCGATGACCGAGTCCGGCCGCCCGGCAACGAACCGCTCCAACGGCACGATGGTCTCCGCGTAGTGTTCGGAGCGGTGCAGGCCCTCGGTCGCCCGGAGGAACGCATCCTCTCGCGCGTCCTCGCCCTCCTCTCCTCCCTCGCCTTCCTCCCTCGGGTCGGCGAGCGCGCTCAGGATGTCGACCGCTTTCTGAGTCCGCCCGAGCAGGCCGAGCAGCTCCACCTGCTTCGACAGCAAGGCGGGCTCCGTCTCGTCACCCCGCCCGGCCGCGGTCGTGCGCAGACGGTCGAGGGCGGCCTCACCGCGCCCTTGCTCGGCCAGCGCGTCAGCCCACAGGAGGAGGGCGGGCACGGACTCGGTGCCGTCGTCCCCGGCACCGTCGACGAGCGGCGCCGTCGTCTCTTCGACCTCTTGCCAGCGGCCGAGGTTGGCGTACAGGCGCCCCAGAGCCAGGCGGACCTCGGCGGCAACCGCCCCGGAGCCATCTTCCTCCAGACGGTTGACGGTGTCGCGGAGCATGTCGACCGCCTCGTCCTCGCGCTCCTCGCGCAGCAGTAGCTCGCTCACCGTGACCGCCAGGTCGGCATCGCCCGGGCCGCCGTCGAGGAGCGGCTCGAGGGTGGCCAGAGCCTCCTCGTTGCGCGCCTGGGCGCTCAGCACCAGGCCGTGGAGAAGACGGATGAACCGGCTGTCCGGCGCGTCGCCGGCGAGCTGGCCGAGGAGATCGCCCGCCTGGTCGAGGTCACCGACCAGGTAGAGCTCGGTCGCCAGCCGGCTCCGGGCCTCGACGCTCTCGAGCGGCGCGGGGTGCGCCTGCAGAATGTCGATGGCCTCCTGGTGCTCCCCCTGCTCGGCCAAAATCTCCGCCAGCGCGAGACGGGCCGCTTCGTTCTCGGGCTCGCCCTCCACCACCTTGCGCAGCGCGCCCGCCGCGTCGGCGCGGCGGCCCGCCTCGAGCAGCGCCTCGGCCAGGAAACGGTAGGCCGGCAGGTACCCCGGGGTCGTGTCCACGACGCTCTCGAACACGTCGGCGGCCTCGGCCGCCTGCCCGCGCCTGAGATAGATCTGGCCCAGGGAGAGCATCGAGCGCACGTCGTGCGGCTCCACCGCGCGCACGCCCTCGAGCGCTTCGACCGCCTTCGCCATCGCCTCGGCCCGATCGGGGATCTCCGCGGCCAGGGCCAGGTTGGCGGCGGCGATGGCGCGCAGGGCGTCGGCGTTGCCCGGCAGCGCCGCGTCGGCCAGGGCCGCCTGCTCGGCGGCCTCTTCAAGCCGGGTCTTGCGCTCCTCCGCGGTCCGCCCGAACCGGCCGAGCCGAGAGAGGAACTCGGCGTACTCGATGCGCACGTACGCCGCGCTCGGGTCGAGCTCCAAGGCCTGCTCGAACGCGCCCCGGGCGCCCCGGTAGTCCCCCTCGTCCATCAACATCTTGGCGACGGAGAAATGATAGGCGGCACCGGCACGGTTCGCCGGTTCGGCCGCGGTCGGCGTGGGGGCGTCCCGCGGGGGCTCGGCCGCTCGGACGAACGCGGGCGCCAGGAGCCCGCAGGCCAGGGTCAGAACGACGCACGACCGGATTCTCAACAGCCGGGAGAGCCGGGAGAGCCGGGAGAATCGGAGGACGGATGCAAGGAGCCTCATCCATCGAAGATAGCGCCTCGAGGCCTTCTTTACAAGGCGCCAGCCCCTCTCTATAATGTCGTCGGGGCCTCTAAGCTCCGGGAAGACAATAAGTTACAGACTCCGCCTCCTGAAGCCCGAGCCACCGCCTTCCACACAGACGGACGAGATCGCCCCACGGGACCCGAGCGAGATGCCGAAACTTGGACAGTTGCTCGTGCGCCAGGGCTGGGCCGCGCCCCTGGAGATCGAGCGGGCCCTGGCCACCCAGGGCGCCGGAGGCGGCAGGCTGGGGACCGCATTGATCGAGAACCGTGTGCTGGGCGAAGACCTGCTGCTCAAGGCCCTCTCCGAGCTGCACAAGGTGCCGGGCGTCGGCGTGGAGGATCTGCGCGACATTCCGGACGACGTCATCGCCACCCTGCCGGCGAAGCTAGCCGGGCGGTGCGGGGCGGTTCCCTTCCGCGCCTTCGGCACCCAGGTTCACGTCGCCATGCTCGATCCCCGGGACCTGAACTGCCAAGACGAGCTGGCGTTCGCTCTCGGCAAGCGGGTGCGCCCGTTCGTGGCGACCGAAGTGCGACTGCTCGAAGCGCTCGAGCGTTACTACGGCGTCCAGCGCGACAGCCGCATGAAGAAGCTCACGCAGCGGCTCGACAACGCCCGCTACGCCGAGGCCGGCCCCGACCATGCGCCCGAGCCGGCTCCCACCGCCGCCGGCGCCCGCAGCCGGCGCATCTGGGAGCAACCGGAGGCGGCCCTGTTCTCCGACGAGCGCACCCGCCCCGCGCCGCCGCCGGGGCTCGCCGGCGGCGGTGCCGTCGCCTCGGCCGCCGTGGCCGCCCAACCGGCGCCCGCACCGGGATCGGCCGCGCGCCCGCGCCGCACACCGCGCCCGTCCAGCGTCGCCCTCACCGACGACGAGTTGGCGGAGCTCCGCCCCATCGCGCAGCCGGAGCCGGCCGCGCCCGCCGACCGGGACGAGGGCGAGGACACCCGGCCGATCCCGGTGGGGGCACCCCCGCTCCCTCTCTCGTTCGACGATGCGGAGAAGCGCCTTGCGACCTGCGAAACCCCGGACCAGATCGCCGCGCTCCTGGTGGGCTTCCTCGGCCAGCGCTTCGAGCGCGTCGCCCTCTTCAAAGTGCTTCGTGACCGGGTGATCGGCTGGAACGGCACCGGGCCCTCGCTCGACGCCGCCGCTGTGCGCGACTTCACCACCGACTTCGAGCAACCGTCGGTTTTCCTCAACCTGCGGTCCGCCGGAAGCTTCTACCTCGGGCCGTTGCCGCCGATGGCGGTGCACCGGAAGCTGGCCCGGGCGTGGGGCGGCTCGCTGCCCCGGGAGTGCCTGGTCCTGCCGGTGCGAATCCACGGCCGTCTGGTCACCGTCGTCTACCTGGATCGATCGCCCCGGGGGCTCGGCAAACTCGACCTCGAAGCCCTGCTCCAGTTGACGGTCGGGGTCGCGGAAGCATACGAGCGCTGTATCTTGCGGAAGAAAAAGGACTAATCGCGTTGACACCCCAGAAAAAGGGTTGCTAGACTCCCCGCCGGTCCTGGAGCAAAAATGATCAAAGCGGACATCGTCAATCGAGTCGCCGACGTTTCGGACGTCCCGCGCGTCAAAGCGGCGGAGGCCGTCGACACCATCCTCGAAGCCATGAAGACCGCCCTGTCCGAAGGCAAGCGGATCGAGCTTCGAGGCTTCGGGGTGTTCCAGGTACGCGACCGCAAGAAAGGGGTGGGTCGCAACCCGAAGACCGGCGTCGAGGTCGCCATCGAGCCTGGCAAGACGGTGCGCTTCAAGCCGGGCAAAGAGCTCAAGAACCTTTCCGAGTCCGACTGATCCGGCCGCGGATAG
>Ga0210122_1000142_pt1 | contig 21848 bp, 18 predicted proteins | sample Muzzi_CordB_D2_FD_185530 | JGI IMG/M metagenome (GOLD analysis project Ga0210122, IMG submission 185530) | Wetland microbial communities from San Francisco Bay, California, USA, that impact long-term carbon sequestration - Muzzi_CordB_D2 (SPAdes) | ecosystem: Environmental > Aquatic > Marine >... | reverse complement strand
TGATCGTAACGAGGCTCAATACATCGATCAGATTTTTGATTTCGGCAACAAGACCATTGAAGACATCATGACACCGCGGTCCGATATTTTTTTCCTGCCAGTGGACATGCCCCTGGGAGAGATCATCACCGAGCTCGGCCAGAAACGCCATACGAAGGTTCCCATCTATCAGGAACACCGTGATAACATTTGCGGTATTCTTCATGCCAGAGACCTTGTCGGCATCGATATAACCAAAAACTCCGTCGATCTGCATGGACTGCAAAAATTACTGCACAAGCCCTATTTTGTCCCGGAATCCAAGCTGGCGGCTGATTTGTTCCGCACGTTTCAGGAACGCAAATTGTCGATTGCGCTCACCGTCGACGAATACGGCGGCGTGACGGGTCTGGTAACCATGGAAGACTTGCTGGAGTGCATTTTCGGCGAGATTCACAGCCCTTCGGATGAGCACTACCAGATCGGCATCAAGGATCGGGAAAAAGGCCGCTTTGTCGTTGACGGCAGCATCACGATCGCCGAATTCAACGAGGAAATGGATTCAAACCTCTCCGACGAGTGGGGCGAAACCATCGGCGGTCTGCTGCTGCACCATTACGGCGAACTTCCGCCGGAAGGGGCTCGCATCGAATTTGACAGATTCGCGTTTACCATTGTGGAAGTGGACGAAAATCGCATCAAAACGGTTGAGTTCGAAAAACTTGAGATCGTTTCGGGAACCCAAACCGATTCTGCGGCTTCCCGGGAGTCCGGGGCAGCCGGGCAGGGTAGCGATACGCAACGTGAACGAAATCCCTGACGCCGATGACCGGCCCGCGGATCATCGCTGTGAAAGAATATTGAAACCATGAATGTATACTGGACACTGGGCCTCATTCTGATCTGCCTTTTGATGGAGGCCTTTTTTTCCGGTTCTGAAATCGGTGTGGTCAGCGCCGATCAAGTCAAACTGCGCCATGCCGCCGCCAAAGGATCCCGCGGGGCAAGACTTGCGCTGGAGATGCTGAAAAAACCCGAGTGGTTGTTGTCCACAACGCTGGTCGGAACCAACATCGCCGTTGTCTGCAACACCACTCTGACCACCGCGCTGATGATCCAGTTTTTCGGTGATCAGAACAGCTGGCTCGCCATAATCATGGTGGCGCCCTTGATCTGGATCTTCGGGGAGATCGTCCCCAAAAGTATTTTCCAGCAGCGTGCCAACACAATTACACCGCGTGCTATCTTTCTGCTGCGTCTTGCATCCTATGTCTTTTTCCCCATTCTGGTCGTCTTCACCTTGATTACGCGCATATTCACCCGGCTATTCGGACAGGGCAGTCAGAATCCCTTTACGCTGCGGGAAGAAATCCTGACCATGCTGCAAATGCCGGCCCCTGAAGGAGACATCCAGCCGGTGGAGATGACCATGATCCAGCGCATCTTCACATTTTCCGAGACCACCGCCTATGAGGTTATGGTTCCGCTAATCGACGTCGTGGCCATTGAACAGGGCGCTACCTGCGGTCAGGCACTGGATCAGGCACACAAGAAGGCCCACATCCGCCTGCTGGTATACGCCGAGCGGGTGGACAAAGTCGTGGGCGTGCTCAACGTCCTGGAAGTTCTCGATGTCGATCCGCAAGAACCGATTCAAGCCTTTGTTCACGAGGTTCGATTTGTCCCGGCTTCCAAAAACATCAGCGAATTGATGATGGATTTGCGCAAGGACGGCGACACGGTGGCGGTGGTGGTCGACGAATTCGGCGGTGCCGAGGGGTTGGTCACCCTTGAAGATATCATGGAAGAAGTCGTCGAAGAAATGCAGGACGAATATGATGACAAAGAAAAATCATCCCAGTGGGTGCGCAAGATCTCCAAAAATGACTACCGGGTCAGTGCCCGCATCGAAATCGACACTTTTGAGGAAGAACTCGGCATCCAGCTTCCCAAAGGCAAGTACGCCACCCTGGGCGGATTTCTGATGGAAAAGGCCGGCGAGATCCCCAACCCCGGCGCCGTCCTGCGCAACAAAGGCATCACCTTCACTATCGAGCGCAGCACACCCCAGGCCATCCAGGAGGTTCGCGTTCATTGGTGAGACCTCAACTGCTGTCGGCCAATCGAGCAGCGTCTTGAACTCCCCGGCGGAAAATAAGGGGAATCCGTTCAATTTTTCTTTTTGAAACCAAAAATATTGATTTCAATATTGAAAACATAGTCCTATGGGCCAGGTCAGTCATGCCACTGAATGGATTGCCAATGAAGATCAACACTGTTGAAAGAAAGTCCATTGCATGAGCGACTCCGGTCCAGCGGGTCGACTTCAGTCGCTGACACGTGAAACCTGACACCTGAACACTGCTGCTAAATGTAATCACTCATATTCCCCCTCTCTCCGAGCCGGAAGCCGGGGTGGACCAAAGCCGGGCCCTCTGGACCCGGAACTTTACTATAGAGCTTTTAGATCTTCTACCCTCCCGGCCCGTAACGGATTCGCGTGAATATAGCGCATCAGCTTTTTAAAGGTTGGATCGTGCAATTTAGCCAACTTTAAGGTGCACGGATACTATCAAGCGTTGTTGTTATTCGGCACGTCGCCACCTTTTTGTTCATTATAGTGAACAATTATCTGCTTTAATTTTTAATCAAGTTTAAATTCGATTCAATGATTACAGTGTGAAATCATAATTCACTTGACAAAAAAAAAGTTAATGGTAAGATTGCAGTCTAAAAAAGTTCAGCTTAATGAACAATCTTTTTTTGGGGGGGGTATTTCATGAAAATTCAAGTAGAATCTCTCGGGCTGCCGACATTGTCCAAGTTGATCGGCAAAACGTCGCAACTCGATATGCCGGACGGAACCGTAGCGGAGGTTGTATCGCATATCGTGGGTCGAATCGGTCAGCCGGCACGTAAGATTCTGCTGGATCAGACCGGGAAGCTGGATCTTTCGATCCAGGTGATGGTCAATGATGAAGGCTTTCTGTCCAGAAATGAATATTCACAGCGGATACTCAAAGATGGGGATAATGTGAAATTTATGCTCCTCGTAGGAGGAGGCTAGAAAGTATCTTAGAAGCAGCATCTTACGTCCAATGGCTGCGTTGCGATTCGAATTAAAATGCTCACGTACTTCGTATACGCTCCGCTTTAAATTCGAATCGATACCTTGCCCTTGAACGTAATCTACTATTTCTGAGATACTTTCCAAAGTTAATGTTTCTTTGAATGTTTTAAACCAGGGACTCATCAAATTTACTGCAAACAAGGTGAAACGTTATGCCTTACTTCGTAGTTAACGACAAATGCAATGGGTGTTTGTCGTGTGTGGAAAATTGTCCGGCTTCGGCCCTGGACTTTAACGATCGGGACGGCCGGCGCACACTGGTGCACAATATGACCAAATGCGCCCGTTGCGGTCAATGCTGGCGGGTATGTCCGCAGGATGCCATTGAGTTCCAGCATCTTTTAGTCGGGTCATGGGATGATGTGGTCACGCTGGATCTGATCCATTGTCAGGTATGCGGTCAACCGCTGTATTCGACCCTCTATGAGCAAAATCTGGCGCGCAAGCTGAATTCGACCACCGAGGCACTCTGTCCGCAGCATCGGCAGCGACAGGCCGCGTCGAGGTTGCCGCTTGTGGCTGCGCACAAGATCGGTCCTAAAATCGGGTCTAAATTGGAGGATAAATGATTGTCGGCGATTTAAAACCTCTGGCAGAAATTGTTGCTGCGATTAAAGAATATAAACAGGTGCTGGTATTAGGCTGCGGCAGCTGCGTCACCGTTTGTCTGTCAGGCGGCGAGAAAGAGGCCGAGCAGCTGAGTCGCCAACTGTCCCAAATCCGGCATTATCAAGGTACGCCGCCAAATTTCCAGGTGGGCTGTATCCTCAGGCAGTGCGAGGAAGACCTGATACACGATTATCACCCCTTGCCGGAAGGAACGGATGCCATATTGTCGCTGGCCTGCGGCTGCGGTGTGCAAACCCTGGCGGATGCGTTTGATCCGCTGCCCGTGATTCCGGCCCTCAATACAACTTTTTTCGGGGCCTCGGCCAAGCCCGGGGTCTGGGCCGAAATGTGCCGGGGCTGCGGCGACTGTGTGTTGACCCATACCGGTGGAATTTGTCCCATTGCCCGTTGTGCCAAGAGCCTGTTTAACGGCCCGTGCGGCGGTTCCCATAACGGCAGCTGCGAAGTCGGTCTGGATACGCCCTGCGCCTGGGCCATGATTTATTACCGGCTCAAGCGGCAGAATAAATTGCACTTATTGGACGAGATACGCGCTCCCAAAGATTGGCGGCCCGGCGGGGCAGGCGGCCCGCGCAAACGGGTGCGAATTGGTCTGGGGGATGGATCTAAATAGGTTCAGAGGTTCAGGGTTCAGGGGTTCCAAGGTTAACAAAAAAACGAACCGCAGAATATCGATTAACGAATATCGAATTTCGAAGGATGGAATCGCTGCGCTCTGGCTTTTGAATTATAAATTTCAAAACCTTGAACCTTTGAACCATGAACGGTGAACCCCTAAACACATGGAAATAAACGAACTTGAAATACTATCCGTTGGTGTCGATGTCGGAAGCTCAACCAGCCATCTGGCTTTTTCGAAGCTGTTGTTAAAAAGAGATGAGCGTTCGGTTACGCGCCGTTTCAACATTGAGGAAAGAAACATCATCTATGAGGGCCGTATCATCCATACGCCTTTATTGGATGACAATACCATCGATATCGTCAGTTTAACCGATTTTTTTAAAGAAGAATATAAACTCGCCGGAGTTGATCCTGCCGATATTCAAACCGGTGCGGTGATTGTTACGGGCGAGTCTGCGCGCAAACAAAATGCCAGGCAAATCGCCGAAGCCCTGTCCAATGATGCCGGCAAATTTGTGGCGGCGACGGCCGGACCGAATTTCGAGAGCTTAATTGCGGCCATGGGTTCGGGTGCAACCGCCCGCTCTAAAAGTAATCGTAAAACCATATTATCATGTGATATCGGCGGCGGCACTTCAAACATTGCCATTTCCAGCAATGGGGAGACCCTGTCGACCAGCTGTGTATCGGTCGGGGGGCGGTTGCTGGGCGTCGATTCCAAAGGAAAAATCTGGCGGATCGACCCGCCGGCGGCCAAGGTGATGGCGCACCTCGGGTTGAAGTATACCATCGGAGACTCGATCACTGAAGGTGATATCGAAAAAATCGCCGCCAAGTTTGCTGAAATATTGATAGAAGTCATTACAGGGCCGGCAAATTCCGCTCTTGCCCGGCAGCTCATGCTGACTGCTGACCTGGATTTTCCCGGTCGTATTGATGAATATGCGTTTTCGGGGGGCGTGGCCGAGCTGATGTATGGCGGGCTGAATAATTTCAGCGACATCGGCCACATTCTGGCCGATAAAATAAAAATACTGGCATCTGAATTAACCGCGCCGGTAATAGAAGTGCCGAATAAAATCAGAGCAACCGTCATTGGCGCCGGCGCCTATTCATTGTCGATTTCCGGTTGCTCGGGATTTAAGGATGATCAGGTAGCGTTTCCCCTGAGAAATGTACCGGTCATACGGGTGGATGTCGATCAATCAAAATTAAGTATCGAGCACGTGGTCTCGCAAATAAAGGCCTCTTTTAAAAGATTCGATCTCGCCGAAGGCGATGAAACCATTGCGCTATACTTCAAGGACCCGGTCCGGGTTTCTTATCCTCAGCTGGAATTATTTGCCCGATCGATCGAAGCGGCCCTTGCGAACACGATCGAGAATAACCTGCCGGTAATTTTGATTTTTGAAACGGACATTGCCTGCAGCGTGGGCAACGTCATCCGACGGGAAACCGAGTTGAAAACCAACCTGCTGGCACTCGACGAACTGAAGCTGAAAGAGGGCGACTGGATCGATATCGGGGAGCCCCTGGTGGGAGATCAGGTATATCCGGTGACCGTCAAATCGCTGGTGTTTCATGGGAATTCAGAGGACAGATAACGGATGAAAGAGATCAGAGGACTGAGTCCTGAGGTCTGGGAGTCGAGTTTAAGGCTAGTGCTTCTTTCAACTGGCAATTTTGGACTTTGATTTAGACTCGAATTTAAAAATCAGGCATGTTACCTAATATGCAATATTTGGGATAAACTTAAAGATTTGATTCTTTGAATTGCATCCGTCAACAAATTGCGTTTTTCTTTTTTAGCTCTGCAATTTGTGCTTCGGTTAAATTTAAGATATCCTTTAAAACCAACTCTGTGTGTTCACCCAAGAGCGGGGCGGGCGACCTTATTTCGGCGGGTGTCTCGGATAAGTTTATGGGGGATCCGACGACTTTCATTTTTCCGGCAACAGGGTGCTCAACCTCACGGATCATCCGCCTGGCGACGGCTATATGTTTATCCTCAACGACATCTTTAACCGTATACAGTGGCGCACAGGGAATCTGTTTTGACAGGAAAAAATCGACGATTTCCTTAACGCTCTTTTTTTCCGTCCATTCCTCCACGATTCGTTTAACTTCCTTATGTGCTTTAACGCGATCATAATTATCTTTGAACTCGTCTTGATCGACAAGATCTAAACGATTTATGGCGCTGCAGAAATCCTGCCATAATTTATTATTGCCGACAGCAATAATAACCCAGCCATCACTGGCTTTGAACGTGTCATAAGGGTAGATAAACTCATAGCGATTTCCGGTTCTTTGCGGAATTCTGTTTTCAACCAGGTATATTTGGATAATAGTTTCCATGGCTGAAACTACCGAGTCCACCAGAGAAATATCGACTTTTTGGCCGGGTCTGCCGTTGCGGATAGCAAGCAGGCTGGTCAGGATACCGATGCAGGCGCAAAGTCCACCTAAAACATCGGCGATCGCAGTCCCGGTTCTCGTCGGGGGACTATCCGGCCAACCCGTGATGCTCATAATGCCACCCATAGCCTGACCAATAATGTCATATCCGGGAAGATCTTTATAAAGGCCGGTGTGGCCAAAGCCCGAGATACATGAGTACACAATATCGGGGTTTTGAGTCTTTAGCGTGTCATAGCCCAATCCCAATTTTTCCATGGTACCCGGCCTGAAGTTTTCCAGGATTACATCTGAGCGCTTGATCAGATCCAGAAAAATCTCTTTGGCGCCGGACTCTTTCAGGTTCAACACGATGCTTTTTTTATTGCGGTTGAGGTTCATAAAATAGGCGCTTTCCTCGCCGATAAAAGGAGGATATCGTCTTGAATCATCTCCTTGGCCGGGAACCTCTATTTTAATTATTTCAGCACCCATGTCACCTAATAACATCGTACAAAAAGGTCCGGCGAGGACCCGCGATAAGTCAAGCACGCGAATTCCGCTCAAAGCACCTTGGCCTTCAGATTTGGTCACCATTTAAACCTCCGGAGGAAAAACGTTTGAAAATACCTTTATCAGGCGCTTAAAACAAAGCCGTTACATTTTGTTATAAAAATTTTTTTAAGTTTTTTTGGGTTAGGCAATTGCCGCCATTTTTTGAGCTTTGCGCTGTCGCCTAAAAAAGTATAGCCCAATAGTGATGACCAGTGCGACACAAGAAGTCCAAAGTCCAGGAAGGACTGCCAAAGCGGCCACAATTAACCACAGCAGAATGTCAAATAAACGATTCTCCGTAATTTTAAATCCGCCGAAGAGATTCGAAAATGACAATACGAATATGCATCCGGAAAAAGCAGCTCTTAGAAACCCCTGGACACCGGCCTGGGCCAGCATGCCGGGGTAAATGATAAATAGAAAAGGGATGACATACGTAACGGCCCCTAACGAAAGAGCATACTTTGCTGCTTTGGTCCACTCTGTTTCCGCTATGCCGGCGCCGACGAACACAGCGATACAAACGGGTGGCGTTATGACGGACAGGGTCGCATAGTAAAATACAAATAAGTGGGCCACGATCGGCGCAATATTTACTTTGATGAGTGCCGGCGCTAAAACCGCCGCTACCAGAACGTAGGCTGCCGTAGTGGGAATTCCCATACCCATAATCATGCACACTGCTGCGACAATAAAGGCGATGAGAAATACTTTATCTCCTCCGAGACTGACGATCAATGAGGATAACGTAATGCCCAGACCGGTCATATTGATCATTGAAACCATGATTTGAGCCCCGGCCAAAAGGATGCCGATAATCAGCAAACCTTTGGATGCGTCCAGGAATGCCTTGTTGAGCTGGCGCCAGGCCGGCAGCAAATCCGCCCAGGATTTGATCCGCGTTATCGGAAATGAGATCAACGCTGCGGCCATTCCGTAAAATGCTGCAGTCTGGATCGCATTTCCCCGGAAGATTCCAATAAATAAAGCACCCAGAGCGACAACCACTGGCGTAAGGCGTCGCCAGTAAAGGATTTCTCTCCAGGGCGGCACTTCGGCATCGGGCAGACTGCCGAGATTTTTTTCTTTGGCCATAACATCAATGGTCATGAAAACGCCCAGGTAGAACAAAAATGCCGGCAGCGCTGCAGCAAGAATTATATTGACATATTCGACCCCAATTATTTCTGCCATAATGAATGCCGCCGCCCCCATTATCGGTGGTGCCAGTTGACCGCCGGTTGAAGCGACCGCTTCAGTCCCGGCGGCCATTGCCGGGGGATAATTCAAACGCTTCATCAGTGGGATCGTGAAATTGCCGGTGGTTGCGACATTGGCTACCGCACTGCCGCTAACCATGCCGAAAAGCCCTGAGGCGATGGTGGCGATCTTGGCTCCGCCACCGGGAGCGCGCCCGCCTAACCGCATTGCAAGATCAATAAACGTCTGGCCGCCGCCGGTGTTCAGAAGAATACCGCCGAACAACGTAAATGCGGCAATAATCGTGGCTGCGACCCCCATCAGCATGCCCCACACGCCCAGGTCACCCAGAAACAAGGTTTCAGTTACAAAGTACATGTCAAAGCCGCGATGACCCAAACGGCCCGGAACGTATTCGCCTAAGAGTGCATAGGCCAGGATGATAACAACGATGATCGGGAAAATGTAGCCGATCGCTCGGCGTGCTATTTCGAGGATGACAGCGGACAGTGCGGCAGTCATGAATATATCCAGGGTCGTGGCCATCGGCAAGGTTGTCATGATCATGTCATAATTGATGATGACATAGCTGCAGGCAACGATCGACACCAGCGCCATACAGGCGTCGATTACAATTCCCGCCGGTCGCATACGGGTACTGCCCCAGAGCGGATAGTAAAGCACACCCAAACAAATCAGAATCGCGAGAAATATGGCGCGCTGAATGATGCTTTCGAAAGGTCCCGTCGCACATGTATAAAGTACGAAAAGACTCAGCAAGACGGATAACAGGGCGATTCCTCGGGTGCGCAAGCTTTCACCTGTAACAGCTCTCATTGCAGATCTCCCGGTTGCTTGCTCTTATGTTTGTCTGAGATTGAGCAATTAATTGCGACATTCAATCCCTTTACTGGATCAGGCGATCAGGGATGGTAGCGCCGACTTCCTTAAAGTACTTTATAGCACCCGGGTGCAGCGGTGAGGTTGCATATTTAAGCGTCATTGCTACAAAATCCGCGCCTTTCACACTTGACATGGCGGCCGCCTGCACGGTTTTGTCTTCACAGATGGCTTTTACGATTTTGTAGGCAGTGTCTTCATCAAGATCCAAACCGGCACTGCAGGCAACGGCAAAGCCCCAAGTCGTATAGCTACCGATTCCGGGGCCGGCACCAGCCGGCACATCCACGATTGAAACCTCAGGCAGGGCGCTTTTTATTTTTGCCGTCTGATTTTTGTCAAGCGAAAGGATTGTGATCGGTGTGAATGTTGATATATCGCGGGATGACGCGTCGATTTTTAATCCAGCGCCGGATTTGACGTATCCTTTGATGTTGTTGTCCTTGACAGCTGTTACGATATCGGTTGTCGATCCCCGGACATAATCCGGTTGGATTCCGAGCACTTTAAAAACGGCTTCACTGGTTTTTTCGGTTGCAGACCCTTTGAGCCCCGGATTAAATCTTTGGCCGCTTAAACCGGCAAAACTGGTAATGCCCGAGTCTTTTCTCACAATCGCATTCTGCGGCGCAATGACATACACCCACAGCAATTTAGATTTTACCGGTTTGCCTTTAAAATCCTGCTTGCCGAAATATGCCTGAGATTGGACATTGGTCGTTACAAGGCCCAGGTCAATCTGTTTGCGGGCAAACCGGCGCAGGTTATCCACCGTTGCGCCCGTCTCGACAACAGAGGTATCCAGTCCCGCCACCTTTTCATTGATAACCTGGGAAACCGCAACGAAATAGCCATAATGGCTGGATGAAGCTGAAGTCGATCCAATCAGCATTTTTTGTGCTGCGATCGAAGTCCCGGCAAAAGATAAAATCAATACCAAAGCGCCCAAAATCACCAGTGCATTAAAAGTAATTCTTGTTTTCATGCTTTGTTCCTCCTTTAATCTGCTTTATTTGTTGACTTTACCTCACAACCGCCCCAACCCAATCCGTGAGTTGCGGCAAATTCGATGTGGACCCGCATCAGGGAAGGATGCATATGTAAAATATCAGGCTACATTTGCCAGGGATGTGTCATTTCGGTTATACCCCATCAATCCAGAGATTTGCTCTGCAGCCGTCATTACCTTTTGCGCAAATTCAGTAAAAACAGCACGATCCGGACGTCTGGCGGTCGTCCAGGCGATATTTATTGCAGCAAATGCTTCCCCCGTATAGTTCATGATGGGGGCAGCCACCGCTCTCAATCCTTTTTCCAATTCCTCGTCGTTAATGGCAAAACCCTTGACTCTAATTTCCGCAAGCTCTTTTATTAGCGCAGATTCCGAAACAATCGTTCGATCGGTCCTGGGTTCGAATTTTGTCGCGGAAATAATCTTTTTCATACGGCTATTCGGTAGAAATGCCAGAATTACTTTACCCATGCTGGCGCAATAAACCGGAAGTCGATCTCCGATATTGACATTTACGTTTACCAGGTAGTCGGATATCAGTCGCTCAACATATAATATTTCCGAGCCGTGAAGAATCGTGAGATTAATCGTCTCCCGGGTATCATCTCTTAGCTGCTGCAATATCGGCAGTGCTGAATTGCGAAGATTCATATTTTTAAGCGCCGACAAACCCACCGTTACCAGTCTGGGACCATACTTATATTTTTTGGTTGCGGGAGAAAGCTCTAATAATCCCAGAGTGCGCATCGTCTTCAGCAAGCGAAAACATGTGGTTTTTTTATATCCGGTCTTTTGGGTGATTTCTTCAAGGGTCAGCAAACAATCGCCGGAGTAGAGGCAATCAAGAATAACAAAACATTTTTCAATCGATTTAATGTGGTCTTTATCTTGCATTTCGTATGAAACTCGATAAGGCGGAGGTTTATATTTCCATTAAACTGCCCGTTTCGATGGGGCAATGGCATTGTATCTTAATTTAATAAATTCCGCTATGCGGAATAATAAATTAATTAATTCCGATATATGAAATTTATTAGCATGGGCATTTACAGGCTGTCAAGAACTATATAATTCCAAAACTTATAACCTTGTTCAGGGAGTTTTAAAAGAATCGGTATTGATTGGACAGGCACAGATCTACGATACAAATACCTTGAATTGAACAGTTAAGCGTCAATAGTATCTAAAGCTCTTAGGAAATTGCGCATGACAAACCGGATCTTATTCAGCGGGTCGTTTTGTATACATTTCGTGCTCTGATGGTGGGTTCCGGGAGGACTGAAAGTTTATAAGACGGGCTGACCAAATATAAATTTATGGAATATTCTAAAATTTTCTGCAGAGCGATTCACAAATTCCGATTATCGCTTGCCCATAAGCTGTTCCTGAATCCGTTGACTGATGGTCTTTGCTGCCTTTAGCGTTTCAGCGGCAATGGTCTTCATTTTGCTGTCATCGAGACTGGCCTTGAAACCGACCGCCCAAATGGCCGACCGCAGTTGACCCAATCCCACCAGGGGCGATGCCACGGCCCAGACGCCCATAATATATTCCTCATCATCAACGGCGTACCCTTTTTCCCTTACCTGAACCAGCTCCTTGAAATATAGCTTCGTATCAACAATTGAATTGGCCGTAAAGCGGGGCAGTCCATTTGATTTAATAATCCCGGCCGCGTGCTCCTCATCCATGGATGCCAGAAAAACCTTTCCAACCGCTCCGGCAAACAGGGGTATGGTTGAACCTACGGGGGCCGTAATCTTAAGGTCCTGTCTTGATTCAACAATGTCCAGGATCGTTACATGGCCATCAATCAGGATTCCCAGAAATACCGATGCCCGGGTTTTATCCATCAGGTCTTCGATGACCGGTCGGGCTGAAGTTTTCAGGTCGATCTGAGCATAAGCCGAGCGGCCGATCTCCAGCAGCGTGAAGCCCAGTTTATACTTCTTGGTCAGCGGGTCCCGCATCACGGCCCCCACCTCTTCCAGAGCCGAGGTCATACCGTGGACGGTGCTTTTGGCCATCCTGAGGTTCTTGGCCAGTTCGCTTACACCCAGGCCTTCTTTGGATGAGGAAATGGCACCCAGGATCCCGAAAGCCTTTTTAACCGAAGGTGCTCCGTACTTTTTCATAATATTCATTCACCATGATAAATTTTTTGGCAGAATATAATCCGAGGTCGTGTTTGTCAAGAAATTTTGTTCATCATAATGAACATTATATTGAGATTTTTGATAGTTTTGTTCTTACTACGTTGTTTCTATCGGTTAATAGGAGTGAATATATTCCGGACTAATATCATAAAAATTGCAAAAATATATATTTTTACTTGATATTCGCATTTTGTCGTGTTATGAATTTCACTGTTTAGAATCGTTCATGATGATGAACCATTATAGGAATATAGAACCAAAGGAGGCGATCATGGCAACCAAACCCAAAGACCAGTCAACGGCCGAAAGCCTGCGCAAAACCAGGACATATGGCAAGTTCAGATGCCACAACCCCAGTTGCATGGAAAGAATTCAGCCCGGACAGGGCGACAAGACTGCCAAATGCCCGACCTGCGGCATGGAATACCGGGTCCACTGGGTCAATCCCACCCTGCCGCGTATTCGAGGACCGGTTTGGGATGTCAACCGGAAGTTGGCAGAAGAAAAATTAAAAGAGAAGGGAGTACAGTGATATGGCGCTAAACAGGAAGATAGCATATATCGATCTGACCACAGGAGATGTTCAGACAAAACCGATTCCGCTGGCGGTCAGAAAAAAATTTATCGGCGGACGGGGTTTGGATGCATACCTGCTCTATAACAATACCAAGAAGGGGTGTGATCCGCTGGGTCCGGGTAATGCCCTGATCATCAGCGGCGGCATCCTGACCGCCACCTGTGCTTCGGCTACGGCAAGAACTCACGTCATGGCCAAATCACCCCTGACCGGCATGTTGGGCAGTGCGAATATGGGTGGTTTTTTCGCACCCGAAATGGCCTGGGCCGGTTTTCACCACCTGGTCATCACCGGCAAAGCCAAAAACCCCTGCTACATTTATATCCATAACGGCGAAATCGAGATTCGGGAGGCCGGCGACATCTGGGGCCAATCCGTGACCGACGCCCAGTGGGCCATCCGGCAGGATCTGGGGGATGAGGAAGTCAAAAGCTGCGTCTGCGGACCGGCCGGCGAGAATCTGGTCCGCTTTGCCAATGTCATGACCGGCGTTAAAAATGCCGCCGGGCGCACCGGGATGGGCTGTGTCATGGGATCCAAGAACCTCAAGGCTGTTGCGGCCCGCGGCACCATGGATCTTGAGATCGCCCACCCGATGGAAGCCCTGGAATACAACAAACAGTTCATCGAGCAAATCACCAGCGCCAAAGTCAGTCAAACCCAGGGAACGTTGGGAACGCCGTTTATCTGGGGGGCGACCAATTCCTGGGGCGGCGTCAGAACCCGCAATTTCCAATACAACCAGTGTGAATATTCCGATGATATCGAACCCGAGCGCATCGATGAGATTTGCGAAGAAACCATGGGGCCTCACCACATGACGGGCTGCTTCGGCTGTCAGGTGCATTGCCGGGCTCAGTATAAAATCCCGTCAGGTCCCTTTGCGGGAAAATACGATGAAGGTCCGGAATACACCTCCCTGGGTGCCTTCGGCGCGGAAACGGACACCCCCCGGGCGGTGACGGTCCTTACCGGCAATCATCTGGTCGATCAATACGGGATGGACAATCTCGAAACCGGCAGCCTGATATCCTGGGCCATGGAGCTTTACGAGCTGGGCATCATCACCGACAAGCAGACCGATGGGCTGGATTTGAGCTGGGGCAATGACGAGGCGGTCATCGAGATGGTCGAACGCATCGCTTACCGTAAAGGATTTCTGGGAGATGCCCTGGCCGACGGCGGGATTCCCGCATCAAAAAAGATTGGTAAAAAATCTTTTGACTATCTGATTCAGGTCAAAGGCATGAGCAACCTGCATTCGGATGAACGGGCAACCCCCGCTTTGGCGCTCAATGTCGCCACGGCCTCCAGGGGCTCGGATCATTTAAGGAGCCGACCGGCCATTGATCTTTATCACCTGCCCGAAAAGGTTTTGCGGAAGATTTACGGCAGCCCGATTCCCTACGACGGGCCCTTGAGCTCCGAGCATACGGAATACATCGGCAAACCGTGGCAGGTTTTCTGGCAGGAAAATCTGTATATGGGCGTCGACAGTCTGGGCATCTGTAAATATCATACCGTATTTCTGGGCGTTACGCTGCCGACTTTCGAGGAGTGGTCCAAAGTGCTGTATTTAAATACCGGCATTGAAATGACACCCGAGGAAATCTGGCAAGCCGCTCGACGGTGCAACATGATCGAAAGGCTTTTTAATTTAAGAGAGGGGTTGAAAAGAAACGATCTCGAGAAGGGCGATATGCTCAACCACCGGTATTTCGACGAACCCTGCCGCAGGGGCGCCCTGGATGTCATCGGTATGTCAATTGATAAGAAAAAATTTATTAAGATGGTCGATGAATTATATGAACATCAGGGGCTGGATAAAAACGGTGTTCCGAAACCGGAAACCCTGCAAAGCCTCGGCCTGGAAAACGAGCCGTCCCACTTGCTGTAGGAATGTTATCCGTTATTAGTTATTGGTTATTTGATCGAAAGGAACCAATCCATTTTCTAATAACAAATCCGCCTGAGGCGGATTAACACCTAATTGAGAATTTTTCGCTCAATTAGACTAGGAGAAAAAAATGGCTAAAGTGTTATATATTGATCACGAGAAATGTACCGGCTGCCGGCTGTGTGAGCTGGTGTGCGCGGTTTCACACGATGGTATATCCAATCCTGCCCGCAGCCGGATCCGGGTGTTGAAATGGGAGGCCGAAGGTATTTATATTCCCATGACCTGTCAGCAATGTCAGGATGCGCCCTGTCTGAATGTCTGCCCGGTCAAAGCGATCTCACAGGATGAGGAATTGGGTCGCGTATCCGTTGACTATGATACCTGCATCGGCTGCCGCTCATGTGTCAGCGTATGCCCGTTTGGTGCAATGAGCTTCAACACCACCGATCGGCGGGTCCTCAAATGCGACGTTTGCGACGGCGATCCGCAGTGTGTCCGATTCTGTGATGTCAAGGCCGTCGATTTTGTTGAGGCCAATGATGTCAGTATAAAAAAGAGCCGGAAAGCCGCCCAGCGGGTATCGGCGGCGGGAAAACAGGCTGCAGATCTGGCGTCTCAGCTTTAGGCGACATCTTTTCGAAGTCATACATCACTAAATCAGGGAGGTTTCCGTTTAAGCCGGAATCCTCCCTATTCTCATCACTGCCGCCCCTGATTTTGTCCTTCGACTATCATAATTATATCTACGAACTGGCATTCTTTTTTCAAACTAATTACCGCTTTAACTTATACAAGCAAGGAATGGAATCTAATTTAAAGAAGAAATTTTGACAGGATTAACAGGATCTACTGGATGATTTTTTTACCGCTCTCCGGATGAGGAGCGGTAAAATCCATTCGCCTGCGGCGAGCGGGAAATGATGTAGGCTCCAGGCTGATATTTAGGCCCGGTGAACTTAATTTGCACTTAAGATTCTTTTAAGGATACCTCAGCCAACCACCGCCGTCAGGCGGATTGGGTTTTCTCATTTTCATCCTGGAAAAGGGAAAATCAAAATAATCCATTCCATCCTGTTTATCCTGTCCAAAAAATAATTCATTAAAATCGAATCCAATTCAAATAATAAGAGAAGTTAGATGGCACGGTTCAACAGACAACCACGCGCTGACAAAAAAATGGTCATCATCATCAGCTTTTTCAAAGATGAGACCTATGGCCTTTTGGGTCCGCAAATGGCCGCTACCATAATCCAGGATCATACATCCTACGAGTGCATCGTGGTCGCGGTCACCCGGGATTTTGACAAGGACCTACTTAAAAACTGCCTGGCGGATTATTTTGGCGCTGCAAGGCCGCTGATCGGATTTTCCGCTTTGAGCGGTCGCGAGGATCTTGCCGACCTGGCCAAAGAGCTGAAAGATGAGGGGGCCGTTACGATACTTGCCGGTCCGCAAGCTGCCGTTGACTTTTCAGGAGAGGAAGGCTGGCGTGACCAGCCGCATCGGTTCAAGGGCCTTGCCGAAAACTTCCGTTTCGGTCTGCATGGCCCGGCGGAGCAGGTGATCGGCCTGTTAAATCGCCTTGATGGAAATGACTGGTCGCAGATTCCCGGCCTTTTGTATCGCGACCGGGATGGCAATCTCATCCAAAACCAGGTACGTGACTGGAACGAAAAGTATTTAGGGAAGGTTCGCTGGGATAATATTTTCATAACGGCCAAAGACGGGATTGCTCCCTTAAAGATCGGGACGGGCCAGGTGCTGCAGCATATCGGCTGTCCCCACGCAACCCGGATGACTCCGCTGGAGATAGATTATCCGGTTTCCATAAGCGAAGGTCAGGGAAAGCGAATCAAACTCAGCTTAAAGGGCTGCAGCTTTTGCGATGTGGCAGCTGACAAGGGATTTTTCGGCAGGCTGGAAAGGGAGACGGTGATCAGTCAAATACATTGTCTGCCGGAGGCCAAAGACGGCAGGAAAATCCCCTTTGAACTCATTAATGAAAACCCCCTGCCGACACTTCCCGATTTATTACAGGCGGTTAGTTTGCGCGATTTAAAACTTTCACAGATAAATCTCACCTTGAGGGCGGATTGGCTGATTGCAGGAATTCAACACTTAACCGAGACCCTGCGCATGGCCGGTGAGCTGGGTGTTTATGTGCTTCTAAGTTCCATCGGTTTTGAATCCTTTGACGACGACATATTACGAAATTTGAACAAGGGCCTGAGTGTCAAAAAAAATATAGAAGCAATTCGTCTAATCCGGCAGATGAAAGAAGCGTTTCCGCAACAGTTGGGGTATTCGAGCCTGGAAGGCGCCAACCACGGGTTCATCCACCCCACACCATGGGATACCAAGGAAAGCGCTGCTGCAATTCAAAAAAACATTGTTCTCTACGGCCTGCAAAAGGATATCTTACCGCCCCACAGTACCCCCCTGATTATTCATCACGCATCAGGCCTGGCGCATTGGATCAGAGAGATCGAACGTATAGAAAAACTCCGGTTTAAGCGACTTGGCTCGATCATTGGCTGGTGGGATCGTCCCCAGCGGTAATTGCTAATGCAGACAGATGCAAATTGACATCCCCTCAAATTAAGCTTAGCTTAATTTTTAATTTTATACCAAACTTAAAATCAACCATCCCCGCTTTCAGCGGGGCCGGGTGCCAAACAATGAAGGGAGGCTATTATGGACGTTAAAACTTTTTGTGACGATGCGGGAGCCGATCTTATCGGCTGGAAATCAAAGCTTTATGATGTCATTCGCAAAACAGAATCGCTGGACCAAGTGGACAAAGGTCAAGTTGCACCGTTGGTAAAAGAACTCAACCAACTGGTGGATGACGTGGATAAACGCATCCAACTTCTGGCTGATGAGTGCCCGTTGGAGTGGGATTCCCAGAAAGCTGAGATACAAGAAAAATTATCACTGGTGAATACGAAATGGAAGGATTTGGATGGCGCCATGGATGTCTGGAATATGAACCTGGAGAAGGATAGATGACTGGATGCTGGATGTCATGCGTGTTGCGTGTTGCGGGGAATGAGGGCATAGTTCATAGCGTTTAGGGTAAAGGCTTAGAGCGGGATGATGGATGCTGGATAGGGGAGTTAATTGAGTTCATTGTGTTTTTTGAGATGAAAAGGTTAAAGGTGAAAGGCAAAAGGTTGAGGGTGGCGGGTTGGTTTCAAAATTCGCCTTCGCAACTCCACAACCCTTCAACTTCCCTGCTTCTTAGCTTCCCAGCCTTCAAGCCTCCCAGCTTCTCTCATCTGTTCTCTGACCTCATCTTTCTTCTTCCAACTTCCGCACTCCGACTTCCGACTTCTGAATATGGAGACGACTTGATGAACACGACATTTGATTATCGTCCGGTAACCCCTGAAATCGTAACCGACTTGAAGCGAATTTGCGGTGAGGCGTTTGTATATTTTGATGACGAAAGTAAGCTTGAGAAATACTCACGCGACAAGGTGCCCGGACAATATGGCCATCTGCCTGAAGTAGTTGTGCTGCCGAAAACAGCCCGGGAAATCGCCGAAGTGGTGAAGCTGGCCAATCGCGAAATGATTCCCATTACGCCCCGGGCTGCCGGCAGCGGCCTTTCCGGCGGCGCGGTTCCTATTTTCGGTGGTATCCTGCTGTCGGTTGAGCGGATGAACGAAATTCTCGAAATCGATGACAAGAACCTGATGGCCGTGGTGGAGCCGGGCGTGGTAACCAATAAGCTGGATGAGGTGTTGCGGAAACACGGCTTGTTTTTTGCCGGGTATCCGATGAGTGAGGAGTTTTGTTTCATCGGCGGCAACGTCGCTGAAAACGCGGGCGGCGGCCGGGCCGTCAAATACGGTGTAACCGGGCAATACATTATGGGGTTGGAAATCGTTTCGCCAACCGGCGAAATCATTCAACTGGGCGGCAAGCGCGTCAAGGATGTCACCGGCTACAACATGGTTCAATTGATGGTCGGCTCGGAGGGGACCCTTGGTATTTTTAGTAAGATCTTCATCAAACTTCTGCCACGGCCCACGGTTCGGCAAGCCATCCTGGTGCTGTTCGAGGACCCGGCAACAGCCATTGCCGTTGTACCGGAAATAATGACCTCCGGAAAATTAGTGCCGACGTCGATTGAATTTATGGATGGATTCACCTTTAATCTGACGGCCAAGGCTTTAAAGGAATCCTTTCCATATGAGAAAATCGGGGCTGCTTTGCTCTTTGAGGTTGATGGTACCCATTTGTCCGTTGTCGCAGAAGATGCTGCAACCATTCGTCGGATATGCCACGAACGTGGCGCTGTCCAAGAATATATGGCCACCACGGATCAGGAAATCGAGCGTTTTTGGAAAATTCGCAAGCGAATACCCTGGGATATTATGCGATACACCTCTCATCAGTCCATTGAAGATATCGTGGTGCCGATTGCAGAAATTCCCCGGGCGCTGTCCAACCTGAAACAAATCGGTAACAAATATGATGTTGCCATTCCGGTACTGGGACATGCCGGCGATGGAAATTTGCATGCGATACCGCTTAAGAATCCCGCCGGTTCCGTAGAACATTGGGAAGAGAATCTGCCCGCTCTGTTGAAAGACATTTATACCATGACGGCCGAGCTGGGAGGAACCATCAGCGGCGAGCACGGTATCGGCCACAAACGCCGCGATTACATGAGCCTCGTCATGAGCGAAGCGCAGCTTGATATGATGCGCAAGATCAAACGCGCCCTGGATCCCAAAAATATTTTAAATCCCGGCAAAGTATTCAGCTTTGTTACCTAACGGCTTCTCGGAAAATCTATTAATATGAAATCCAAAATACTCCTTTTTATTTCCGTTATATTCCTTTCCCAAGTGGTATGGGCAGGTGAGTACACAAAATCATATGATTTCAAACCGATCTGTATAGATAGCGACGAACTGCTCAAAACTGTCAGAGAAATTATTAATTATTGCCAATTAAACAGTAATGCGCCTATCGCAACTGAAGGCTATATTAGGTTAGGCGGTGATGATCCATCAACGAAAATAAGTCTTCCCCTAAAAAATGGGACTTTTGAAATTTTTCCTGTGAGCTATTATGAATGCTATATCAATATTAAAGCTAAAGAAGGTTTTGTATCAGAAGTGAATTTAAAATTCAGGGATTCTTTGAGAAGAATTACTGTTAGTGGATCAAATAACATTCAAGTTAATGAGTTGATAAAATTGGCCCAAGAAAAACTAAGCTACTTTGAGATCGATGCGGCAGGGCCAAATTTCCGAATCATCTTCTATTTAGTGGTAATGATTTTTTACTCGATTGCCGTGTCTTCTATTTGGTCGTTGGTAAGATTAGAAGATGAACCCATTTTTTGGGCAATTCACTTTATTATATTCTTTGCATTTGTTTATATACCACCGTGGTCAACTGTATTTCCCGGATTCATAGCCGCGGCTGAATGTAGATCATTTCCCGCAGGCCATGGACCATTAATTACATTGCTTGCCTTCGTAATAGTGCTGTTGGCAGTGATATTGGAGGTGGTTCGGCACGTAAAAATGAAAAAACGAATGATGTGATCAAGACTGTGATAAATAATTTGCAAAAAAACAAGATAATCGCGCCAAAATGAATGTGATCATGCATATAACCGAAGCTCCAGTTGAGTTTTTGGATACAGCAACATAGCTGTAAAAGGAAAGATTAGAACTGCTAGTCCACCGCTTTCTGCCAATGCGCAAAGATTTGATTTAAAAACCGATTTATACCATTCAGCCGAAATGTGTATTTCGTATGGCTAATATCCAATCTCGGAAAGTCACTTAAAAGTTGGAATTTTACACCTGGGATATGAAAACGATATCTCACCAAACAGCTGATACAGCAGGATTGGATTACGTTTGAGTAATCGCAGGTTTGACCAAAGACGGGAAAAGCACACTATCTTATAGCGAGCAAATTAAAAAAAACCTGAAGCTTATCAAGTGGTATGGTTTAGAAGCTCAGGGTCTTCGAATGTAATGCTTTGGATAACTATCTTCTACCCTTAAAGAGGTGTCCTTGGAATCTAAAGCTGCCGTAAAATATCAACGGGTTTCATTTTTGAAGTTCGCCGAGCTGTCACAAAACCGATGACACAACCGATGATCACCGATAATCCCATGGCTGTCGCGGCAAGTGACAGGGACACAGAAACCGGAAGCCTCACAACCTGGTTTGCCGCCTGGGCTTGTTTTGCCATGGCCGGAACAGGGTTAAGTTCCCACGGAACCGGTATGGTAATAGAAAGAAAGCCCAGTAAAAAGGAGATAAAATATCCTGCCAGAATCCCCAACAAGCCCCCTGCAAAGGTCTGGACAAATGCCTCGGCTGTCAACTGTTTTTGTATTTCCTGCTGGGTCCAGCCAACAGCCTTTAAAATGCCGATTTCATGGGAACGCTCAACCAGATTGGCAATCATGGTTTTCATTATCAGCACAACAGCTCCCAGCAAGCCCACAATGGAAGCAATAAAAGAAAACCTTTCTGAAATCATGGAAACCCCGCCCATGAGTTCAAGGAATGAATCGGAACTACTGATCGACACCCCTTTGATTTGCGCCGCGAGCTGAGATTTTATTGGGTTCAGCATGGAGGGATCATTCAATCTCAAATAGATTAGATTCATTGCCTCCGGGTTTCGCGCAAGCAGCATCCTCGCACTATCAAGAGGCATGTAAATGTTGGCGGCTGAAACCTGGGCTCCCTCTTTGATTTCAATAATGCCTGCGATGGTGAAAGTGTGCCCGCCAATCAGAAACGTA